>Ga0302271_10003251_pt1 | contig 13893 bp, 6 predicted proteins | sample III_Bog_N1_1_FD_198767 | JGI IMG/M metagenome (GOLD analysis project Ga0302271, IMG submission 198767) | Peat permafrost microbial communities from Stordalen Mire near Abisko, Sweden - III_Bog_N1_1 | ecosystem: Environmental > Terrestrial > Soil > Wetlands > Peat | place: Sweden: Abisko... | reverse complement strand
TGGCATATCAGCTGAGTTCGGTGGTACTCTAATGAAAGAGCATTCATTTGTGATTTAGAAATACATTGAACGTCCATTACTTCTAGGTGGACGTAAATTCGATATCCGCATGTGGGTGCTTGTCACTGCATCTCTCGACGTGTATCTCTTCAAAGAAGGGTATATCCGCACTAGCAGCAAGCCATTTGATCTCAGCGACACTAATGACATCTTCGTGCATTTAACGAACAACGCGATTTAGAAATACTCCGAGAACTATGGGTAATTCGAATCAGGGAATTAACTTTCTCTGAAGTAATTCGATGAATACATGACAGCATCTGGATAGACTAACAGATCGTTTAAGAAGGATATCATGCCGAGTATCGAGCAGATTGTTATGATGTCGATGATGAGTGTAGGGAAATAACTCAATGCAAATGATAGAAAAGTGTCGTTTGAGCTGTTTGGGTATGATTTCTTCGTTGACAGTGATTTCAAAGTCTGGCTGATTGAAGTTAACACAAACCCATGTATTGAAGAGTCATCCCCGCTGTTGGGGATGCTAATTCCTAGGATGATTGATGATGCACTTAAACTCACTGTAGATGTACTATTCCCACCTGTTTATCCTGAGATCGATAATAAATCGAGCATGAGTAATTTTACTAATAGCCCGAATAAGAATAGCACAAAATGTGAAAATAGCAATGAGTAGATTAAGGATTGTAATAGTAAAAGTACTAATAATTTGAGTGGGAACAACAATGCAGGGATTAATGGTAATGCTGGTAATTGTGGTTCTAATAGTAGTGGGATTAGACCTTCACTGTTTCCAGTGGATGGATATTCCTCTGAAAGTATGTTTTCTTTTTTACTTAATCTTAACAAGCATCAATGATACATAAGGATGAACAAATTTTTCATTCTTTTAATAATATTTATCGTGTTAGATGTTGTGAGTATTTTCTTGATGAATTTTTCTACTTTGTATTTGATTAGTTGTTGCTCGTGATTTTTATCCTTAGAAAAGAAGGTTTTTTGGTTCCTCTTACAAGACTAAAATAACAGTAATAATTGCATTTCCCCCATTATCTACATTATTCACCATAACTAACAATATTTTGGTAAATTTGTTATTTTAATAATCTTTATTGGGAAATATTCCACAAATGCAGAATGCACAATCATGATCTTTAATGCAAAAGAAGGAACAATTTATGAGCAGATAAAACTTGGCTTCTTTAGAGTTTTAGTGAAAATTGGTTCATTTGTAGAAGTTGAACTCGCGATCTGATTTGCGAATCACAATTTTGTAAGCCTTGTCGAAGTCTTTCTGTGTGACGACGTACCTTTTTTAGAGGAGGGAAGAAAAACAGGTTAGCAATATGAAATGCAAGGCATGCAATTGAAAGATAACTAAAATAATATCGACTCATGTTATTGATTTGTTGATGTTACCTGTTTTTTCTGACTGCTTGCATACCAGCTTCTTAGCAGATTGCTGTGATGTCTGCACAACATATTTTATCTGGTCTACTGACATCTTTTTTTGAAAAAGCAAGAAATTATGTTTAAAAAAACGGTAATTTGAGAATTCAATGTATCAGCATTCTTGGTCTTACATGATTCAAGATCGACATCATCACCTAAGTTCATCTTAGCTGTGACTGTCTAGAAAATGAGTCTTTTTTGTCTTCTATCAGGTAAGGGGAATTCAATCTTTCTATCTAATCTTCCTGGTCTGAGCAACGCTGGATCTAATGTATCTGATCTGTTAGTCGCCATGATAACTTTCACGTTAGTCGTCTAATCAAACCCATCCATTTAGTTGAGAATTTCAATTAGAACTCTTTGAACTTCTCTGTCTGCTCCAGTTTAAGCATCAAATCTCTTCGTAGCGATGGCATCTACTTCATCGATGAAGATAATCGCTGGTGCATTCTCTCTAGCGAGTTTAAACACATCACGCACCATTCTAGGTCCTTCACCTAAATATTTCTAGACAAACTCCGAACCAACAACTCGAATAAACGCTGCTGTTGTAGAATGCGCAACTGCTTTCGCCATCATTGTCTTGCCAGTACCAGGTGGACCGTACATCAGCACACCTCTAGGAGGGTCAATACCGATTTATTAGTAAAGTTCGGGGTAAGTCAGTGGGAGTTCCACAGCTTCTTTCATTTCTTGTTTTTATTGATCTAACCCACCAATGTCTTGATAAGACACATCTGGTTTCTCAGTGACTCGCATCATTTAGATTGACGAATCAGATTCGCTTGGGAGAATGTCTACAACTGAATGGGAATGTCTGTGCAATGCGATAGATGTCGATGGTTTCAGTAATTCCCTATCGAGAGTTGACAAAACCCTAACGAAATAAGTAGACCCACCTGAGGAGGACACTAACGCATTGAGTTCGTCGATCATTTCAATGAAATGTCCAATAACGAGAGGAGTGGACTAGATACGCTTGAGTTCTTCCTTTGATCGGACTAATTCTCGCTTGAGTTTCTTTTAGTCATCTTTGATAAATTCTTCCTGGATATCTAAGAATTCCAATTCTTTCTCAAGTTCCTTCATCTTTGTGTACAACTCTTCTTCGGATGCAGACTCTAGTGGCGCTGCTGCTGCAGCTCCTGTGCTGTTCTTCTCGATTTCCATTTCACTGCTTTTAGCTTTTCCTATTCAATTATTTCCCCCTTTTAAAATCTTAATGAATTTATGAAAATCTTCAAATGTTATCTCCAAAACCCTTCTTTTCGTTATGTTTTTTGACAGCAACACGGATTAGATTAACAATTCTTGTATTTTAAATGCGATTTCATCTGCTCTTATTCCTCTTTATTTGATTTATGAACAGAACAATCCCCTGCTCTCACCTTTCCGATCTCCCCACACGACAAATAACTCTCACTCACATTCACATAATAAAGAAGGTTATTCTTCTTAAAAAATGTACTTTTTCATATATTTTCTGACATTTTTCGCTTCAAAAGAACAATCCCTTCTTTCACTTTTTTTCAAACAAATAGTGAATCAAACTATTTATTTTCTTTCTCATTTTTCCTTCTTCTTTTCATAATTGTTTTATCATTTTCACTCTATGCAAATCAATCTTTTCATCTTCAAAAGTATTCCTTTCATTATTTCTGAAGATCGAATTCATTCTCTCTCTTTCTTTAATATCCTTTTATCTTTGATTGTGATAAAACAGGGGTAAGCTAGTAAAAATAATTAAAGTGAGGTTGTATGTCTGATTGATTATTTATTGTGTGAATTGAATTGAAATAAAAGATAAAAACAATACTGAAAATCATACAAGTGCACTTGAATACAATGAACTAAGACCCTAAGATAGTCAATCCAAACTTATGGCCTAATCCTAACAAAATTAAGTTCGCTGAACTTTACAAATATTCTGGTGTTGAAATGGCTAAGATCAACTCTTCCATCAAAAACTACAAGGCTGCTAAATTCTATGTTGGTAAAATAACAGAATTTTAATGCACGTGTAGATGTTTATTCTGTGTGTCTGATTATGAAGTACTTTATCTTTCATTCGAGTAATTGAAATATTTGTAAAAAAGCTGGCATATTGGGAGGTTGCGCTGTGCTGAAGGTTCTCATTGATTCTGCTGTTGACAAATACATTTTTGGAGAGAATTGTAAAAAAACAATTTGAAATAATATTTTTTGCAGATTTCCTTTAATAAATAAGAATAATAACTCCAATAAAATGGACTGGATAAAAAATAGTAAAAAATACGTCTAACTCTTTGTTTAAGGTTTTATGTTTTGCTTTGATCATTTCAAGAAAATGGAGGAAAGTTCTTAGAAATGTAGACAATCAATAGTAATCATGATTACTACTACAATAGACAATTCTAAAGAATGAGATACTTAACTGAAGATCCAGCTGGTGATGATCCATTGTAGAACACTAAAACAGCATAACTCGTTGATCTAGGTGCGAATATTAAGAACTATGGTGCTAACAAAGAAATCAGAAAAAGAGCACCTCATGATAAATATCTATGAGAGAGATCAAATCATATGAGGGTATTAAAAATGCTCTCCTACTAATAAATAAAGATTCTTTGTTTTCTTAAAGCAAAATATGAGAGGATTAATTGATGATATGTATGAAAAAAAGGCATTTTGCTTTTGATTTCTCTCTGAAAAAATCAGTTAATAAACTTTAGATATGAAAGCTGATTGATTCAGCCAATTAATAATATTTAACAAAATCGAACTGAAAGACTAAGAAATCCTGTTAATTATGTGAATTTATCTAATTTTTCAAGCATTTTAATTACTATTCAGGAAATATGATAATTTATTTTTGAAGAAGAATATCTAAAAATGAATTGCATATTTTACAATTGTTAAAGATGAAGTTCTGTTTTTCAGAGAATTCAAATTATCCCCCAAAGATTTGGGATCTAAAAATGCAAAATATGCATAATCCTTCTGTTTTCGTTGGAAAACTGTCATAGGACAGCTTGAGATTTGCAAAGTTATTTTGTAGAATGCAAACCAGAAAAAGATAATCATCTATTCAATTTTTATTGCAAGAGAAAAAGTGTAATAACATCATCTATTATTTGATTGATTTGCAAAGCTAGATATATTTTTTAGTTTCTTGGAGATTTCGTTGATTTTTGACAACTAGTTTAACGTCCTAGACACACACTAAACTCTTTCTCTTCTGGAATCTGCCCATTCAATCCAGAGGAATATCTTGTCAGAATGATAAATTAAATGTAGAATAAACTAGGTTAGACAAATATCTGCTAGAAATTTAGCAATCCAATGTTCCTGTTTTTTTTTTTGGTGTGTGAATATATACCTTCTCTTGTGGATATTTGTTTTTCTCAGTGTATTAATCGATCAGTTTTTCTAAATCTAGAGATCAAGGAGAATGATATCAAATGGAGTTAAAAGGATCACTTGGAAATGATAGAGGATAACTTATGATTCTGAAGGACGATTTCATTTCATGACGAATTTAGATTGCTATTTCAAACCAGACAAAGTTGTAAAGAAATTTGAGAATAGTCTCTGAAGAGGGTATTTATTAATTGAAATTGCCTAATAGTATTAATTGAAATATGGAGAAACAAGTGAGGGTATACAGTATGTAAAAATAAGGGAAACTATTGGAGAAGAGAGATAAGATTTCAATTGAAAATATGGTAAATTTAAAAAGAAATGAACATATTGCAATGGAGGAATGCAATTCTTCAAGGAGATATCAAAGATATAGTTGGTAAAAAGAGTGTTATTTTACGAGATCGTTGACGTAGTAGGTCTAAAGCATAAAGTGGGGAGAGGGTGATGATGAGATTTAACAAAACACATGAGTTTTCTATTGTTTAATAAGATAATGAAAAGGTTTGGAAGAATTAAAGCCCCCCGTTTTCGCATTTTAAATAAAACTAAATAAAAGATCGTTTGGAGGGAGGTCTTTTTATATTAGAGTGGAGAGGGAGCTGGAGGTTATCATAAAGATAAATAATTGAGAAACAAACGAAAAAAGAAGCATAAAGAAAGAAAAATCATGTTGTCTAAGAACGTAGCTAAGCTATTCTCTACTACTGCAGCTTCCACTAAGCCATATGTCTGGATTAACAAAGACACTAAGGTCATTTGCTAAGGTATCACTGGTAACCAGGTAAACAGTCTTTAATGCTATTACTGAAAAAATCAGTTAAAGACATCTATTTAACTTTTTGTTGATGGATAATTATTTACTTTTGGCTTTTTTTTTAAAAAAAATAATAATAATAATTTCTAATTCTCCTTGTGATTTCATGGATTTTTGCGTTGATTATTTAAACCAGGGCACTCTCCACACTCGTCAAGCAATTGAGTACGGAACTAAGATGGTTGGAGGTGTTAATCCTTCTAAGGCTGGTAAGACTCATCTTGGACTTCCCGTTTTTAAGAATTGCTTAGAAGCTAAGCAAAACACTGGTTGCAATGCATCCGTTATCTACGTGCCTCCTCCTCATGCTGCTGCAGCTATCATGGAAGCTATCGAAGCTGAACTCGAATTGGTCGTAGTTATTACCGATGGTATCCCTCAACACGACATGGTAAGAGTCAAGCACGCTTTGAGATCTCAAACTAAGACTAGAATCATTGGACCTAACTGTCCTGGTATTATCAAGCCCGGTGAATGCAAGATCGGTATTATGCCTGGTTACATCCATAAAGTTGGAAAGATCGGTAAGTTTGCATGAACAAAACAAAATCTTTTTTGGATTTAAAAATAATGAATCAACTTTTTTTTAAATAATTGAAGAGAAAAAAATATCTTTCTGGAAAGAAATAATCTCAATTGAATTTAATTAATTTATTTTAAATTTAGGTATCGTATCTAGATCTGGTACTTTGACATACGAAGCAGTTGATTAGACTACCATCGTTGGTCTTGGTTAATCTACAGTTGTTGGTATTGGTGGTGATCCATTCAATGGAACAAGTTTCTCTGATGTCGTTGAACGATTCATTGAAGATCCTTAGACTGAAGGTATCATGATGATCGGTGAAATCGGTGGTGAAGCTGAAGAACTCGCTGCAACTTGGTTGAAAGCTAACAACAAGACTAACAAGCCTATCGTCGCATTCATTGCTGGTGTTACTGCTCCTCCTGAAAGAAGAATGGGTCACGCTGGTGCTATTGTCTCAGGTGGTAAGGGATCCGCTCTCGACAAGATCAAGACTCTTGAATCTCTCGGAATCAAGGTCACTAGATCTCCTGCAACCTTAGGTAGTGAGATGCTCAAGGCCATGAAAGCTCAAAACCTTGCTTGATGATTCTCATAATCTTACTGCAAAAATACACTACATCTAATCCAAAAATGAAGAGAGAGCTTTTAAATAATTCTTTAAATATTTTTCTATGTGTTAAACAGTTATTTGATTGTAATTTTGTTTTGGATCAGCACTTTTCGCAAATCAAAAGTTGTATTCTAAATCTGAGCATTTAACTAGCAGGAGAATTTAAAATTATAGCATTTAAAAGAGTGGATTTGAGTGGATTTAATAGTTTTTTTATGAAAAATTGCATTCAAGAAAATAGGAAAAAATGAAAAAATATTGTATTTATTAATAAAAACAAACATTAGAAATGATTGAAATACTCAAATTATCATTATCTTGTGTTTATTTTGTTATCTTTTTCATATCCTTATCTTGTTTATCTAGTTATTTTATTCCTATTTTCATATTTATTTGAATCCTTCTTGTTTTCATTCAGTTGGAACTTGAAGCTATTTCATCTTTCTCTTCTTAGTTTGATTTCGTTTCTGCTTGAACTAAAGATTCGTTTTATAAGTTATTACTTTAAATTTCCAAATCTTCTTTTTGTTATTATCCTTCAGCTAGTTAGCTGTTTAAATCAGATTATTTCTCCTCAGTTTCTTTTTAACTTTCAGTAACTTCTTCCCTTCTTGATTCTTCTGAATCATTTTTCTTTTAGTCTTTTGGATCCTCTTGTGAACCTTCCAAACCAACTTCAGTTTTTTCTCCTTGATTTAATATTTCAATAGCCTCATTTTCTTTTTTCTCACCTTCTTTGACTTCATCGTTCCTGTCATTTTCAGCAATGTCTTCTTTTTTGGAATCTTTTTTATTATCAATTTGCTACATCATTGGATTCTTGCTGAATGCTGGTATTACTGGTATTTTTTCATACTATGTTTTTATCCCTCCAGTGGAAGAATCTCCACTTGCATTTTTAGACTGAGACACAGCTAATTGAGCCTCTAATTCTTCAATTTTTCTATGCAGAATTTTATTTTCTTCTTTGAACGATTCATATCGCATTTAAGATGTCCGTTTCAATACATTTTTGTTATCCCTGTTTGAGATCAAAATAATAGAGGAAAAAGAATATTACTTTTGTTCAAAGAAAAGATAAAAAAGAATCATATTTTTAGCAGTAAACTAATTTATTTACTCTGCGAAATTGCATTCTTCATAGATATGATAAGGATCAGAATATCCTGAAGAATAAATCAAAAAATGTTCTTTCCAAACTTTCATCTGACGAATGTGTCCATCTGGGAATAACTTGCTCATATTTGTTTCATTTGTGTCCAAATAAAATGGATTCTCATAGACGACAATTTGACTGTTAAGATAGCTCCAAAGAGAAATAGTCGAAGTCTTAGCTTTGCAGTAAAGTTGTTCCTAAAAGTTGCAGCAAAAAGATAATTTTGTCAAGATAAAATAGGTAATCAAAATTTTATTGTTTTTTACTTGATAGGAATTGTAGAGAAACGTTCCAAATGTGGAGGCATTGAGTTGATATGCGATATCAGCTAGGAATTTAGAGTTAAATTGAAAAGATAAAGGGTACTATTCAGTGAGCTGATAAACGCAATCTAGGAATTGTAGAAATACTGGTGATCGTTGGTCATCAGAGTTATTTTTCGAAGCGTGTCCAGTTCGAACAGCAAATTAATGCCCAAATGACACCCAATCTTTTTCAATGAGCACTTAAAACCCTTCGATGGTTCTGTAATATGGATCAATACATATTTAAGATAAGCATATCAACTAAGCAGTTCTATCCCATCCATCACTGCAATGAACGACTACACTGATTTCGTTTAGCAACGAATCAATAATCGATCTAGTTCCATAGATAATTGAGCTAATATGCAATAGCCAATCTGATTTCTCTAATTCCTTGAGGTATTCACTAGATGCTACTGTCATGGCATTGCAAATTTTCTTATACGATTCGCGCACCTTATGGATATTATGGATATCTAAAAATTCGATCTCACAATTCTTGTAAAATTATTTCATTTCGTATCCTTTCCCGGTGATTTATTACCCAACTGCATTCAGATACGGTCTTGCATCGTAGATTTTCACAGTCTTGACAGTTGTAGCTGATCTTTCAAGTGAACCAATAACTCGAAGCATAGACTCATCTTCATATGATCGATTTTGATTTATTCCTGGTTTGCATTAAGCGCATCGCCATAGCGTAACATATGGTGAATTTGGTCTTCTTTTGAAGGCATATGTTAACACAGGAAGACGTTCTCGAGATCTAAAACGCGAGCATTTAATGATTTCATCAAATGGCATCTTACTTGGGACAACTAATAATTCTGGATAAGTTGAACAGATATTCCCTTAACTATTGTCAATGTATCTAAATGGACTCTATTGGTTTAAAAATTATAGACAAAAAAGAATTATATGTATGTTTTTCAAAGCAAAAAGGTCATTTTTTAATTGTTTTTTATTTAAAATTAGTTTACCATTTTGTAATCCAGATCATACTCTTGAAGTTCAGAGTAATCATGAGGTATAATAGTCAACCCTTGTCTGGCGAATTCTTTTTGAATGTCGTAGACTTACCAGCCGTGATATTATGCTTCAAGAGTAGGATCATACTGCAAGTATACATAAGCGAATGTCTTACGAACGTCCTCAGGATACGCTAATTAATGGATTTTAATCTGCATTTCAAACGATTAATTCTACAGATCAGGGGAGTATTTAAACCGATATGCCCTGCAATCCTTGCAAAGAATGTCAATGTATGAATATTGCAATCCCTTTTTCTCGATGCTTCTTTCGATTTTAGCAATGAATCCGAGTGGAATAATGGAATAATCTTTTCTATCAGCGAATTTACTTATTCGATCTTCATCGGCAGCAACGAAAATCAACTGAAAAATACAATAATGAGATCAGAAAAATAATACTAAAATATGCTCTCAAGTTTTACCTTGTAATTAGTGAGTAACAGTTTCCCTTCTACAAAATACTATCCGAACTTCAATTGAGTATCTGAAATACCTTTGAGTTCTTCTCCTTTCAAAATAAAGTCCCTATCAACTCCGAATTTTCGTAGTTCCATATATTATTCATCTAAATTCTTCTCGCTGGCTTTGATATCGTCACGAGGTGCTGAATTTCTAGGGTTCTATTAAGAGAAAAAAGATTAATTTATTGAGTATTTATCATCCTTAAGTTGCAATAAAATTGCTACATCTGAGATTGGTGCATTGGTGGGGTTGTTCGCTCCAAAAAGATTAGTTATGCTAAATTATTATGACTGCTATTCTTTCGAATAACTACTATTTTCTTCAGAGGAATTACGGTTATTCTAACTGTAATGGCTGCTACTAATGATTTATGATTAGGAGTTATTATATTCTGTAGTATTGAAAAAACTTTCAGTGTTCGTTTATGGCAAATATAGTGAGTTTCTATTAGCATAATTGCTTTCAGAAATAGGAATTGGAATAGCATTATGCTGGAATGCTTCAGAAGGTCGAGGAGAAGGAGCAGTCAAAAATGGATCAGGTATCTTAGGTGTTGTGTTGAAACTAATAATCTAAAAAATGTAAATAATCGTAAATACACACAATGTAATAGAAAGAAAATGAATTCGGCTGAGTATTTTGCAATGTATTCGATACTCTCGTTTGATTCACTTTGTTTCCCTGAGAAGAAATAAACAAAAATAAAGATTTAGTCAAATTCAATCTAAACATTTTTTTTTCAAGAAAAATATCTAAAATATTCATCTTACTGCGATATTACTACTGCTTCCTGACTGCTTGTTGACCACAAACTCTAATCAAAATGAGGAATTGTAAGAAAATCTTCGAAATCATATTTTTTTAAAAGTTATTTTTTTGAAATAAGTTCATTATTTTGTATCATCAACAATTTTAGTTTAATCTCCATACAATCTGATGTCTATGGCTTTGTCCTCAACGCGCCAAGGGGATCTCTCCCTTTTTATATTGGAACTTAGTTTAAGTTAGTCTATCCAGCATTTCCACCTATTTTATTTCCTTCTCCTTGCATTTTACTAAACCTACTGAATAACTCTTCCTGAACTTGTGGTTTATTGTTTCTTTTCTATTATCTCTCTCTTGACTAAGTAAAATTAACTTCTCACTTTGAGATGATATCATTTAGAAAGATTTAACAAAGAAAAATGTAAATAATAATCGATCTCATAATTAAAGGCAAATATAAATAATTTTATTGTTTAGATAATCTTCTTCTTCATGTGCATGACATTATCTCACTTTGAAGTATTATTAAGAAAATGGCTCTTTTATTTTTTTAGTTCAGGATAATTGAAAAAAAAGTATTTTTTAATTTAAGATCCTCTTGAAATAGATTCAGTTTTCTTGAAAATAATGCAAAAAAACTTTTATTTTTCTTTTAGGGTTTAATTTAATTTTAAACCTTCGCAAGAAACAAGACAATCTCATATTAAAGAATAATAGAGAGAGAAAGAGAGGTTATTTGATTTTTCAAATCTGAGGGATATTTACCTTTTTAAGGATAATAATTAATTGAAAAATGTATCCAAAAGAAGATATTATCGAATAATAATAATCTTTCTGCTGTGTGTGGGAAGAATAAAAACCTGCTTCACAAGCAAGAGAGTTTATAATTTTATCAAAACCAAAAACAATTTGAAAATATTCAAAAAATATTCTTTAACTCTAACAAAGATGTCTTATCAAACTTACCGCACAACTTCTTCTTACACCGTCCAACCAGTTTAGACTAGTTAAACTACTACTGTTACTACCACTGGTCTTACTGACACTGAGGTATAAACTTAGGCGCATATTTTATCTACAATTTACTATTAATTTTTCCTAAAATGATCATTTTTCAAATTTCATTAGGGTGCTAAGCAAGTCGCCAGAAGAATCTTCGAGAATTACGACAAGGGCAGAAAGGGCAAGATTGAGAACACTGATTGCGTCCCCATGATCACTGAAGCTTACAAATCCTTCAACTCTTTCTTCACTCCTTCTTCTGAAGATATCAAGGCTTACTACAGAGTGCTCGACAGAAACGGTGATGGTGCTGTCACTTATGGTGATATTGAAGAACTCTGCATTAGATACCTTACTGGCAAGTCAACCGTTACCAACGTTGTTGGCGAAGAGAAAGTAAAGAAGGCTGCTAAGAAATACACCTAAGATGTTGAGGCCAAGCTTGATGTCGCTAGAAGACTCTTCAAGAGATTCGACAAGGACGGCAGTGGTCACCTCCAAGAAGACGAAATCGCCTAGCTTCTTTCTGCTACCTATGCTGAAATGGGTATGGCTAACTTCACTCCTACTTAAGACGACGTCAGAATCTGGCTTCAAATGGCTGACACCAATAGTGATGGATCTGTTTCTCTTGAAGAATATGAGGATCTTATTATCAAATCCCTCCAAAAAGCTGGAATCAGAATCGAGAAATCCACTCTTGTTTTCTGATAAATCAAAAACGTCTATGTTGTTGTATTAAGCAAGAAAAACTATCTTTATTGCATGCCAAATAAAAAAATATTATCTCATTGCTTTTTAACACAATTGTTTAAATAATAGTAGGTTCATAAAAGGTAGTTTTCTTCTTCTTTTTTTCTCTCTAATATTTAAAAGTTAGTTATGATTTATTTTTAAATAAATTTCTTTTCTTCTTGTGAAAAAAAATAAAAAGCCTATTGCTTTATTTGGTAATAAAGTCAATTTTTTGAATGATTGTCTTAATGAAATAAAATAGAAACCCTTCCACTAGCCCCATTTTGTTTAGTTCTATTGGAATCATTGAAAAAAAATATTTAAAAAATATCTTTCGAAAAATTAAAAATATTCCTTTGATGATTGGAAGATTGTGAGATCAATAATTGATTATTGATTTTTAATTAAAATGTGCCAATCAATTTAGATGATTAAAACTCCCAATTTACAATAGTGAGATTTTTATATATCCCTTTCATATGGAGAAATACTTCATAACGATAAAGAAAATGTTCATTTTCCACAGACAATACAAAATCAAAAGAATGAAAACAGAGAATCCAGAAAATAAACTAACTAATTAGAATGCGTTAGCTTTTATGCAAAATTCATAAAACAAATAAAAGGCTGATACAAATTACCCATTCTTTTGAAAAAAATATTCAGTTAAATTGTTAAAAATTTGTGGTGAATTCTGAAAGAATACTTGACACCTATTTTTGTTAACGTTTCAGTGTGCTTTTTCATAATCACACAGATATTTATGGATTCTCTCAAGAAACAATGCAATTATTGAAGCTTTTAAGAAAAATAAAATTTAAAGATAATATCAAAACCATTAAAGGCTTAAAATTAAGAAAATCACACAGGGGCAGCGAGATATTATTAAGGGAAATAGAATTATCCTATCCAGATTGCTATGTGTTCTCACTAATAAGCGCATACCAAAAATAAAAAATGTATCCTCTTGAGATTACTTTCCTCTTTGATTCTTTAATAAAACAAGCTAAAACAATCAATTCAAGCAAATATTCAGTGAGTTGTTAAGGTGGATATTCTCAACGCCATTTGTTTTCATCTTTTATGCAGTAATTTTAGAAGTTCCATTATAGTTTAACTGGTTTTTTCCTCCTTAAATAAATACTACTTTCAAACAATAGACAAACCTATTCTACAGTGGATCACTTAGCTTCTCACTTATCGAATCGGGTCTTCAGAATGAACAAACACTAAAAAAATGTTCAAACATCGACCTATTTTTCACCTGATTTCGAAATAATTCACGCTAAAACTTACCCCAATTATAGATATTAATTAAATTATTCTCAGCAAAGTCAAGTAATCAAACCTTCTCTTCAAATTAATTACAATTTTCTCAAAGTAGAAAATAAACTCAACTGATTTTTAATTATTCCTAAGACTCTCACAAATCTTACAGTCTATACAATTATTATTCTTTCTAAATCTGAAAAGTGAACTTTCAAATCAAAAAAAGAATAGAAACAACATAGGGGGAAAGTGAGAGATGGGTATGCGAGATTATTTGAACTTGGACGCATTAAAAAGAATCATAATTAAAATCTGTAAAAAAGATTAAGTTAATCAAGTG
>Ga0302271_10003250_pt1 | contig 13897 bp, 25 predicted proteins | sample III_Bog_N1_1_FD_198767 | JGI IMG/M metagenome (GOLD analysis project Ga0302271, IMG submission 198767) | Peat permafrost microbial communities from Stordalen Mire near Abisko, Sweden - III_Bog_N1_1 | ecosystem: Environmental > Terrestrial > Soil > Wetlands > Peat | place: Sweden: Abisko... | reverse complement strand
CGTTGATTTTCTGCATCAGCTGATTGCTGTTGTTGTTCTGCTCTAGTCTTTTCAATCTGACCTAATTTAGTTTTAATCGCAGATACACTATCTAATGTCATTATTTCTGCAATATCTAAGATGCTTGCGCCATTCTGGATTGCAGGTTGATATAACCCTTTTACTAGTTCTAGATTCTGCATGTCTTTAGACGAATCAGAAATGAATACATCCATATCTTCGTAGAAGAAGTTGCCTGCTAATTTCATAAAGATTCTAGTAGAGTCATTCATCATATATTGTATATTCTGACGTTTTGAATCTCTCCAGCATTCTTTTGCAGTGTTAAGCAGCATCCTTAATGCATTCTTCTTACATTGATTGTGCATCCAGAATAGTGGTTCAGTAATATTAGCAGAGTTAGTTGTAGCGGCATTTACATTTCCAACTAATTCACTTGGAGATATCTCACCTTGTCTTTGTCTACTAACACCAGATATTTCGGCTGTCATATCTTCGATCTTAGCCATTAAATTTATGTACTGACTAATTACATCAGACATAGTTAGATCAAGTGCTGAGATCTGATTAAACTGCGATGGTTTACCACCTTCTCTACCTGGTATATCCCAGCCTTCTTCATATGGATTAACGAAGTTAACGCCAACTGCAGATAGATAATGCATCCATTTAGCAGCATCTATATTCATAGATTTAGGTATTTGAGTAATATCCATTGTTATTACTTTCCCTTTGTCCCTAGACAATGCCAATTCTAGTCTATACCATACAATGATATACATATACTGAAGTGGCTTCATTATAGATACTAATGATCTAGACCTAGAATTAGTATTACTATATATAACTCCAGAATATGGTAGTTTCTGCGAATTTAAATTATCTGATGATACAAATTGGTATTCTAGCGGCTGTATTCCTACGTATCCATCTTCCCCAAATCTATATCCTTCCCATACTTCAATAACCCATTTCCATTCTATATCCAATTCATTTCCGATAGCCATATAATCCTCGCTAACTATCATCTGTTGAGGCTGGTTAGTTTCATCTAGAATAGTAACAAACCCAATCTTTTTATAAGACTTCCATGTTGCATGCCATAGATTTACTTGATTAACACTATTCATGTTATCATCTCCAGGACCTGAAACTGTTTTCATGTCTAAATGGATATAATCTACATTAGATCCATCCCTGCCATAACTACCTGCACCGGGATTAGCATTAGTAAGTTCGAGTAGCTTGTCTAATTGTTTCTCGGTCATCTTATCGTATAATCTATCATATATCTCAGTATGAGACATTCTCATGCGTCTAACTGCCCAATCTCCATCTTCTATAAATTCTAAATCTGGTGAATGGTCATGACCAAAATACATTGGATTTACATGCTCTAAATTAGGTTCTCCATTAATAACTCCAGTATAATAGATCTCTTTACCTGCAATTAATGCATCCTTCCACCCTTTATGAAACTCATGAGGAAGACTTAGTTTCTCTTTTAAATAATTTAAACTATGATATGCAGTTTCTTCCGCAATGTCTTTATAGTCTTTAGTTATAAAAGAAGATATTTTTTCTGGAGGCATAATCTCCCCTGTACCTAGTTTTGTTTGAAACTCTTGTGCTTGTTCTGGTGACATTGTAGACATAATCTCAGCCATCATATAATCAACAATCATCTTTTTCATTTGATCTTGTACATCAGATGAAGCATCTTGACTAGTTCTAATTACCCTAAAATTAAATGGATGCTTAGTTTCCTCACCAAGTAATAGATCTATTTTCGGTCTGATTATATTAAAGTCCTGAGCAGTAGCAGGGAATCCATCGTCTTGTTTAAATGGATCTGTAACATACTTTAAATCTTTTTCATCAAATATACTATTGTACAGATCATAATATGTCTGCATCTCCTCGAAGTTAGTTTTATCGGAACCAGAAGGAACAGTTTCCCCCATGCCAATAATATAATCTACGCAAGCTTCTCCCCACTCCTTAGTCTTCTTTTTAAGACTTAATTTTTGTGCTGGGAACATGGTCGTTGTGTTATTCATTTTAATTCCAATTTATTTCTACTGAGTTTTTTGTTATTTCTCCTAATGCATCATCTGATGATCCCCACCAATCCTTACTGAATAGTGGTTTATTAAAGAGATTGTTTTTTCTTACATCTGCGTTCTTTTTCTTTACATGCAGATTATGTAGTTGTTGTCTATATATCATTACCATTATGAGCGCTATAACCCTATCAAAGTTTCCTTTGTCATTATATTGTATTAACTCTTCTATTAATGGTTCTGATAGTATCTTAGTTAGATTCTTTTTGCCTGGAGCATATTCTTCATTGAGCCATTCCTTTATAAGCCCCTCGCCATAGTCTTTTATTTGGACATTCATGTGAATGCCTTTTCTGCGTTGTACTGTAGACTTGCCTATAATATCATTGATGATATCCGGTTGATCTGCTAGTAAATAATCAGAATGTTTTTGTGTAAAGTATGGGAATATACCTTTACGTTCATTTTCATAAAGTAACCTTGCATTATAATACAGTAATAATTTACGTACATTTTCGTAGTAATCTTCTGCCGTGTCTGGCCGACCAGTATACTCTGCAACTATTATATCATAATACGATTCAAAGTCTTGTATACGCTTATATATAAATGTAGCGCCTAATGAGTTTGTCCCAGCCTTATCATGATCATATGGGTCACATCCTGCAATATATAATTGATTTGATGTGTCCTTACTTGGATGTTCCCATATGACTATACTCCCCTCATGTTTATCATCTCTACCAAGTGGGTATTTACTTATATCACCATTTTGCTTAATAGTCCAATTAAGCTCTCCATTAATATAGTTTAGGTCACCTACCTGTTTATGTGATTGGAGTTTCCTGTTGGTACGTATTGCAGCCAACTGTATCATTAGTTCTTTCTTAGGAAATATGTTCCCTGTGAGCTCTAAAACAGCTTCTTGAGGAGTTATAGGGTTCTCTGCAATATACCTATCAATTGCTCTGGAATCAGACGATCCATCTATTACTTTTTGACGTTCAGACATAGCGTAATCAATAGCTTTAGTCTTTAGACTATTGCCATTCTTATCCATGAACATTCTTTTACTGTTTATGTCTAATACGGACATATTAGCATATACCGGCACAAAGAAAGCGCATGTATTCCCATCAGCTCCTTCATCCCATATATTTGGGAATGCTTTAATATTGTATCCAGCTGGATTATAGAACATTTCTTTTAGTCCATCAAATCTAGATCCTTCATCACCACCAGTACCGAATGCTATCATCAAACCAAAGGCTTTACCATCTTCTTCTACAGAAGGTCTAGCTATTTGCCATGCTTGCAATATATCTTTAAATGAACCAGCTTCTTCCCATAATATAAGTTTACCACGTTTACCACGAGCTTTATTGGGATCATTCTTTAATGATACTCCTATTATCTCGGATTTATAACCAACCTCGATCTTATTACCCATTTCATCAGTAGTAATAATAGAAGCCTTTCTATGCATCTTGGTATTTACTGCTTGTCGTTTTTTAGACCATGCAGTATGTTCGTCTATAAAGTCCATATAATCCCATGCCTTAGTTAGCAAACCATCCCTGACTAAATATTCAGTTTCTGCAGCAATAGCATACCCTTTAGAGTCTGGTATTAGATAGTAGTTTCTATCTAACATAGAGCCACCTTTAAATGAATATCCTTTACCACGAGACTTTAAAACGGTCATATGACCACCCTCTTCTTCTGCTTCTTGAACAGCAGTAAAGTAATAATAATCATAATCGTAAAAGTCAGGAAATTCCCTTGATTTTTCTCGACGAGTTTTTGTATTACCAAATCTATCTTTATACGTAAACTCTACTAATCTCAATATAGGACAGTAATTTAGATAGAAGTAATTATACCCACTTATCCAATCACCATCTGGAGCCATATAACCCTCTACACATCTTTCTGCTTCTGTATCCCAATATGTTAAATACTCTGTAGTCCCATATGGTGCAAAACAGTAAACCCCGTGGTCCTGAAAGTGGATCGCGGGGATTCTGAATTTGTTAGAATTTAAAATCTTCTTACTAAAATTTACCATTGTTGGGTTTTACTTATTCAGCCATGCTTTGAATTGCGTATATTTTGCTTTTAAGAATGATGCAATCCAGTTGCCAATCCTTTTGAAAATATTCAATTTCTTAGTACTTTTTACTACAATAACTTCTGGTGTTACAGATACTATTGTATCAGTTGTAGGGGCAGTAATAGTAATTGGTTTACGTTTACGTCTCTTATTGTAAGGTTTCTTTACTATAGGAGTAATCTCAACTGCATCAACAGGAGCTACGATTTCATTTTTTGTAGGCGTCAATACTTTAGTAGATACCTTATTTGTGTTATTATTCATAATCAATAATTATTGTTTAGTACTCTAAACGTTGTTTAATTTAATTTGTTTTATTATCAGTTATATATTCTACAACTGTTTGATCTTTTATTATATCTATACATTGGACTACTTCCTTCTGGCTTTCTGGTTTCATTAATATGCCTTGAAAGTCTTCTTCGTTCAATTTAGCTTTAAATAACTTCCATCTTAATGGAAATGCATCATTAGCAAAACCTTTTGTTTCTATTATCCAATCATTATCTACTCCACAGAAATCAGGAGTATATGCAATCTCTCTTACATTCTCTATTAGATCAAATCGCTTAGTAGAGGATAATATCTTCTTATTCTTATCTCTAGTAATCTTACCAGTATCCTCGTAACATCTGAAGTTTGATTTAAACTTTTGTATAAGAACATATGATGCTGGTTGATATATAAATGGAATGTTATTCTCTTTCAATAGTTTGTAGCAGAATAACTCTAACCCTGATTTAAACTTTTGACCATCATATTCGTGAGTCTTTGCATTCTTAACCTTGACATTTTTAGTCATTATCCCAATCTTTATATGAGTTTTTTGTAGTTATAACTTCAATATCATCATTAGGTTTATATAAGTTATATTGTAAAAAGTTAAGCTCTTTTTCAACTCTTTTATTCCATTCATCAAACTCTTGAGAGAATTTTCTTTGAAGCGCTAATAATATATTATCCATATTGTTGTTTTATGACTAAGCACACTATTCATATGCCTAGTTAATTTTTTATTATAGTTTAAATGATCTATTGGCTACTGTTCCACCAGTGTCTGTCATTATATAATATACTGATGATTTATATAGTGGCATAACCGATGTATCAAAAAACGTTATTATTGCGTATACGTCATCTTTATCTTCATCAGACCAACCAAGTGTACATTCATTAAATATATCAGTGCTTTTATCTTTCTGTATATAACTGTAAAATCCGCCAAGTACAGTATCTGTTTCAACCATATCCTCATCTATTCTACGTAGAATAAAAATAGTCCAGTCTTGTGTTTTATTAAATTTAATTGCATCCATAATTGTATTTATTTATTTATATTGACTACTCTATCAAAGGTTTTCGTCATCTCCTTATTAATTAATCCTCATTTGATCAAATTCTACTTTACCTTCTTGTATCAATCTCTTTATATTCTTCTGACCATCACTTAATTTAGATTCCCCTGACTTAATCTCAAGTAATACTATCTTGTCTTCTTCAAATATAATGTAGTCTATAGGATTACCTAAGAAGTGTGCTTTCTTTGGGTTATATTTAAAGTCCTTTAAGAATGGCGCTAAGTTCTCAGATATCTGGCCTAATCTGACTTCAGATGATTTCTTTTGTGATAATAATTTAGAATGTTCTGATACCATATCCTTGATAGTATCTTTTAGTCTGCATATTCTAAAATACATAGATGGAATAATCCAGCCAATCCAAACAAAAAATGCATAAAACAGAAACCAACCTATGTGATTTAATGTGTCCATATTATCTTGATTTAGGCATTTCGTAATGACCAACTTCACTACCACCCTGCACTCTAGATGATTCTAATTCATCCTTACGTACTTGTTTCTCTAGTGATGTTACAGACTTAATAGTCTTATCTAATTGAGCTCCGGCAGTTAATGCTTCTTTTACCATACGCATATCGAGGGTCCCTGTTACAATGTTATTTAAATACTTACTTATGGCACTTAGTGTATTTCTATATCCAGTTAATAACTGTAGTAATAATGTATCCAGGAACTCTAAATATGTTTGTTCTGCATATATAATATCAGGAGTAGGTTCCCAATCTTCAGCAAACAATTCTTTCCTTAATCTTTCATCTCTATACTCTAATGGCATTGAGATTACATAAGGACTATCTGGATGATGTTTAAAGAATATGTAATCTATGTATTTGGTAGCTAAATCTTTATCTGCATTATCATTCCATATCTTTTTGAAACATGGAATTTCTAATGTATCTTGATGTATAATTACCTTTCCTCCAACTATATCTGCTAATTTATTATTCATATTTTGCTCTAATTTTACCCTCTTTTAATAAGTCTTGAATGTAATTTTCTCTTACCCATGGATCCCAATCCCATTCTGGAAATTCTTTATAGGTTATAGATATATCTCCATGTTCTATAGTCTTAAATTCTGGCTCTCTTTTCCAAAAAACAGTAAATTCAACCCATAAATCCTCTTCTTGAAAAATATCTTTTCCGTATTTATCATTATATTCTTTATCAAGATACAATATAGATCCAATTTTTTCTCCTTTCACTACTCCAAGTCTTTCAAATTTAAACCCTTGAACGAACTGTGATATATCTGGAATATAATATCTATTCATTTATACCTAATTGTTTTAGTAATATAATTAGTTCTGATTTGTTTTTAACCTCTAACCTATATATTAAATACAAGTCATCATATCTACCACTATTGTCTCTATAAAAATCCTTTGTCTTTATTCTAATTCTATGTAGTAACTCACTATAGGATATCATTACATCTCCAAAGTTTTCTATATTAACCCATTCGTCTATTTTAAAACCTAATGATTCTATATCTTCCTTATCGAGATATTTAACTCTAACCCAATCTGATATTGTCTTATGACCATATAACCAACTTATAGTATATGAATTTGAAATAGACGGAATCCAGAAAGAATCAATTGGATCGAAACTTTCGTATTCAAATCCAATATGAAATTCTTCTATTCTAGGAGTATAATACTTATCCATTCGACTGTGGTAATTCTTCAGTAGTAGTAGTCTCTACAATTTGCGTATCTGATGTTTCTACTGATTGTGACATTAATGATACTGCAGGAATTATATTTTCAGTAATAGTAATTGTTGGCAGTTCTACTATGATCATCTTTGCAAATACTTCACCTACTTCATATATTGCAGGAATTGAATCAGTATTAGTTTTAAATCGTGCTACAATCTCTTGTGGTGAATCAGACAGGAACGTTGCTACCGAATTAGTCAATACTAATGAGTTACTATAACAGTTATCATTTATAAATAACATACCCACGTATCCGTCTGGAATATCAATCTCTAGTCCTGTTTTATATTCTAATACTAATCTGCCATCTCTTCCGACGCCAGTTGCAATAGCAGTACAGGTTAATTCAAATGCATTTCCATTGGAAGCTATTTGTGGCAATGTTGCCTTTTCGTCTATTCTTGTTATTCTTAATTCCATTTTATTTATTTTTTAATAGGCGGTTTTTTGCCACCACATTTTAATTTGTTCATATTTTTATTTTTAGTTTCATTAACTACTTCATATATACACTTTGTTATCCATTCGATAAAATATGCATGAGGTTCGCCACCTAAATCAACTTCATCTGCCCCAATATAATTATATATGAAATTAGATACATGGCAAGCTTCATGTGCCATACTCCATGGCTTTAGATCTTTAGGTCTATTTAATGTTACTACTACTCCATATTTTAATGTATCATTCTTTATCATTAATTGGAATGTTAGTGCTATACCATCTTTATTGAATTCTCTTATTTCTTGTATAGTATCATCATGATAACTAAATGATTCGTATAGTTGTTTTACGTTTGGGTTTTCTATCACCCAAAATAATACTGGGTATATCTCTGGGTAGAATTCATGTATAATCATTTTCTTATTCTTTTCCATATATAAACTATTCCCATCATTTGTTTTCTAATTATCATCAATCTAAATCCTTCTTTGACTTGCTTTAAAACATATCCTTTATCTGAATTATCTAAATCCCTTTGAGTACAGTCTAAAGACATTCCATCTTCATCTACAAAGAAATTAATATCATGTCTCATTTAGAGTACCTTTCATCATTACAAATTCTAAAGTTCTTTTTTAAATTCATTGATGCAAGTACACAATCATCACAGAATCCATTGTGTTCTACTCTATCACATTCTCCACCTGATTTAAAATAATGTAAAGCCATGTTGAGTTTTTCTTGAGTTCTAACTAGATCGGTAGTTAATTCTTTATATATTTTAGAACTAACCGTTCCATCATATTCTTCTTGCGTCAATATGTATTGCATTAGTCTAATTTTTTAATAAAGTTATTTCTAATATCACAACCTCTTTTTTCTACAATACATCTAGTAGATTTTGCTTTATCACCGTCTTTGCAACTAGATTGACATACTGCATATTCAAATGCTCTGATTGCTATGTTCTTCGTTACTCTCTCTTCTTTCTTTGCGATCGTCATATAATTTTCTTTTATTTCCTTTGAACCGTTTTTTGAGTTTAATTTTAAATAGATATGCAAACATTAAATTCTTTTCATCATCGGGATTAGATATATGTCTAGACGCAAATATGAAAGGGTGATTACAAATCATTGATATGACGGACTTGTGCAGTCCATGTTTTTCTGCTAGTATACTATATATATCTGTGTTTTTGGAGACCATTGTTTTTCAGTAATAATATAGTAATCATCATTTAAGAATGGATTACATCTATGTGCCCTTTTTTGTTTTCTATTTACATATGCAGAGAAGTCTTTTTCCAACTTTCGTTGGCCTTTGGATTTCCATTCTAGCTTCTGATCAGTAGTAAAATAATAAGCACCATCTTCTTTGCCAAATAGCCTAGATAATAGTGATGGTCTTTTCGTGTGATTAGTTGGATTGTAGTAATTCATCTTCTTTTATTTTTAATATCATTGTTATTTGAACCGTCTTTCCTCCGATTGCAATTGGAGTTAAAGCCCTACTCATGGAGAGTATTCCATCTTCTTTTACAAAGATCTTCTTTTCTCTAAACATTTTGATATATCTGCAAAGGTTATCTTTAGTAACAGTAGTGACTTTCATTATATGACGTCTATTCTCTGTTGAGTCTATAGGAGTTTTGCCTTTCCTAGTTTTTGTATTAGCTAAATATAAATCTAAGAAGATAGAAAGTAATTCTAACTCTCTATCCGTTAGATCTAATAATCCATTTAAGCTACGTAAAAACTCATAACCTAATTTATCTGGGGATATGGTTTTTATAAATTTATTCATTATGCTTTAATCTTTTCTAGCAAATCAATCATATTATAAAATACAGTAAATGATTCACTTAGTTTTTCCAATCGTTCTCCACTAACAATGCATCCACTAGTAGCGTATCCATTCATTTCAGTAATGGCTAATGCTTTTGAAACTACATCAAGTTCTTTTTTGTATTCAGACAGTTTCGTATTTATTCTATTTGTTATTTTAATATTAGTATCGTATTCATCTTGAAGTGATTTGTTTAATTGCCTATTTACATCATCTAACGTTATAAGTTCTTGATGTAGTTTATCGTTGGCATTAAAAGACTGTGCATATAAATCCTTATACAGAATTAATTCTGCTTTAAGTTTCTTAGTAGAACTTAACGTCTTCTTTGCATCTTCTTTTAAGTCCTCTGCTAACTCTCTTATACTATTAGGTGTATAATCATTAAACCACTCAGTTACTTCAAAAAATTCATCAGTAATGGCACTTGGATCTAATACCATGGTTCCAGTATAATTATAATTATCACCAACTACAAAGTTTGTATTGACAAATGCATCATTAGATGTTTCTCTTGTTAATGTATCTCCAGGAACTAATCCTAGTGTATGTTTAATTACTCTAATTGTTTTAATATTACTCATTATGTTTTATTATATTTTTATGTAACTCATATTCTGGATAATGTCCTTACATATATATAAACGTAATTAAATAGAAAAGGTTGTATGGAAAGGAAAGTAATATTATATAGACACAAAAAAAGGAGACTTCAACCATTGGGTATCCATCTCCTTTAATAACACAATTAAAAATAAGTTTTAAATTTCCATTATGCCTCCACTAGTCCTTTTCAGATTCATGGCTTCCACCGCTAATCTATCGACTATATCATTTCCTATTATCCCCGAATGTCCTTTTACCCACTTGACAGTTATAAAATCGCATTTACTTATCACGGTATATACCTCTTGCCATAAGTCTGGATTCTTAATTTTGATGAATCCTTTTCTTGCCCATTTATCTAACCATCCGCAATTGATAGCGTTCTCTATATACTTAGAGTCAGTGTGTATTATTACTTCGCCTTTAAACCCACTATAAACTTCATTCAATATAAGTCTTAGTGAGTGAATAAACCCACTTAATTCCATTCTATTATTAGTCGTATACTCATTGTACCCTGAGTAAAACGATACTGTAGAGTTCTTAAATATTATCGCTGCTGCGAATCCGCCTGGACCAGGGTTACCTGCACAGGCTCCATCACACCAAACATTCAAAACCTCGTTCATTATGCTACCTTTGCAAGTATTTCATAATAAGGAACTAGTGCTGAATCTTTAAACAGATCAAAGTCAATTGATCGTTTGTTTGGATATACGACAATATCTCCAACGTTTAATACTAACATACCTTCTTTGCCTTCAGTTGCCTTAAACGAAGCCGGAGTGGCCAATACGACGCCTTTACGAAGTAGTGACTCTGTTTCTATTTGTTTGATAGTCATTTGCATTACAGGTTGGCCTTCTTCATCTTTTTCGCCTGAGTCTTCTGGTACTGTAAGTGTTTTAAATACCATCTCTACATCCATTGGTTTCACTAGAACCATGTTAGCGAATTCATAATTAACTTTCTCTGCAACTATATTTGCTAATATTGTGTTGTCCACGTTTTCAATAACAGCCTTATTAACTGATTGTTCTTGAACATTATTTAATATCTCTTCCATTTTTCCTTGTTTTATTGGTTTTAATTCTCCGCCGTATATTGTATCTATTATATTGTTTACATTAGATTCAACCCATTCGGATTCTTTTGTTTTTAAATATGCATCTCTATTCGCATTATTAAATTCAGTAATAGAATCTATTATATCTCTATTATCTTCCATCATTGTGTTTGCGGCCACTACGCCTATAGTCTTTTATTTTACTATTCACGTCATCCATACCTCTTAATATAGTACCAGCTATATGTACGATTATACTATTGATTACCGGATGTAAAGCATACCCGATGAATAGGGCTGTAGCAAAAACGATTGATTCGTCCCAAAGTTGTGATGTCATTATAATCATATATTAACTTATCTTTCTTGCCAAATTCTTTTTAAAGTCTTTTTTTGTTGATCTGTCAATCCAAATTGATTCCCCCACTCTTCTATTTTGTAGTTCATGAGTTCATTATTAGAAGAACTATATTCTGATATGAGTCTCTTACTATGTAATTTCTTCTTTATGTATCTCCAATTCATACTTATATAAACGTATTTATGCCGACCTTTGTTGTACTGCCTTAATTATATTCTGTATTTGTTCGTAATTAAACACAGTTTACCCCTTGAGACAGGCCCATATTCTGCATGGCTTATTGATTATTTCCTCATTAAATCTGTACGTTCCCTTTCGGTATCACCTAACCCGTCTATCGCAATCTCTCCTTCTTAGCTATTTCTAGCAACGGTATTTAACTTGTACTCTAATCATTTTGATACTACCGGAGAAAACTAATAGACTAACTAACGGCCTTTTATTGACTATAAATGCATAGAGTTTGGCGCTTGACCTTTATCTCATTTGAGTACTCACCTACTACCTTTATATACGTCCTCTGTTAATCTATTATAATCCGATGTCTAACCCTTTATTGATTACCTTAGGGTGAATCAGCCTTTGGAGACTGGTATCGCATATATAAACGTAGTAATTTCTATTTTGTTGTCACTGTTGTAAAAAATTTTCTAAAAAATAAATTTAGTATGGGATATGCGACCATGCGAAATGAAAAATTTTGGCAAAAAAAAATAACCGATGACATCTATGAGCGCGCGAAACTCTCTATAGATGACTCCCCCGGTCCAAGTTGACGATCCAATACCCCCGTCAGCGCAAGTAGACTGTAATTTCCCAATCATGGCTCCTTTAGGTAGATTAGCAGTCGTTTCATGTCAATTATATCAGCCTTGATGTCACTGTCAAGGCTCCTTTAGATGTAATAGTCAGTGTAATGACTGCTTACTCTCTCACATGACAGATCAATGTTATGTAGTGTATAGTGTATGATGATGCACTATAGGCTATCACACAATCATTAGGCAGTAGTTAGTACAGCTTGTCGAGCTAAGACTAAGACATGTGTTTAGATCACACATGGGTGGGAACGCTACTGCCACACTCTCTAATCAATCATGTATACGGATGGTACTAATGTATCATATAGTATATAGAGTGCGTTAGATCGCATTAAAACCCTATTGAGATCGCTGTCAGGCTGCCTTTAGGTGTAGTTGGAGTGAATGGGAATGTGGGATCGGGAATTGGACATATGTCTGGTGCAACCGTACGCAGGATACACTTTAATGCAATTTAAATAGGTAATGTACTTACTGAGAATGGTAAGCCAAGTCAATGCTGCTGTATAGCATTACCTATTATTACGCACATAGAAGTCATGTAGCTATCATGTGTAAAGTACCTACGTAGCAATACGATTAACGGTAATTCAGTAATATGCAGTGTGGAGTACAGGCCTTACGTCCACTAACTGCATTGTGTATTACTGATATTTAAACTATATTAACTATTATTAACTATATAATCATTATCAAAATGAAACTACGTACTTCTATTATCCGTGTTCTTATTGTTGCTGCAATCGTAGCATTGTGTTTTGTATTCGGTTCTTGTTCTTCTCCAAGTGGGAAAAGAGCAGAAAAACAATTGACCAATGTGGTTAAATTGTATGATTATACAGTGACTACTAACAGTGGATTTACCATTGAGTATTACTGTTATGCCATTGATGTGTATGATGCTCAACGCATTGTAGACCAAAAAGTCTCAATGTCTGGATTTAAATCAGGCTCAATGAAGGAAATCGTGCCTTTAAATAAACCATTTACGGTTTACAGGTAGTCAATCAAGCTTGTAGGTGGCATGCTAAACCTTCATTGTATATGAGATATAATTAACACATTGTATGCAGATTGGTGGTATCAGTCTTCATACTTCTGGACTAACACTAATAATATTATCAAATGAAAGCAATAGGATTAGAAGGAGGTGATATCCAAATCACACTCACAGACGAAGAAGCAATGGAAGTAAAAACATTCATTGAAGTAATTGGGCTTATTAAACTACCAATCCATTTGGCAGGCGGATTTATAGTATTGAAAAAGGCATTTGAGGGGTTTAGATTTTAACCTATAGTATTGATAGATAACTACTATTCTACTACATTAACTGCTAACCAACTACAATACTCCTATAACATATAGTAGCTCGGCGGGTCATTCTTCCCCTCGCTACTCAGAGTAATGTATCATGATAACTATTTGCAACCGATAATTACCCTATTATTGATATCGCTGTCATGACTCATTAGTTGGTATTGATATATT
>Ga0302271_10003249_pt1 | contig 13904 bp, 13 predicted proteins | sample III_Bog_N1_1_FD_198767 | JGI IMG/M metagenome (GOLD analysis project Ga0302271, IMG submission 198767) | Peat permafrost microbial communities from Stordalen Mire near Abisko, Sweden - III_Bog_N1_1 | ecosystem: Environmental > Terrestrial > Soil > Wetlands > Peat | place: Sweden: Abisko... | reverse complement strand
TGTCTTCAATAAGAATCCCCGTTGCATCAAATTCTTTACTTAAGCACATGAGTGAAATTACCAAGTAATTGTTTAAATATCTTGAAAAGGAATCTTTGCACCAAAGTCAATTTATCTTTTTTTAGTTTACTAATCTCCTCCAGTGAACAACGTAGACTCATTAGAAACGAATATTACATTTAAATTAAAACAACTAAATACAATTTAACATATTCACAAGAATTATCTTTACATTAACAATCAAAAAAACAACTTCAAACCAAACAGACTGTCAGAATCTCCTTAAAACCCCACAAATCTTCTCTATTTATTAATATTTTTCTAACCATAGCACATCTCTCGAATAATTACCCTTTCATTCAAGGACAGATTTACTTCTGTGCTTTGAGTTTGCTCCAGCAAGTCCTTATCGTTACTTGACTCTTCCATAACGTTTTTGATCTTATCTGAGAATACTATCCATGAAGGCAAGATCATACATATCAGAACACTAATCATACATGTCAGGACGAAGAGCAGGTATGCTTGGCGACATCTGTGCGTTGTAGAACCCTACATTTTGCTTAAACTACCCAAGTTCTTTGCAAGACAAAACAAACAAAATTAATAAATCAATCCCCCCTGATTTACTCTAGCTTTTTGACTTACTGCTGGTGAGATTATTCTAAAGTTGCCCAAGTTTATGTTCCTGTATTTTAAGGTGCACTAAGGAGTTCTTTTCTTTCTCGAGTTGATCTAATTTCTTCGATAGAATCGCTTCTTCTTGGTCAGCTCGTTTTTTATATTTCCCTATGAGTCGCCCCATCATTTGATCTTATTCTTCTAGCAAATTAATCACTCGTTCTTAATTCTTTTATCGCTTGACATTCGCGTGGCAGAACAGTTAATGCGTATATGTTTCAGGATCTGCAATGATCTTTTAGTTCGCAAGGGGGATGTTGTTTCTGATTTAGAACATTCTCAATGGGTTCTTATGATCGTAGAGGTTCCTAAGCGGATGAGTTATCCCTGGTGGAGTGCTGAGATTAGCTATTTCGTCTTCAGTTTAGTCTTGGTAATGCTCTGAATAATGGAATTTATTAGGTGGCGAATTATTAGGGTTCTTAAGTCTCTCCAAGAGCCTGTGCTTTCGTCGATTCACCTCAGCGTCAGTTGGGATAATCCCATTATTGAGGGTATCATTGCCAGTTTCATATGGATGCCTACCTTAATCAGACTAAGAATGCAGTCTCCTTGAAGGAGGAAATGGAAAAGGAGGGTTAGGTGGTCGCATTTTTGTCGCATCATATTCAGGAGGTATATTTGATATCAAGCTAGTTCCATTGCTAGATATGCTTGCTGGTGAAGCTTGCGCTCTCTGCTAAGGCTAGTTTATGATGCTACTTGGAGAATTCCTAGCAGCGACTTATTAACTTAAGTCCTCAGGAGAATTCTGTTGCTAGCCATCAACTCGAAATTACGTAACAATTGGTGGCGAAACTTAAGATATATTGTGAGTGTATTTGATAATAGATTCCTCCGAAGGATTGACAATTGTCTCAGCTGTTGTGTCTTCATTCACGAGAGGTAATTAATTAATTGGTTTGAGTTGGTTCTAGTCTATTTGCTATAACCGTCGCTTTAAGTAACTCCCTGTGTGTTGGAATGTTTCTTTATGCTGAATGGAGTGTTATGCAGTTTATTTGTCTCCATCTGAGCTGAGAGTTTACCCAATAGATAGAATACTATTAGAATTGTTATTTTTGTAGTTATTGTAGTTGTTCTTAGCGTTGTCTATGATGCTGTTGTTGTTATTGGTATTATTGTAATGACTTTTCGTATTGAATATTTGCTTTTCATAGTCATTTTTGAGAGGAAGCACCTCTTAGTTTCCTTTGTTAAGTAGGGAAACACCATTGCTGATTTTGAAAGGTATGCGGTCATTCACAGATATCATTGCGCTATCCGTTCTTGTATTGGTATTCTGTTCCCCTGTAAGATTCTTGTTTTTCTACCTTAACGGTGAGAGAACAAGCATCGCAGAAGAGTTATCATTATTAGGTTCGATTAATCGATTACTTAAATGGCTGCGAGTATTATTCGGGGTATTCGCGGTTAAAGTATTCAATTAGATCTTGGGTTGGATTGTTATATCTCGATGCGTCGTATTCATACTTTAGAGCTGAATAAATCCAGATGGTTTCTTTTCAGTTTTGGGAGGGGAAACGAATTAGTTATCAGGCGACATCAGGTATGATCCAGAGGGTTTATGAAATGTAGTAAAGTTATCCTTGCCTGTTTCAGATTGAGCTCGTGAGTGGTGCTATCCAGTTTGATTTATCGTGTAAGGTAGTTGACTGTTGGAACCCTTCTGAACATGATGAGGATAATTATTCACATTATTCCCCGAGCTTATTGGCTTATCGGGATCGATGGATAAACGAATCGGCTTGAGGATGCTCTTCCCTGCAGATTTAGTATTTTGCTGCTAAAGAGATGGAGAATGCGAAGATTTAATGCTATTGTTGTTGTTATTGTTATCTTATTGTTGTTAGCTGCTAGGTCGAAGATAGCTTTCCCCTGTGTAGATGAGTACTTTCTTCGGGGAGCCTAACCTTGATGACTACTAGCTATGCTTGTTACTTAATGGCTACTACTGTTGTTGCTATTAGTTTAGCTGTGACATCCTGTATGATGATTATAAAAATATATTTTGAAATCCAAAGCAAGAAATTGCTTTTTTTTTAATAATACCTTCTTCTTTGTGTTCTTTGTCTCGTAATTGGGTGCTTATTGACTAGATTTCTTATAAAACTTAGAAGATTTTAGTTCTCTCTTTCTTATTCATTTAGATTCGATGTTCCGAGAGAATAAGAGAGTATTTGTATTGATATGAACTATTAAACTTAAAAGAATGAATGGTGGCGTTGGATTCCTGCAGAAAAGAATTTGAGAAGGACATAAAAGAGGTAATATACATAGCCTTATTGTCTGGGGAGTAACGAACTAAATGAATAAGAAGAAGATTAAAAAACCAACTGAAAGGGAAATACATAAAAACTTATTGAGGAGAGAGCATGTTATTGGGGGATTTGTTTGTGGATTCCAACCGATTTTATTGAGAAATTAGGTTCGAAATTAAGTTGAAAGAAGAAGAGTGAGTGGTTGCTCTCTTCTTGTTTGTTTGATTGTTATTGCTTCACATGAACGCTTAGATGAGTAAGAAAGAGAAGTATAATGACAAGGACGCATACAAGTAGCAGATTGGGAGCTAAGAAGGCGATGAAGACCAAGGGAGATGTTAGAAATCATAAGAAATAGGTATAGATTATTAAGGAGAATACTCTGAAGAACAAGAATTCAAGCAGCAGATTGAAAACAGATAAAGACACTCCGTAGCGAATAAAATTTACACTTTCCCGAGAAGATTATCCTCTGATAGATAGGCATCGTAAGTAAATTTCGATTTTGAATAGAGAGGGAAAGTGAGGAATTGTCATTTGTTATTGTTGGTAGGGATGATGAAGAAGAAGAACAGAATGAAACTGATGAAGATGACTCAAGCTCCTTAAGTTCGTTGAACGAAACTGGAATGTACGATCTACATTAGCAGAATCTGCCAAGAGAACTCAGGAAGCAAATCAAACAACAATAGAAGAATAGTTTTAAGAATAGAACTGCAGTAGCAACTGCTGTTGCTGCTGATATTCGTGATACTTCTAACTCTTCTTCTCCTTCTATCCCTATTAAGAAATCTAAAACCACTTCAATAAAGGGAACAACTTACCCAAGCTCCTCAGCACAATCGACGAAGAACTAAACCCTCGATTCATTACAGAAATCGATTCAAAACAGCATCTTCGCACTTATCTCCAATCAAGTTGGATCGAACTCCGATTCATCAGTTAAAGAACAATTTCATAGATAATAATAGATCAACTCCAAGAATAATAATAATACAAATAAAACCCTTAGCTTCTACGACACTGAGATAGCATCAAAAAACACAAGGCAGGCTAGTGGTGCTGGATAACTTCAGCATAAATATTATTAGAAATCGCCTGAAGAATAGTAGCAATAATAATTCAAGGACGATCGATGCTACACAACTAACAATGAGCGGTTGATCACTGAAGGAGATGACGCTAGTGAACGAGCATGTGGATAGATGCTATTAGATAGCTCGAGTGAAGCTGTCTCAGAAGATGCAGTGCGATTATTACCATCAAATGATTAGTTACTCGATAAGCAAATTCTCAAAGGGAGTAGTTAACAAACGAAGCAAGTAGTTATTCAAGAATCAACACAGCATAGACAAGACACAGCAGGGAATACAACAGCAGCAGCAAATGGAGTAATAGCAGCTTAAACTTAGCAGAATCTTTCAAGTATTATCTTGCAGTAGATACTCAAATCTTCTCAAGCGAAATAAAATAGAAATAAGGGAATAATGCAGCGAAGATAACAAACAGAAGAAGATGATGATCATCATGATGATCTAAGAACCTACATGAAAACTGAGTGCTTGGAAGACTTAAGGACACACTCAACAACAGAGATTCTTCCTAAAAACACCTCCTTCAGCGGGGAGAGATTATTTACTGATTAACCAAGAAGAAACAAAAAAACCTTACCTACAAACAGCAGTTATCTAAATAATACCAGTAAAAACAATAAATCTTCACGATTGCATGCTTCCCATCATCATCCTCCAAACTCTCCCAGTTTCGTGCGAGCATGTCCCCTTCCAAGAAGCAATTTAGCTGATAGAAATAATATATTTACGAGCAGTTCACTGAGCAGAAAATCAAATCAACAACAATAATAAGTGCCAATCAATTCGTGTAGTAGCAAACATAAAAACAATAAGAGTTGCATAATATATGAACGCACAGATTAGCAATGGTAAGGTACTGCTTTAAGTGAATACCCCTAATAACAACAGTTTGTGTTACAATACCAATAAACTTAATAGAATCTCGCTAACATCAATCACAGCAATAATCGGATACTTCCTCAGCAGCAATAACTCCACTAAAACCCTTAAGTCTCTACCTCAATTGCATCTGCTGATGGTTTATCATCTCAACAGCAATAGATTCTCCCAATGAATAACAAATCATGTCTGTCATTCTCTTAGAATCTTAATTTCTAAAATAATTCTCCCTTGAATCACAATCATCATGTTCAATAGTATGTGTCTCTTCCTCATCATAAAAGGAATCACAGTAGCAACAGTACTACCAATAAGCCTTGTAAGAATGAAAACGATGACCATCACAAGCAATACTAATCATAACAATATGCAATCTACAACAGCAATCATAATAAAAACAACACGAGATAATCTCCAGGTCATGGCAATCCCAGTTAATCTTCCAATGCAGTCAAGGTAATACCTATCTAGGATTAATCTTCCTAACGAAATATCAAAAGCAATATCAATAATCGATAAGATCCTCCAGCTTCAGATCTATCTTATCGTATGAGCTCTCAAACAAAGAAGAATCAAATGATTCAATTGATAACTCAATCAAAATCTAGAGATATATCACCACAGCCTTCGTTACCTCCTTAGATCCCATCGACTAAACTAAAACGATCCCACAGTGGAGATCACAATCGTAATATCTCGGCAGCAGGTTAGAAGCACCCTTTATTCAAGCCCTAATCAGTTAACTCCAAACGAAGAGAACACTCCACCAGTTAGATCGGTTCTTCAGTTGAAAGAGTCAGCACAGAGCCAGCTTTTACCAACAATAATTCTTATTCTAACAGTAGCAATCAGAAGCAATATCACAGGACTCCTAGCACACACAAGAGAATTCCCTCTGCGAAGCTATCAATTCAGTAATAGCAATCGCAGTATTTGAATCACTTACTGCAAGGGAATCTTCAGAACACTTTCACCAGAACATAGTCTGTTCTTGAGCAGTAAATGACTTTGATTTTGTGGATGTGTTTTTGGTGATTTTTAAAAAAAATTCTTTATGCAAACTAATCAAAAGGAGAGGAAATAAGAGCACTTAGAGGAATAAAGTAGATCATAAGCGCAACGAAGAACAACGACAGCAAATTTAGAATTAGCCAAGAACTAAAAACTGCTAATCAAGCTTGGATGATAGAGATCCTGCGAAAATTCTCAGGATTCTTATTCAAAAACAGCAAATGCAATCAAAACAACAAAAATTGTTAATGTAATAGCAACAGCAACAGAAGATTGCACACAATAGCAACTACCAACAGCAATAGCAGCAGTCATGAATTCCAACTTATGCTAGAAAAATGATTGGATCGGAATAATGACTTTGCATTAAAGAGGATTGAACGATGATGATGAAAAGATGTATTTTATTTTTGTTTGTAATCTAGTATTTGTAAATATTCCACTGTTTTTCATAAAAAGATATTAAATTCTTATTTACATAAACTCTGCCATAAAAACTAATTAAAAATCAATATTTACAAGCAATTAAATAACTTTTAAAACAAATTGAAAAAAAACTGTTTTGTGGAATTCCATTCTTTTTCAGTGATGGATAGCACCTTAATTTTAATGTTTCCATGCTTTTTTGGCCATTTTAACAAACCTTCTCTCATTTTTAGCTCCAGTATGCTACACCATTTTCTTGAAGATTCCCTCATTCTTACCTACCAAATCATATGGATTTCCTTATTCGATAATTTATCCCTTCTCAAGGACGATCACTTCATCATATTCTGCTATGGTTAGCAATCTATGAGCGATTGAAATAATCGTGACATCCTAAAACTTCGATTTGATTTTTTCTTAGATGAATGTCTCCGTTTCATCATCACAATTAGATGTTGCTTCATCTAATACGAGAATCTTACTCTTTTTTAAAATTGCTCTTCCAAGACAAATCAGTTGTTTTTATCCAGTGCTCAGAAGACTGCAGGAACTAGATATCTTAGTTTCAAGACCATCAATGAAACTCTTCACGAGTTCTGCAATAACAACACCAAAAAAAGCACAGATTTTTTAAAATATTAATTTTTCTAAAAAAATCAAGTTTACATTTTAAGTGAATATCTTTGAGAGCACTCTATATTTGACAATCAGTGTATATGCAAAGCGGATCTAAATTCTAGCGAATGGTTCCAGAGAATATAAATGGAAGCTAAGGAATTATGCTTAAACTTTCTCTCAGATGGTTTAGTTTTACATCATATATTGAATGCCCGTCAATTTAAATAAACTCTTCACTACTACTATTATTATTATCCTCATCATCTTTGGCTGTTTTGCATTGATTTTCTAATTTAATGGAATGCTGATGCTTCTACTCGATATCTCCCATAGTTGCCATAGTAATTGCTTTTTAGTTAATTGCAATTTCTGTTTATAATGACATCAACGTAATCCATTTCTGTTGCTTTGTCGATTCAATGTCAAACATTCTAAATAACGCCTGCACAATGGAGGATTTACCTGCGCCTGTTCTACCTACGATTCCGACTTTTTTCCCAGGAGATATTTTGAAAGAAACTCCATTTAAAGTTGGCGTTAAATCGTCTCGATATCTCATATGCACATTGTGAAAAACAATCTCTCCTTTTTGCAAGAAACGCGTGTCTGGAGTGATGTCTTATCCTGAATCTTTCGGCGAATGCACAATGGATTAGTATTCTTGCTCGATATTTGTCATATTTATTGTCCGCTAAGCACTTGCCATCACAACATCAAGTTGAATTATTGATCTGGAAATATTACACAAACAATAACAACAGGTCATTCTAAATTGTTCAAAAGTTTTTTTTTAATTCAAGCCTCCAAATCTCAAAACTCATATTGTTTTTGTTAAAAGTACCTGAGTCCAGACTAAAGCTTGGAACTGAGACTAATGAAGAAGGAAATGATCTATCCAAGGTTCGATCCAGAAGAATTCATGAATATTGCAATGAAAATACCAATTATGGACGAAATCTACGCAAGCAGTGTCACATACAATCCAAACCCTCTCGCTGAATACCAGAATGACAGTGTAGCTCGTAATTCTTAGTTAAGCAGTTAGTTTAGCTACTTTCCAAATTTTTCTTGCTGATTGTAGACATTAATAGGACATACACCATTTAGGCAAGAAGAAAAATACGAAAGAGTGTTCGAATTCAGGCTCATTTCCAGTTCCTTTGTTCCTGTGATAACCCCTTTGGAAACGAAGAAAAACACGCAGAGGAAGGTTGCCATGATGATCGTTACAATCAAGAAATATGGATTAAGGTATGAAATCGAAGCAATGAGAACTAATGAATTGCAAATAACTTCTAAAGAATCGATTAACGCTTTGGAAAGTCCGATATCGAGATTGCTAAGATCATTTGAGAATCTGCTAACTATCTTCCCACTGGGCGTTGAGTCAAAGTAGCTTATTTTAGCATTTAGGATTTATTTCATCATTGCATTATGGATGTTGTTATTGATATCATTGAGGAAAATTACAACTAGCCCTCGTTTCAGTAGAATCGCAATAAAATATGCACCAACGATGATCCCCAAATCACGTAAAGTATCATCCATTTCTGAATGGTGTCCTTCCGCAGATTAGAACATCCCTAAAGTCTTTGTGAAAACCACATAGACGAATTCCCCAGCAATAAATGCAAATAATGCAATGGGAATCAAAAACTTCAATGTAGAGAAACTTAAATAGTCTGAATAAGTCTTCATATTCACATTGATTTTTTCGTCTAGTTGAGTTTCCATTTCCTAATTCTTCCTATCGTCTTCATCTGCTGGAGGGAAAGGAGTTTTTCGTGGAGAACTGATTTCTAATTTGATTTCTTCTGCTGGTTTTTCTATTTTATGAACTGCTGAATTGTTACTGATTGTAATGGATGTTTTTCTGTTGTGTTGATCTGCTGCCATTCGAGAGAACATTGACTCACTCATGGACTCTTATTCTGATTCTTAATAATTATCGAGGTGCTGCTGACCACTGATTTCAATACGAATTGATTTAATTGTCTCACTATCTGACAGACTCTTTTTGATGACACTGCCTTCCAGTAAAATAACTTAATCAGACTATTTGATAATGTCTTGATTGTGAGTTACAAGTATCACTGTTTTTCCTTTCAAAAAGACTCGTATTGCCTTCTCAAAAACGATCTTTGCAACCTTTAATCAGAAAATAGCCCAAAACAAAATGATTTAAGATTTTTTTTAAAAATGTTAATTATTTATCAAAATTTGTTTACTTTTGTGTCTAGAGCGGACAGTGGATCATCTAGCAGATAAATGTCCGCTTAGGAGTAAAGTGCTCTAGCAAGTGAAATCCTGGACCTCTATCCACCACTAAGATTGGATCCGCCTTCAACTAATTTTGTCAGATCACCTTGACTTTAATTCTCAATATCTGCTCTCAGCTAACAGGCTTCGATCACTTGATGATAGAGACGTTCATCATAGTTTTTGCCAAAAAGAATGTTCTCCCGTATGGTCATGTCGAAAATGTATGATTCTTAGTCTACATATGCAATTTTTCCTCGACTCTAAAATTTCCCTTTGAAATATGCCATTTCTTGAGTAAAACAAATTAATAATGAAGATTTCCCAGAGCTGAGAGGACCAATTAAAGCTACCCTCTATCCAGGCGTGATATTCAAATTAATGTTTGAAAGCACAGGTTCGGAATCTTTCTCCCAATAACCAAAAAAATTCTTAAGATGAATTTCACCAATCTCAAGGTTTTTAAGCTACTCTGGATTGTCTTCTCCTGTGTCGGAAGTCTAACGATCTGCAATTAGTTTCAAAAATGGAGCTAATTATCTAATAAATCGTAATACTAACAAAAGCATACCCAAGGAGATCATCTTTGGCGATTCAATATTTAGAATCTAGACTATTCTGAGAATCACAATCTTGAATTCAAGAATGCCTGCAACGCCTGATCCACTTGGAAGCACAATATCTTATCTCAGAAAGATGAAGAGATCGAGAGTTGAAAATATGTTAGCTAGAGTCAAGCTGAAGGGGTCACCGTAAACAAACACAACCACAATAATTATTGTAAGTGCCACAAACCCAGACGAGATGCTTATGGAATTATCAACTAACTAAGTGAGTTTTGTCTATAAAAGATACTTCAATTCTTGGCTACGAAGAGTCTAAGTTAGTTTGATAAATGCTGCTTCCCAGGCGTAGATCTTAATAAGTCGAATTCCTTCTAGAATCTCTTTTGTGAGCTTTATGCGTTGATCTATTGTTGTAGCTTTCTTCACAAAAAAGCGTTTACCGATACTAGCTAGGATCATTTATAAAGGAACACAAGCCACTATGTATCCTATTCCAGCAAGAGAACAGTACCCGAATCTATTCAAACAAGGAATAATTACTTTTAATTTTCACATTTTTAATTTTTTTTGAGAAATCAAAATGGAAATCGCAAATCTACCTGAGATAAGAGATCACAGTAACAGCAATAAGCGGAAATATGAGAACAGGCAGTTTGGCAACTTCCATGAGTTTGAATTCGATGACTTTTAGATCGCTAGCAAAAATATTTATTAATTTCCCTGGACTTTATTTCGACAGAGTGTTCGCTGAGAATTATGCTGTTTTAGAATGAATTAACTTAATCACAAGCACTCGGAAGATCTGGTAGATATTTAATAATACCCGATTTGCATGCTAATCGAGTAGACTGACAAGAACCAACGATATGCAGATAAATGATGCATTTAGGTAAACAAAATTATCTTAATTATTACCTATGCTATTTAACAGCATTCCTATTGAAATTGAAGAAAAGAGCTTTACAGCAAAGAAGCCCATGATCAAGACAAACATCAAAAAGATATCTTTCCAGAAGAACTAGAAGATTATTGCTAAAAAGCTAGAAATACCAAATTGACACCCATGCTATTTACACTTTGCATTTTTATTCTCATACAGTTTGTTAAATTAATCAAAGCACTGTTCTATCTTCTACTCTTGCAAAAGTTCTGGGATATCAGAGACTTACAAACGAGGAACCTTTTTTAGCTTTTTGAAGCACAAAATTAATATTTTCAGGTAATCGATCATTAATATTTAGGAAATTCTCCAAGTGTTCATATTAAAATCTTGCTTCTTCTGATTATTGCTTGGAACAGAGCTGACACTCTTTGAGGAGACATTGTTGATCTAACATGATTTGAGGTCTGCTTATGTAGGGACCCTTGCTGAAATCTGTTTTTCATTTTAAATGCTAAAATCAGAATTCTTGATTATTTCTAACTCAATCTCAATCATTTTATCACTTTCTGTTGTTAAAGTGAAGCCAGCTTCTTTACTCTCAGTGTTGGGTTTCTGCTCACATTGACATTAGAATTTATTTTCTTGTTATGATAACATTTTCAAACTTTTCTATTGTATTTCTTTCAAAAATTATTAAAAAACTGACCTAAGAATTCCTATTTAAAAAACAAAGATATCTTCTTAGCAAATAAATGCAGAAAAGTAACAGTTTTTACTGAAATTACAGCGTTTATTGATTCGAAAATAATGGCTTTAAAAGGGAGAAAAAAATATTCCCTGAATTTTGAAATGTGAAATAAATAAAACCCTTCAAAAATAGCAAAACTACTTTAGTATTTTTAAAACTAAAAAGCAAAACAATTCAAATAAAGAAAGTAGTTTTCTTTTCAGTGTAATATCATAGAAGCCAGGTGTATTACCTAAAATTTTGAAACTGCCGTATTCTAGAATACTGAATGAAACCCTTGAAATCTATCAAGAAACTCAATCAAAACACTTTCTACTTGTTACTGGAATACAAAAATAATTTCCCCCCGTATTTAATTTATCCTCCTTGTTTTTTATGGAAGAAAAGATATTTTGCCTCCCCACCTTTCAAACAGTAACGCTACTACTTTATTAACAAATTATTTTGAAATCTGATTAGTTATAGAGTAATGATGATCTAAACCACAGATAATTAACAATAGAGAGTACTTCATATTATTAATACTGTGGGGAAATAAAAGAATCTTCGAAGTAATCTATTACTTTCAAAGACAGTTTATGTATCAACTGAAATTATCCTCCTTAATTTCATCAATAAACTCATACGTGTTCATATTTTTACTGTTAATAAACTCAGCAAAAATATCTTTTCACAAAAGAAAATTGAAATAAGTTAGTTTTTTTCTTTCTTCAAAATGAAACTACGACATCAAATAAAATAAATTTGAAACTGATTTCAATCGAAAAACTACAATGATCCTCTTTTTGAAACTCCTAGAAACTACATTTTTAATAGAGTTTATTTCAAATTATTTTTTGTTAGTTTTTTAATCTAAAACATAGAAACTTAAAATAACTAACGCACATACAATTATCCAAAAATAATCTCTTCAAATGTGTTAATTACAAAGCAAAGAGTAACATTAAACACTACCTGAACAGAATTATTCCCAACTCATTCAACTAAATACTTTTTCTATTTGCTTGCAAATTCGTTAGGATATTCGCCGTTTATTCTCCTATGCTTTCAAACATTGAATAAAAGACTATCCTTGAATTAAAGATGATCGAAGGGACTTCTTTTTTTTACAACTTTTTCCTAATCCAACACAATTATCATATTATAATCTGCAACTGTTGTCAGTTGATGTGCAATCGTAAGAATATAGTGGAACCAGTCATTTTTGTCCTAATAACTCTTTGAATTATCTCTTCTGTGTGAGTGTCACAACTTGATGAAATTTCATCCAAAACAAGCAACTTTGTATTTTTAAGAATAGCCATTGATAAGCATATCAACTGCTTCTGTTCAGCACTAAATTATTCCCCTTCATTGGCAAATTCAAGCCATTCTCCATCATTAGGATCTAATCTAAGTTACAAAACAATTAATTACCCATCTTGTCAAGCTTTTCCACTAAACAATTTTCTAGTACCCTCTAGATTAACGTCTCCAAGGGCATTCCAGATTTGCATATCCCTCTCTGTATCGACTCTTTAAGTATTTAGCACTGTGTCTTAGTTTTGATAGAAAGCAGATAGTTTATCAAACAGGTTCAACTAATTTGTGCTGATGTCTTCAATTCTTCAATTCAAAAAATTGTATCTGCAAAAGTTTGAGATTATTGTTTGGAAACTACAACTTGAAACTGTTTCTCATAAGAACAATAAAAGGTGGTTCTTAAGGTAGATTCATTAAATTGAAACTTCATTCGACACTCGACTTCACAACATCCAGTTAAATCAGTTATCTACAACGATAAAATAGATTACTTTTTGAAAAAGAAATGTAAGTAGAAATAATGAATTACCGTAGACCGGATTGTAGTTTGTAACTCAAGCTAATGAAAAAAGTTATGATTGATCTCCATATTAGATCCTCCATAACTAATGATTAACGCTAAAAATATACCTGCTAAATTGATGCTAGCTGTGCGCGAAAGCTTGAAAAAAAGCCCAAGAATCACTGCCGATACAGCAGCAATCATAATAAAAATAGGATTTAAGAAGATTATAATAGAAATCAACTTGAGAGTGTTGCAGATAACTTCCAAAGAATCTGATAATGTCTTGGGTAAATCAGAATCAACATATCTTGTTTTGGTTATCAAAAAATTAAATTAGAATAATGTTATCATGATTTGTCTTTAAAAAAAAAATATATATTTAATAAAGTTCTGCTGGTATCTGATAAGAAGTTATTGAGAAGAGATGTGAGTGGAGTTTTAACAAAGAAAAAATTATTTATTATCAATCTCTAAGGCTATTAATTGTAAAACAATAACTCGAGGGAGAACTAGCAGACAAGATGGCAAAAACAGTTACTTAGTTGTGTTGCTTTCAAAAACGCCAACAACTTCACCTGCCGTTCTTTTATTGGCTTCAGAGTGGCATATGCAACAGCAGAAGATCCAATTAATATTTCAAAAGTTTTCAAATAAAAGGGGTTGGGGTTGGG
>Ga0302271_10003248_pt1 | contig 13907 bp, 6 predicted proteins | sample III_Bog_N1_1_FD_198767 | JGI IMG/M metagenome (GOLD analysis project Ga0302271, IMG submission 198767) | Peat permafrost microbial communities from Stordalen Mire near Abisko, Sweden - III_Bog_N1_1 | ecosystem: Environmental > Terrestrial > Soil > Wetlands > Peat | place: Sweden: Abisko... | reverse complement strand
TCCTAGGGACATGAACTAGATCCTTGCAGATCCAGTTCATACAATCTTCTATGTGGTTATCATTCTCACATTTTGCGGAGTTATTTCTCGCTATTGGATTGAATTCAGTGACGAATCAACTACCAGCGTACTCAAGAAATTCGTCGAAGAAAAATTTGAACTGCCAGGATACAGACAAGAATCCATGTTTAAGATACTAGATAGGATCATTCCAACTGCTGCTACTCTTGGTGGTGTGTGCGTAGGTGTTCTGACTATTGTTGCTGATTTTCTTGGAGCTATTGGATCAGGTATTTTTTTAATTAGTAGATATCTTCTAACTTTTCTTGATTTAGTCTTTCATTTTAAAATGAATTAATTAATTCACCATTTTCTTATGCTTTAGTTAATATTTTAATTGTATTTTCCCCCTTTAGGAACTGGTATCTTGCTAGCAGTTAACATTATTTATGGATATTTCGAGCAGGTCAAGAAAGAAAATAAATTCAGAAAATCTGGTAATGTCAATCAGCAGCAGTGAAGATTCTTTCATTTTTTTAAAAAAAATCTAAAATATCTGTTTATTATCTTTTATTGTGATCTTATGTCGTATGCATGAAGTTTTGCATTATCCCTGATCAATTATTTGAATATTTTCTAGATCATTATCTACAACAAGAAAAGAATATTTTAAAAATCACATCCTTTTTGACTAATTGTCCATTTTTGAATTATTATTAGTTATTCTCGATCAAGTTTTGTTTAAAGCTATTGACATTGCTTGAAAAAATTGCAAAAAATATGAAGTAGTCTTACGTGTGTTTATTCACATCTCCAATCCTTTCTATTTTAAGATCTTACTGCTTAACAAAATCAGAGAACATAGAAACAAAACAATATCATCTACTTGATAAAGATTATGCCTGATCATATCTGATACCTCCTCGCGCTTCTTTAAGATTTTTACTCTCTGATAAAACAAAATTCATCAATAGCTCTGAAGTGGGAAATCCGGAGTATCTGATCAGCAAGAGATTCTAATTTTACCTAATAAGAAAGAAAGCTGCTTCCTTTTATTCTGATAAATCGCCCTCACCTTTAAAACGGGAACGTATTGAATTAATAAGGTAGTATTACGATTCCTCCCAGAATACCTGATGTCTTTCAAAGCTGAGCTAGTAAATATTCTATTCTTTTTCTAGGGTAAATCCTAGAAGGATTATTTTAATGGTGGAAATATGCATGCGAATGTCAAAAAAAGCAATGATTATTAGGAGAAGTACCTTCTATCAATAGAGAGTACTTCAGAAGAAAAAATCTTGCTGCCATAATGTGATGAATAAGAGCATTCTTTTGTGCTTCTTGTGTTCCAAATAACACAACAATTGTCTTTGAACAAAAGCGCAATACAAACCATTTCTGAATAAAACTCTTGAATGTGCTTACTAATATCAAGAAATAATTATTTGGAGAAAAGTAATTAGGATTTTTCTTTTTACTACTATTCCTTCTTTTTTGCTCCTTCCTCCCTCCCCCACCTGCTGTCTAACTTGAAGCAGTGAACCCTTCTCAAGAAAGATCATTTTTGAAAGAGAAATAAGCATCACTAATGTTTCATTAGAATTAATTTTGCAACAAGTAGATTGTGTTGGTAGTAGTTTTTGAAGAATGTTCTTAGAAAAATATTTATTTTCTTTGAAAACATTGAAATCTTTTATTCTCAGTCACTCTCCAAAAGAGAAATTCTTGAAAAATTCTTATTTTGTGCTCTTAGAGGAATTAAACACTTATTATCAAGGACATGTGTTGTTTGTTTGCATTTTTTTCTTTCCCCTTTACAAATGTGCATTCTCTCTCTTTCTCTGTCTCTTTCTTTCTCTCTGTCTTTTTCTCAAAAATATCTCTATTTTTTTCTGTTTTATTATGTTTCATAAGGTTTTAAATTCTCAAGGGGGAGCTTAGCTTTCTAAAAATTCTTTCAAACCATATGATGACGATCTTCGACAATGCTTTACCTAAAGGATTGAGTAAACTCTGCCATGACGCATTCAATTAATAATGAAGGTAATTATTCTACCAGAAACTGGTAAAACAAGCAGTAAGAAGTGATTTTCGTTTAATTTTTAATACTTTAATTTGATCTCAAATCGCATAGAAGTGCGAATATTTGGGGGATCATTTTAAGTTTTCTAAAGGATATCTTGGTGCATTGTCTACTTTGGTAGAGTGTTCACATCATTTTATCTATCACATCTGTTTCTAGTATATTCTTTCATTAACTCTTACAGACAAACTAGCATGTCAAAAGAAAGCAAAAGATATTTGTATTCTCAGTTGTGGAAGTATTTCCTATGCCATTGTAAGTTGAGATGATGATATTTTTATTGAAAGAAAGAAGGGTGATTGGTCGAATGAGTTTTTTAATACCACATTGATATGAAAAGTGTTAAAATGAAACAAAACCGGAATGTAGTCTTGAAAGAAAACACAACTAATTCTTGAGAAGCGTAGAAAGAAGTGTTGTTGTTTTTCTCTGATCAGACTGGTTGTCTGGAATGACAATATAGGAGAGATCATCAGGAGATATTACTAACATTAGTTTCTTGGGTGAGAGACAAGAAGAGAGAGAGAGAAATATTTAGAGTTACAGATTTTCCTTTTTGGTTTTATCAAGAAGGTATTTGGGAGATAGAAAGAGAGTGAGAGAGTTAATAAATCAAATCAGCAATTGAATCTACGTACAATAGTAATAATTGGCTGAATCAACGAACTTTTAAATCAAATCAAATCTTCACGCTCTTTGTGGGTTTCTTCTTGAAATCACACTCGTAAAGAGAGAGAGAGATACTTCCAAAAACTCGTTTTTCTGGAGAACACAGGCAGGCTGGATAGTGTACTTTAAGGGTTTTTTCATCGATCAGGTAGCAATTAATTGACTTTATGAGTGAGCATGATGGTGATGACCACGCTAGTAACTAAACTGATCCACTGTTAGGAGATAATCACCGAAATCGAGCTGGGTTCTTTCATCGATGGTTTGGATGCTGTTTGAATCGGGTAACCATGAGCAGGAGAGTGTCCTCTTACTCAGAAGCTGAAGGCCATTCCAATTAAGAACATCCTGATGAAGAAGTCCCTCAGGTAGCTCTAAATAGCCCTCTCCGGTTTAATGCAGGTAATGTTCTGAAGAAGAAAAAGAAAAATGATAATTTTTTGAGAAAAAAAATCTTCAAAATTATTAGAAGAAATTCTTTTTGAGTATGTCTGATAGAATCCGTGGGCTGATTAGACTTAAGATTTGATAAATAATACTTCGCATAGTGATATTAGCGAGGATATTGAGTTTTAAACAAGCCAAAATTATAATTTGAAAAAGAAGACATTTTGAAGTAGAGAAAATATCATTTGTATTAAGAATTCATCGAATGGGAGGTTCATTCTTCTTTCATTGTTCATTTGTCTAGATGAATTCATCAAGAAACTCAAAGGAAAACTACAAGAGATAGATGATATAATATTATGCATTGTTAATCATTCAATTTACTAGCCTTCTCTCTCCCCCTTTTTTGAGATTAATTCCCCCAACTAAACCAAACCAATATCTTTGTTATTGAAATTCAATCACTGGACTGATTTATCCTTATTTCTTTTTGTTCATAGGTAATCTGTCTAAAGGTCAGAATAATGAAAAAACTGCTTCAACTTCTGATCAAACTTCGAAAAAAAGAATTGCATAAGATATTGAGAATATCAATGAGGAAATTAAAGAAAATAACAATGAAGATGATTACTACCAAGCATCCCCTGAATCCCGTACAAGCAGCACTCAACGACAGACTCACAATTACTTTTTCGATGCTTCAAGCTATGTGTCTGATCGTGTTAGTCTCTGTGGGAATCTTATGTAATTGATGCTGCTCGTGACAGAATAGCATTTTACCTTAGATCTCGAAGCTAATTAAAATGAAAGGCTAACCATTTCACACTCATCTCTTCCAATCCACTAAAGGAAGCTATTCCATCGAAGAACCTTATTTTTCCATGATTACGATCAAGGCATTCGTGTTCATAATTCTGCTTGGCCTGAACTGATCTACGAATGTGTTCTTCAGCATATTTCTAAGCGTGGGACAATTTCACCAAGAAAAGAATTCGTTATAGATGCATTCTGCCGTGGTTCAGGGTAGCTTACAGTAAATCTTTCAGCATACTTCAGCTCAGTGATTTCCATCCAACCGGATCCACAAAAACTCACAGGTGCAGCACACAATGCAACCCACTATAGGATCCCTAATAATCTCTACTAGCACACGAACAGGCTGTCATTAAACGAAGGGATATTGTTTTTCAGAGAAAGTGATTTTCTAGATGATAAGTTCTCTATTGCGAGTAATCTTTCCGATATTGTGTTTGTTTCTCTGATAAACGACAGCCAAACAAGGCAGAATAAGAATTATTTCTCGAAATCAGAGGAGTTCATTGAGGATTTGAAAAATCTTCTTAAGAAAGCGCTGATTCTTGCACCTTAAGTGATTCTCATAGCACCAAGAGAAACTAAAATCTCCAGTGTCTGTGAAGCGTTTACTGATGCCATTAAGGACAATCTCAAGTAAAAAGAGATTTAACAAAGAATAAGAGCTATTAAGAGAAGGGAAAGAAAGATAAAGAGGACGTTATTGTTTTTTTCTCTAACAGTTGTGTCTTTGTTGTTATGAACTGAGCAGCACTGTGAAGAGATGTAGTATCGAAGTCGAGAAAGAAATGATCAATGGGCATCTCAAGTACTTAGTATTCTACTTCGGAGAGTTCAATTTCGTAAACTAATATGAGAACTAAGGATTTTTGGGGATTTGTTTTTTTTCTTCTTTTTGTTGAAAATTTTTGCTAAAACCAAAAAGGAAAAATTATCTCCTGCTGAAGAGTATCGCTATATCAACGAACTTCTTGGCAAATGCTTAGGAAAATCGAATAATATCGAATAGAAGCTAGCCGCATAGTCAGCTCCCCTGCCAGTGCAGATCCACAGTTCAGTTTTCTCAGAAATAGGGAAATTTCAGTTATTAAATATTGTCTTACGTTTCTAGGAAAGTCTCAAGCTTCTAACTGTTACTCTTCCACTATAAAAGCAGTAGAAACCAGGAAGCTAATAGGATTCTATGGAAACCATACTCTTGAAGCGATACTATGGATATTTAGTGGAACATGGATTCTTAAACCAAAGTAAAGTTGATTTATTATTGCCATCAAAATAACAACGAAAACAAGAATAACCAGAAGAAGTTGGAGATGATCCAACTGAAAGAACCTTATCTTCATTGAGTTATGGCAGCACAATCACAGGGAACACTACAGCTAACATCCAAGAGAAAGTACATGCTATGAAGAAGATTAGAACCAAGGAAGGCAGAAATTTTAAACAAGATTCTAAAAAATAAGCAGAAAACAAGAAATAAGAGGATTTGTAGTATTTCAAGAAATACTAAAATATTGTTAAGAACGTCAATGCTGACGAAAGTGCTGAAGGTACATAAAATAGTATAGCCTTAGCTTAAGAAGATTCCTCGCCTGCGCAGAAGCAGCAGTCGCAGTAATTAGCCAGCATGGAGAAGAGAGAATTCTAAAGTGGAGAAGAAGAAGTAGTTTAAAGTAGATTGTTCTCAGGAGGAATCACAGAATCAGATAGTGACTACGAGGAAGAGGAAGAGAACCAAGAAGAGTAGGAAGAAGGTAGTTAAATTAATAAAAATGAGAGAGAAGATGCAGGTGAAAATATTTCTAAATTTTATCTGCAAGATCAAACTGATCTTTCAAAGCAGAATAGCTCTTTGATAACGACTCAGCAGGACTTAGGGAATTACAGAAAAACGCAGCAAGTCTTCTTTACCAAGATGACTAGCAATATATCCAACGTCAGCAAGAGTGATGATATCTCTGGGATGTAATTGTCAAATAATCGATAAGGCAACATTGTTTTCAGGCAAGAGTTCTTTAATTCCTAGAAACCCATCTAAACAAATGGGAACAATAGATTAGAGGAAAAAGGGAATTATTTAGGAGCCCAAGGAAGCAGTAGCAGGACTAGCTCAGATGGAATCTACGCTAGATTCTCAGTGAAAAGTAAAAGTGAAATGGCAGAAGGACCTGTCGATCTTATTGAGGAAAGTACTAATAACAAAATAAATAATAATGATTGCTCAGAGCCCATTGATGAAGAGTCAGAATGAGGAAATAGACGCAGATGTTATTTAATATTGTCTATTTTCATGGGAAAAATGTCTAGATCGCTAAAGTTTAATTAGTTTTAATGTAAAAAATAGTAATAATGACAATGCAACAACATCAAAATGTAATATTTTTGTGGGTGAATATCGACTCTATGTATGTACGTATGTTAGAATGGTAATACCTAAATCTATTGTTTGTTTTCTAAGCATTGTGAGTTATCACCATTCTTGATAATTTTTTGCAAAAAAAATGGGGAATCCTTCTCGCTTTGAGCGTGTCATCCTTCGCGCAGGGGCCATGCTAATCTTCTCTGTATCGTTCCAATTTTAACGGATGACCCTTTCGGGTCCCAATATGCTATGTTCTTCGTGGTTTAAGAATCTAAAATATTAGTTTGAAATTAATTTATGGGTTTGCGTATTTTGAACAAATAAATTTTTTAATCCTTTTATCAATGATCAGTAGCGCTGTCATAAAAAAAAAGATCTTTTAACTAGAAATATATGGAAATTATTAACACAAAAACAGTGAGGATAATTAAAAGAATTTTGTTTGGATTCTTTCCCTCTCCTGAGAATTATATGTAACTTTGTGTTAAAGACTCTCTCAGGGAGTTTATGAGTTGTTTAATTTAGTGGATGATTGACTTTCGCATTGTTTTAGAGTCTATCTATCTGTTTATTTTCCCCCTCACATTTCAACAGTAATTGCAAGGAAATAATGCACAAAAAATACAGATAATCTAATACTGCAAAATCAATTTGATTTAATTAATCATTAACTCAACGCATCCACTATCTTCTGTGCACAAGAAATCATGTCAGATAATAGTAAAATATCCAGTAAAAGCATCAAGCCAGGAAAGAAGAAAGTCACGATTCAATCTGATAAACAGTTTGGAACTCTCATGCAAGATCCAAAGGACAGCACTAATAACACAGATTAGCATAATATGTCTAGTTTCTAGCAGTATCCAGAAGTATCATCGTACTAGCAGTCCAAAGGGTTAGATGCATTCCAGTATAGGATTGGTAACGAAAAATTCGAAGCAAATGCTGCAAATGAAATTCGCTCGAGCGTGTCTGAAGCACAGGGACTCGATGAATGGAAGCGGGAAATGAAACTAGAAACAGGGAAGAAGTCAAATAGTATGAAGATTCTGAGGATGAACCACTTGAATTCATTGAAATATGACTATAAATTTCCAGATATTGACAGTGATATTGTTGATAGCATCGTGAGATATCCTGAACCAGTCAATCCAGTCACGTAGACAATATTAAGAACATAAGGTTCCTTGGCGGCGTTGCCCATAGAATATGATTCTCCACAGAACAAGCAGCAGCTTTCCATGGAGAATATCTCGACTCCCAGGAAAAACAATCCTGGAAATAATAAGCTAAAAAGAGGAGAATCACTGCTAGTTTAACTTCAATAGCCTTCGTTTAACTCTAATGCCCCTCCTAAAATACCCAGCTAGAATTAGCCATAAACGCAATCTAGCTAGCTTGATGAAAACTACTTTCTCCCACTAAACAGCAACCTCAAGAAAATCGACTACAATTAAACATTCGAGAGTCTGCAGAGGGCTGTGAACAAGGAGATCGTGAATGATTTGCTCGTGAGACGAATCAGAAGAGCTTACACAAGGGAAGAATCATCTGTTGGTGCAAGTCCACAGAGTATTACATCCTAAACGGAGAGGAAAATTACTGTGAACTTAAATGGAAATAACTCTGATGGATATGCGGATTTGAATTAGTTTCCTGGGAAGAAGGAGTCTTTGCATAGTGATTCGGATGGGAAACAGTTGATAAAATAAAAGATGAAAACGATTTCAGGATGGTGGAATAGAAAGATAAATATCAATGGAAGTGGTACACCCACTGGATTTCAATAAACCAATGAGAATAACCTAAAACAAGAGTAGATACATTCCGCGATAAGAATCAACCATAGACAGCAGCAGAAAGGAGCTGTTGGCGGGAGTTTTAAATCATTGTCCAGCCAGAAATATGTTGATTAGCAAGATAACAACTCCAAGGAGCAGTTAAAGATTTAACAAGCAAAACAGCGACGTGTAGATGAAGCGTTCAAGAATGAAATCTCTCGTTTTTCATTACGTACTCTAGGCAGCTTCAAGCATCTCCTGCATTCATTCAAGAAATCCAGTAATCTCGTGGATTACTAGGATATCCATCGGTAGTTGATTTAGCAAATCAGTATCCCTGCTGGGATATAATTTTCCCTTGAAAGCCATGGAAATCAGCCTTATGGCGAGTTAGACAGAGTCTGCAATGATTAAAGTTATTTTTTTAGACAAACAGAGAAATCTCTGAGGGAGCATAATAATGTTCTCAAATCTGAAACTGAGAAGTTTGAAGTGAAGCACTTGGTATTGAGGTTAAAGAGACATGAGATAACTGATAAGTTATATGCGAACGCATAGGAAATTAGAGAGATTTTGAGAAAGTCATTTCGATATGAGAAGTAGTAGATTAAACATTCTTCAACGCGAGCGATATTGTCTTAAAATAAAGGGAAATTCGTGAAAGTTATTACCAAGAAACCACCGGAAGATGAACTCAAGTCGATGCCAACACAGGAATAAGAAGAAAATCTAGTACAATTTTGAAAATAACATTTGTGATTTTTACTTCATTTTTTGAATCTTTGATGGATTTTTCAGAAGCAATTAAGGGAAACGAAGGAAGAACTGGAGCGTTCATTGAGCGCTGTGGAGAGCGAATTAAAAGCTGGTGAAGAAGAATTGAAGAGAATAAAGGAAAAGAAAGAAGTTACCAGATAAATGATGAAGGAACTTTACACAGAATCGCTAAGAGATGCAACCCTTAGCAGCAAGTAGAATCTTATAGACACTGTGCGGGCTCTGCTAGAAATCAACGAGGACGTCACTAAACAAAAAGAGTTACTTCCTTCATTTTTAGATAAAGAAAGTTAGAAATATATTTTGAAAATCGCTGGGCTGGAGAACAATCTGGATCATCTTGAAACTTCATTGAAATCGAATGAAAGTGAGAAGGATCCTGCTAGAACTCAAGCGAACAAGGAGTATGATTAGATTTACTTTCGTATGCAGAAGAAATTCAAATTGCAAGATGTTAAAGCGAAAGTAACAATAGGGTGAGAAAATCATTAGATAAAGGGTTGATTTTTGTTTTTGTGGCATTGAAAAATGATAAAATAGATTCAAAAAATGGCGATTTCATCGATTCTGAAGATAACAAAGACAAAGAATAAGAATAATACAGACACAATGAATGAGAATACTAATAATAATAATGTTGGAAACAGCTGTGTTTTCCCGAATAGCGAGTTAGATTTATCTGGCGGAGGAAATGCATGCAATAACAATAACAACAACCATAATAACGCTAGCAACTCTGATGAAGGAGAAGATAACATTGGATACAGTAGTGATAGTGATAGTAATCAAGATACAAGTTATCTACATCATAAGGATATTGCATTTTCTGTTTCGAAAGCTCCCGATTCGAAAAGAGAACTTGTTGCTTTCAATCATGAATCTAGAATTGCAATCGAGAAAATCAAGAATGAAATCGTAGCACTAAGAGAATAAGAATCCAATCGATTGATATAATTATATCTAAGTGAAAAGGATGACTAAAAACTATGTGAATGTCGATAAGTTTTAACGTAACTCTTTGGATAACAGCAAGGAGAATAATATTTCAAAATATTTCTCAAAAAACGAAACATAAATTAACTTTAGATATCAAATAGCCATACATTCACATTTCAGAAGATACCGTAGTTCAAGAAGCTAGATGCTGATCAAGTTGGGCTGCTGCATGAGAGTGAGAAACTCAAGTTAAATAAAAGTACTTTGAATTTCAAGAATAATGATAATTTTAATTCAGCGGAATTGGATACACCGAAGGAGTTTTTAAATAATCACAAGGGAGCTATTAAGCACTAGATAAGAGAGGATAATAGTGTTAGCTAGAAGAGGAATAGAAGCCCTGTGAGTGTACCTGAAGACGCTATGGAGAGATTTAAAGAAATGAAAAGACTTGTCATGGATGAAGATTCTGGAGATTCGACGCTGGTAATTACGAGCAGCAATATGTCAAAAAGAAATGAGAAAGCTGTTGGGTTGAAGCTGAATTTATCTGCAGTTGATGGCTCAGGAAAGACTGATAGGAATCTCGGAAGGCCAAGAGAAAATAGTCTAAAACAGATACGAGTTTCAAAAGATCACTCAGCGGATGGATTTAGAGGAACTACATTTAGCTTTCCAACTGCGACGACGACTGGCAGGGATAAACGAAGCAATACCGAACACGCTGGAGATACTCACTTTAGCTAATGGAATCAGCCAAAGGAAAAGAAAGTTTCTTGCAACTTTTATAAAAATAAGCAGAATACCGATGTAGGAGGGTCACCAGTTAGTGATAAATCGTTATTTCCAGAGTATTTTTTAACTTAACGATCGTTTGGTACTAGTTTCAGATAACGTCCTGATTCTATCCAAAGAGAATATGGGCTAGATTAAGGGAACGAAGATGCAAGCAGGATGGTTTAAATACATAATTAAATCACACATATTCTAAACAAAAAGAGATTATGAAGAAATAATGTACGGGTAATGTACATAGAAATTTAGGTTTTGTCGTAGCAACAAAAGAGAAAGAACTTACACAAGAAGCTATTTTGTTTGTTAAATTCATGCAAATTAGATATATTCTTTATGTAAATGTAGCACTTTAAAGATAAAATAGCTATTTATTATCAATATTAGCCTTCCAAATTTACCATCAATAAACAATAAAAAAGATTTTCATTCAAATCACAGACACAAATAAATTTTTGTAATCTCTTATGTTCTTTCCTTTTGTGCGCTTCATTCAGAACTAAAATGCATAGACTGAGAAATGTGGTGCAATAATCGTCCAACTTAGAGCGGAATCATCGAAATACAGTAATTCTACACCTTGAGTTTTGCACTGCTTTTCAATGAGCGATTTGATCACATCCAGTGAGACTTCGCCTGATTTTACTTTCCCCGTCAAAACTGAAGCGTTCTTGTAGGTTATCTAGCATCTGCCATTTATACCACTACCGATATTTGGCTTGGTTGATCCTGGAAAATCAGCTTCAGGGTAGACAGTTATCTATTAGTCGCTGATAGCTATTGTCTAAAGAAAGAACAAGAAATCAATTAATTAATTATCCCAAACAAGAAATTATGCTGTTTCTTTATCTTCCTAATGAACTTACTTTATCAATATCGAGATCTCTTAGATCCACAGGATTGAGCCATTCTAGCTTTCCAAAATAACCCTCGACAGTAAAACCAGACACGCTTTTAAGCTCCCTTGTGCTGAGTGCTTGAAGCTGCTCTAAAGATGGGGATACCTAGAAATCCGATGTCCTCATGAAAGGATGTCGATCATACTCGAAAATCACCTCACACTTTTGAGAAAAAAGTAGAATAAATATTTTAAATTCATAACATAATCGCGTAAAAACTTTAACATATTCTTACCTACAAAAGTGAATCAAACTTCCTCGGGAGTAGATCACTCACTAATCCCTCAGTGTCTTTGACAAGTGCCCCACTAGAATAGATTTAAACAAAGAATGGTTTTGTTGGTTCTTTCATCACTCCTGATTTCACTAGCTGATCTTTGCAGAATCCACCGATGCTTTTGATTTTACTGGAAGTATCGATTTCTTTCTCGAGAATAACTTCTTCTTCAGTGCCTTCTAAAGTGAAACAAAGTGCTTCTACAGTAATCAGCAGTGGCTTCTCTTATCCGAGCTACTGTCTGATCTCCAACTCCTTGTCTTTAGATTCGTAAATCGGCTAAAAAAAAAGAACAAAACAGATAAATATTTTGATCAAAATTGGGAGGGGAGGGGGGATATTTCATCCCAATCCCTGGAAAATCATGTAAAAAGTCACCCCATTCCTGTCCAAATGATGAGCTTACTTGATGATAGAAGTTGAAATCATCTCTGTTTTACTTTTGCTTCACTGCAGATTGCGTCATCTAAAACGCACTGATCATTCTACTCCCATTGTTATTACTACTACTATCATATTCCTCCTAATCTCCACTGCTTTTATAATTCTCCGTTGCTGCTGTTGTTAATCCCAGCATACCATCCGTTGAATTCGATCGGAGTTTATTATTATTACTATCACCCAATCCTACAAAGCTACTTTTACCACTGTGAAGGTTCTTACCAATGCTACCATACGACGATGAATCTGGAATCTACGGACCCATTCTAGCCAGCGCTGTTTTAAGTTTCCCATACGACGATGCGTCTTGTGAGGATGTAACGTATATTGGCTTGATTGCCTTGCGAAAGAACGCAGGAGCATAGTCTTCAGGCGATATCGCTGCTGTCTATGAGAATGCACCCATGAAGTAACTTTGTTTGATTTTTTTCTTTTCTGATTGCTCATTCAGCTTCATTTGCTGGTATTGTTCGAGAGTGTACTCGTTAGAGGATAAAGGAGCGTAGTAGAGACCTGATTAGATGGAATAATAACCAGCTGAGTTGTTGGAGAGGTATTGCTACTGCTACTAAGGTAATGGATAATTATTATTGTTGTTGTTAGCGAATATGTTCCCATTGGTATTACCATACTATCCTCCTGAGAATATGTTTCCGTTATTTGAGAAGATGGACTGATTCATGTTGTTGTTATTGGAGTTGAATATCGAACCATTGTTGTTAGTGGAGTTGTTGTTAAACAAATTGTTATTGTTGGAGAAGATGCTGTTTCCGCCGAAGATCGAGTTCGTATTGTTAGTGTTAGTGTTGTTGTTCTTGAAGAGGTTATTATTGTTGAAGATGCTGTTGTTATTTAAATTCTAGCTGACATTCATATTCGAATTGTTATTGAATATGCTATTGTTGTTGTTGTTGTTACCGATGACTGGTGTGACTGTTCGATTCATAGTGTTGTTGTTGTTCTTGAAGATATTGCTCGTTGATAAGTTGTTGTTGTTGTTATTCGTAAATAGACTGTTGTTGTTGGTGTTGTTGTTTGCGAAGATACTCCCTGTGTTGTTGAAGTTGTTTCCACCTTACATATTACCTGTGTTGTTGTTATTGAAGATACTGTTGGTGTTGGTGTTAGTGTTATTGTTAGTTCCGAATATGCTGTTGCCAGTGTTGTTATTGGGGATTCGATTGTTATTAAAAATGGAATTCTACTAAGTAGTGTTCGTGTTGTTGTTGAAGACATTTGTATTTGTTCCAAAGATATTAGCATTATTATTATTTCCATAGGTTCCTTGATTTTAGCTTCGATTCAGGGTATTGTTTCCTGAGAATATGCTGTTCGTGTTGTTGTTGCCTTAACCGAAGATATTATTGCTGTTATTGTTGAACAACTGCTACTGTTATTAGTTATTGTAAATATTGTTAGTTTATTGTCCGTTGTTCTAAGAAGTGAAAATACTCTAAGGATTAGTTGCTGTATTAGTTGTATTCGGGATGTATTAACTCTACGCCATTCTGATATCTCTACTCAGTGCTGCTATGTTGGGCGGCTGCAGATTCCCTGGCTAGTTCAGCAATCGCTAGTTGAAGCAGTTCTAAGTTATCGATGAACTCACTTTTTATTTATCTTAGTCAGTCAATTGACCTGTCCTGATCAAGTAATAATCTTCCAACCTCAAAAGAAGAACTGATAACTT
>Ga0302271_10003247_pt1 | contig 13911 bp, 10 predicted proteins | sample III_Bog_N1_1_FD_198767 | JGI IMG/M metagenome (GOLD analysis project Ga0302271, IMG submission 198767) | Peat permafrost microbial communities from Stordalen Mire near Abisko, Sweden - III_Bog_N1_1 | ecosystem: Environmental > Terrestrial > Soil > Wetlands > Peat | place: Sweden: Abisko... | reverse complement strand
ACTTTTACCCAATCACTGATTTCACTTTTCACACTTTCCATTTTGAATCGCCTGTCGCATAGAAACACAGCACCCCAGTCATTTTTATGTCTAATCACTCTTCCAATTGCCTGAGTGTTTCAAAAAAAGAATTATGTTCAACTTCCCAGGAAAATACATAATCTAATTAAATTCTTTCATACTTGGTTCATCGCTCTGATCGCTTGCTGAAGGTACCACTAAGTCCCACTGATTTTGTCACCTTGTATCCCGTTATCATTGTAAATGCTATCAAGGTAAGATTTTTTGTTTGTCACTCTTGGTTCCTTTGCTGGAGGATAGGGTACTCCTACAAAAACATTTTACAATTTTCGTTCCAAACAAAATAATTTTTTTTTTATAATAAAATGATAGTTTCTCTACCTACAATGAAGACAGCACGAGCTAGTTCATCAGAAAAATCAAGTCCTTCTGAGATCTTACCCTGTTTTTTCAAAAAAATATTTGAATTTAATAACTTTCTTGTTATTTTTTAAACTTAAATTCTTATAACTTTTTACTCTGCAAACAGCAAATAAAATTGCTCCTTTTGGCGAATGAGCATTTTTCGAATATTAATCCATTGCTTGTGCTAATTCAAATGAATGCTATGGCTCAAAGACTACAAACTTTAAATCCATAAGCTTTCTCATTATCTTGGTCTCACCGTACATCCATCTTTATCGGCACATCTCTAATGTACTTGTAGAATTGAAAATAACAAGCACTCCATTTGGGATGTATTTAATTAAATTTAAAAGAGTTAATCCAAGATCATCTATCATTGCGTGATTTCCTCTATTTTTATATGTGAATTCTAGTTCTTTTTGTTCAGGTCCTTTATCCAAAATTCCAGCAAGTAAACTAACTCCAGTATCAATCACCTTGAGAAGGAAAAAAATTAGATATGGGTTAATTCCTTCAAAGGATAATATCAACTATCGTTTTACATGAGTGCTGCTGATTCGAAATGGAAAGGGCATCTTTAGTTCAGCACTCCATGAATCCATAGGTGACAATGTTCCGCTAGTAAAAAGCATATTGTAGATGCCTTTTTCTCTAAGTTTTGTAAAACCTTAACTGGAATCAAGGCACTGAAGAAACAGCTAGCATTCTTGTTTATCAGGATTAATATCAATGAGTAGCTTGTAGTTATTCACAAGATTGTCAACCCATGTTTTCCCTGATGAATCTGCTTTCATGGCTGCATCGTTCGTGAACAGTTACTTTACTAGCTGGAATTTTCAAAACATTCAAAAAAAGCTTAAAACCATAATTATCCCCCCTCCGCCCCCCATTAACATCTCTAATTTTACCTTTAAGAACGTAAGAAATTGATCAAGCCCATAATTTTATGAATTTGGCATATCATCTAGTGCTTTGCCAAGAAATTCAAGATATTTATCAATAGAAGTTGCAGTGATCCCTTCCAAGAACGGATTCAATTTAGAATCATGTTTTTTGCTAGTAGCAGCAGTCTTCTCATCTTTTTTATCTTAATCATCTTCAGGTTAAGAAACCTTATTGTTATTAATAAGTGGCTTTAGGTAAACCCATTTAGGCTCTAAGGATCCAAGAGAATCTCCTCCAGTGCGTGCAAAATCTCTCAAGATATTAAAAATATGCTTACCTTCAACAGCAGTTGAGTTATTAAACTTATGCTTAGCCATTTCTTTCATCATCCATTGCTTAAGTGCTTTCGAAACTGACAGAATCTAATAGCATATTGCAGAGTTGCTTTTAAATCCAGATGGAGGTCCATCTTCTTCTATTGTGTTCTTAATATTCTTTTTTTATTCTTCTGCTCGTTTCATCGCTTTCGGATTGGGATATGTTTAGAGAATATCTCTTAATATTGCAATTTCCTTTTCTATCGATTCTAAATGAAAATTAGATATTGAAAAACTACTTCCATCTTCAGCTACTTTCTAAACATTATGAGCCTTTTCAACAAAAAAGAAAAAGAATAAAATGAATTCGTTAAATGTTAAAACCAATAAACCCATCCACATCTTTTCTCATTTCTCAATTAATTACTTCATCAAAAATTAGAACTGCATTTGTTAAGTCTAGAGTGAACGGTTGTGCTGAACTGTTTTCTAGAAGATAATTATATGGTAAGAAGAGTAAATCAACAGCATCTCTGAATCTTCTACTGTAGAAATAAGGACAGAATTATTTGCACTCCCCAGTTAGCTTTAAATCCTCAATATCTTATATTTCATTCACAAATTCCGCCTGATCATCATCTTAATATCCTCTAAAGTATTTGCAATACATCATAGGATCATCCTGAAATTCAAACCACAAAATAATTGTCAAATAATCAAAGAAAATCAACATTCTTCTTAAGTTCCAAAAGCAACCAACCCCTGATATTGATTTATTTCCATTAATTTTCTTACCCCTTTGCAGGCCTTTTAGCATGCTGTTACTCTTAATCCTCCTGTTAACAATTAGAATTCTTTTTTGAGACAATATTAGTCTCTCGACGCTAATACACTCATTCTCGGGTTATACATGGTTTCTTTCAATTCCTTTACAACTTACTGCAATTAACTGTGCGTTCTCGAAGAATAAATAATTCTTACAGGATGTTTTTCGTTATTGAGTTTCTATTCCAACCTTTTTTTCTTCAACCAAGCTAACGATGCACAAAGTAAACATAATGTCTTGCCAGTACCTGTTGGGCTCTAAAGCAAAGCATTCCCTTGTGAATTCAGTGCTCTAATAACCTCAGTCATATACTGTGTCTATTATTCGTAGGGCTCATAAGGAAAAAATATTTCTGTTTCTTCAATAACAATTCTATGTTATTTAATTATCTTGAATTCTGACATTTCAATGTCACTCATCCTTAAATATGGTTTTTTACCAACACATCCTACTTAAGCATCTTCTTAAGCTTCCGCTTTAGCTTTAAAATAACCCGATTTACTATTATTATTGTTATCTTTTTGTTTATTTGCTTTTTCTTTTTTCTTCTTCGGTTCTGTTTTGTCTTAGGAATTCTTTTTTTATTCTTATTTCTTCTGTTCTTCAGTTTCTTCGCTTCTGCTGCAGCTAGTTTCTCTAGGATCAGCAGGTAATTTCGGCTTCTCGGTATTTTGATTATCTGTTCTTACAATATTTTAAACCTCTTCTCCGTTCTCATCTTCTTCGAAATATATCTCTTCTTCTTTTTTCTTTTTCTTCTTTTACTTTTTCAAGTTATCTCCTTCAGTTTCTTTTGTTTCCTTAGATTTTTTCTTCTTTTCAGATACTACTTCACCATTTTATTTCTTAGAGGATTTAGTTTTCTTTTTTGTATTTTCTTAGCTCTTAACCTCTTCTTCTTCTTAATGAGTATTAATATTCTCATCTTCTTCGCTTTCATAGCTTTCTCCTTCTTCTCCTTAATTCAATATTGCATCATTATCTTAAATCGTTTCTCTAACTTTCTCTTATTTTTTATTCATGTTATCTCCTTCATTATGGTTGCTGACTATGTTTTCCTCATCCATAAAGCCATTTTTCTAAAAATAATCTAATTCATCATCAGAACTATCCATTTTTTACTTTTCAACTAGAAAATAAATTCAAATAGTGTTTCTTTAAAAGTAATATTATGAGTTGTTTCTTCTAATCTTCCTTTCTTACTCTCCATATCAATAACTTCAAAGTTTTCATAATATTTAGCAAACAATTTTATCAATTGTGGTCTTCAAAAATCTAACAATTCAGCGCTATTTGGTTAAATTTTATCAGTTTTGTTTTCGATCAAAGGGAGAATACAATTCAAAAACCACAAAGAATGTTCGAAATATTTTAAAATGTATTCGAATTCACAAAATAAACAAAAAATCTAAGTATTATTTTAATCAGTTTATTGGTATTCCCTCCATCTCTTAAACGGATCCTTGATGTAACTATCAAGTGACTAATAAATTTTCATTTTGGTAAATCATTTATTTTTATTTTTTCGTTTAAATATATTCAAATGTTTTAATATCAAGACCTGCATTAATTCATATCTCAACATATTCCTTTAATAAACTGTTCATTAGCACTGATCCTAGCTAGTATTAGTCTCAAACATATTTTATTTCAGAAAGTATTAAAAACAAAGGCTTTAAAATAGTCTAAGTAAACTCAACCATTTCCTAAAATTCTTTTATTAAACAGTTGTATGCAATCAAAAATCTAGTATCTTTAAAAATTTTTGCTACCAAGGTAAGCTTAGCAGTTATTTCTATTAAATTAGGTACCTCTTTGACTCTCACATATGATATCTACGTCTATGTTCGGGGATTCGCTTTCAAAAAGATATTTCTTTTATTAAATCTTAGGGTTTAATTCTTTTACAGACTTGCTTTGTCAGATTTCATAAGGAACTTCTTAGAATTCTCCAAGATGTTCTTAGGATAAAATAATGCTCAAAGCATTTTATAATTTCACATTTATTTAGCTAATCGTGCAATTTCTGAGAACATAAATAAGATATGTTTTGTTGAAATTAAAAGAAGAAGAAACAACTAGCTGATTTCACAAGCAGCTAAAGATTCCAATTGAAAAGCGAAATCAAAATAGGCTGATAACTAACAACTAAAGAAAAATCAAAAACAAACAAAAATCAAGCGCGTCTGAAACATTACAGAGTAGAAGTAATTTCTCTGGCTAGGAGAATTTTTTTTCAAAGATAGCTACGGCCTAGAGGAAGGGTAGGAAAAAGGCTTCTTTTTGCAGAACCATCATATGGCCAGGTAGAGAATCGTTTGTGGTTCCTTGAAAGGACAAATCACATGAAAAATTATAACTCTCTTCTTTTGAAGCTAAAAATTTCAACAGGAGTTTGCAAGTAGATTAGCTTAAGCTCAAGCCAAGAGAGAAGCCAAATAAACGGCTACTAAACATTCAGAATAAGATAAAGAATTCGACGTTCTAAATTAAGGAATTGAGAAATTCAAATCATTGGATGAGTTTGAGCTCAAGATAGAAAAGAGTAGTTAACAGGCTAATCCAATTCCAAATCAAAATGATTTCATGTTGTCTGGATGTAAGTATTTCATTGAGGAGGAAGAAGTATTTAAAAAATTCATAACATAGTAGTTGCATTTTTGGTTTGGAAAAGTTGATGAGGAGGAAAATTTAAAAAAAGGAGGTGCAATCTTAAAGAGTTCTATGGAGGCACTTCAAGGAATGTCTTTGTAATTTTGTCCATTCTGTTTAAAGCGTAAAGATATTTTGAAGATTGTTTTGCATTGATCCTTGATATTAATGAGAGAATATAGTAATTTGATTTATTAAAAATCTAAAAGTTGTGAAGGAACCACCATTCAAGATTGTGCAGCTGCATAAACTGAAAGATAAGAAATTTCCAGTGCATTAATTATGTGAAGAAGGCATCGTAAAGCTAAAAAATGAGATGGAAATTGCAAACACTATCTATACTTTTCAGTAAAGTGAGAGTGGCAGCATGTTTACTGCTGCTCTTAGCTACTAGATTCTGCAGCATTCATCACACTTTATATAGCTAGATGTCTAACATCCTGCATCCACAGCTACAATTATTACAATCTAAGGAATGTCGCATCTCTTTTACTCTTAAAAAGTTGATTTTTTATTAGAATTCTTTACTTTTTGATAAACATTTTCATCAAGGTTAACATACTTTTTTGGACTATCTTTAAAAGGATAAAAAGGAGTTTCTGAAACTCGATCTTAACTCTTAAAATCTCTACCAACCATTGAAGTATTTTATTCCTTTAGAGTTGTTCAGCTTGAGAGCGACTTTCATAAATTTAGAAGAAGTAATCTAAACAATTTAATTAGATATCTAAAATATTCTTTTATTAAAAATTGTCTTGGGTTTAAATTGTAATTATTGATTTTGAAAATTAGAGGACACAAACAATAATAATTGATATGATAGTCAATATTGGACAGTTTGAAGAAGGAACAGAGCTTGAAATAAAAGCAGTAATTACTTGAAGATTCTTATTAATTTAGAGAAACAATTGTTTTTGTTAGTAAAAAGAGCATATTGGAGAGTTAAAAGTTTGTGGGACAATAATACGTAAAAATGCAACACAACTCAATTCTCAATAAATGAACAACTATGTTATTCCTCCTATTTGGTTCTCATCTGGAAATGGAACTAAGGCGTTCTAGATAATCACTGTAGAATTTCGCTTTTTCGATCACATGTAAAGCAAACTCTAATAAACTCCGAAAGTGTGTTATCAATATTATTTTATGTTTAGCCTCCCAAATGTAAGCTCTGGTTTTTCAGCTAACCGAGGTTTTTAACATCTAAACATCATACCTTCTCCTTTCACTCCTCCTCTTTCACCAAACAGTAAATAATCTTCTTAAAAAAATTATTAAATTTATTTTTCTCACTCTCAAAAAACTTTTTTTTTATTTTCTCAGATACTTCATCTCCTGTGAAAAGCCCACAAAGACCAATGAGTCCTATGGCAGGTTGCATAACCCCACCTTATGAGCATTTAAGTTATGCCTCTATTCAAGGCTAAATCGCATCGAAAGTGAAATAAAACAAGGATTGGTCAATGGCTGTTTAAAATTTAGTCAAAAAATCAGCAGAAAACAGCCGTTTCGATGAAATCTAACTTGTCATTGAAGAAACAAAATCATCTCTGATTGAGCTGATGAAGCATCATTACGGCAATTACTTCTCCAAGACACTAGTGCAGATCTGCTCAGAAGATCAACGAGTCTCAATTCTTCAAGAGGTGAGTCTAACTACTGTCTCATTCTCTCAATGCTCTCCTTGATTACCATGCAAAAGATCAAAGATTCGTTCGCAGACATTGCCCTGGATCAGCAAGGCAGTCACGTCATTTAATCATTAGTTGAGTCGATCAAGCCCACCAGCGAGAAAGAGCAGGATTTAGTCATGCAAGGAATCAGTGGAAATATCCTCTAGATGTCTCTCGTAACAACAATTTATGCCTTAATTGAATTTCAAATTGATTTTCTTTTGGATATTCTGGTTTTAGAGCCCACAAGGAATGCATGTGATTAACAAGATTGTGAACAACTTTGCATTGTCTCATATAATTTCCATAACCGATTTGATTATCAAGAAATTCAAAGAGGTTGTGAAGGATAAACAAGGAGTCTGCATAGTAACACATGATTATCTATTGTCTCACATTTGTTATGATAATTGAAGATCCTTTGAGCATTTTTTAAGATTTATCTTTGTTTCCTTTTGTCTAAACTTCCATTTTGATTAAACATTCTCCATTTGTTTTTAAGGTTAAATCACTGATGATGAGAACTAGAGAATCGGCATAAAAGAAAGCAGAATTAATTCAACTTCTAAAGCAAGACATTAAACACATAATAATTGATAAATATGGTAATTATGCTCTCCAAGAAGCTCTCAAGGTGCTATTTTAAGATATTTCTGGATTTCATTTTTTCTCAACATTGTTTTCTATTTTTTTTCATAACAAGACAATTAGATTGCTTCAATTAATTTCTCTCTTTCTATTATCCCTTTCATTTTAAATCTACTCTCTGCTTTTTAAAGATATATTCAAACGATGAGACAACGTTCATTTCAGATTACGTTCTTGAGAATCTTGTTTAACTGGCACAAAATCAATTATCTTCATACATTGTTGAACTCGTATTGTAACTCTCCAAAGAGGTAAATAGACTTTCAAATAAGGAAATATACTTTCAATCTTACATTTGTCACTTTTTTTATTTTGATATTTTACTTTTCTCTAAAAAAAGCATCGTGCTCATTGTGTCAGCAAGATCACTCATCATATTGCATAGTTATTCGCTGATCCTTTTGGAAAATTTGTTGTTAATAAAGTTCTTTCTCTAAATGATCTTGATGCTTTAGCTCTGTCTGGTTTTTAACTTGCGTTGAATAATCAGATAGCAGCCAACCCTAAAGCAGGGACATTCTATACAAGTGGGAAGTAATAGAGTCCTTCTGGTAGAAATAGAGGAAATAATAAATGAATTGTAAATAATTGAATTGTGTATTTGAAAAAACTAGCTTGTTTTCGAGATAAAAATCGATTAAAAAGAATCAAAACAATTTCGACATTAAATGAAATCTTAATTTTAAGACAAAAATCAGTATTATTTAGAAAAAAGGTAGCAAGAATAATTATTTTTAGTACCTCAACTATTTTTTCAGGAAAATTAAAACTTGATTACGGTTATGTTTAAATTGTATTCTCGGATTGTAGTTATTTTTAGAAGATAGACGCGGAAATAATAAGCACCAAAAAAGAAGAAAGAAAAAAGAAAAGTAAGATAGCTCTTTCAATTAGCTATCTGCATTGATATATTAACTAATGGTAATTTTTTAGTTGCTTTTAACTATTATTTTTTAATGCATTTGACATTTTTTATTATTTTTATTAAAAACAAAATTTATTACTATTTGAGCATTCCTTCAACTTAAAAATTTTCAAATTCAAATCTCTAAAATAAGTTCCTTTCTAAGAGAATCAAACACATACATGGGCACAAATGATAAAATAGTATTTACCTTTTGAAAGATAACTAAACACACATTTTTTAATTTTTGAATTTTTACTTGGAGGTTAAAGATTATTGAATTGGCGGAAAAGTTCTTTTTTGATTAAAAGTCGAAATCTGAGAGAGAGAGAGAGTTACAAGCTAAATAGGATCTGCAAGCGATGGAGAAGCAAGTGCTTAGCGGTGTGAAATAAACAAGATCGAATAGAATCTTACTCGAAGAGATCTCCAATTATATACCTGATTCGTATTCGATGATTTTAAAAAGAAATGGAGAGTAATACAATTAGCAGATGAATGAAAATAATAATGCAAAAGTATATTAGCTATCCAGCTATTATGAAAAAGTAGCTCTTAGCTCTGAAAAAAAGAAATAAAAGGCTCTAGAAGACGGTGAAATTGATGGAGGAAGTAGTCGCAAGAAAAATAAGCTTGACAAAAAAAAACCCGGGAAAGATGGACTTGTGGAGGTAGCTAAATAGTTGGTACTTACTAATAAGATATGTAATCAAATGGAGAATCATAACAACAGCAACAATAATAACAATAGTATTATTAGTGCTCAATGTGGCCCAGTTAATTATGGAGAATATTTAAAGGAAAAGTAATCGAAGAAAGATTAAAAGTATGAGGAAAAGTTAGAGAAAAAGTAGTTTAATATTTTGCAAGATATTTCAAAAAACGAATAAGAAACGAAAAAAGAGTATGTGAATGAACCATTCCCTTAGATTCTACAGCCTCACGAATAACTCATGCTTTTGAAGGTCTGGAGACAGCGTAACTTCATGGATTTCAATACATGGGTGTAAAAATCAGGGGCTTCAATTAAAATTACTTACTAAAACGATCAGCAAGAAATGATAACTCAGCGATTATCTAAGAAAAAGGCAATAATTGACGAAACTGGAGGAATCGACAAACTTTAAAAGAAATAACTTTTCCACTGTTTCATTGAGCTGCGAGTAGATGTTTTAGAGAAAACAATCGAAATATCTGCCGCTTCTTTTTCAGAAAACAAAAAAGATTCCAAGAAACGAGCATTTGAAGGTCTCTTTAAGGAAATAGCTAATAAGAACTTACTCTGGCTGGGCATCAAATATAAGAGCTATCTTGATTACATTATGGCGTTTGATGAAGTTCCAAACAGTGCAGGTGGGTTTCATTCTGCGATTCGATAAACTGAACCAGCGCTTTTCGACCCAGGAAAGGATTAGATTTCTTTGCAAGAATATTAATAAGCGAAAATGCATAAACTGTCCAAGAAAATGCAAATCTGCATTGCTAAGGATATGTAGGATATTGTTATTTAAAGAATATCTTCCTACACAATTAATTTTCTCTAAAGGCAACTCTATTTTTGTTTTTCATTTTTTCAAATAGGTTCGATGAAGCATGCAAAGAGCTTGTTAAAATGGCAGAAACGAATATTGGCTTAGAGTGGAGATGGGTGTCATTTTTATGGTCATACTGCCTTCGTCGAAAGAGGGTTTCTGAGTTAAAGTATTTGCTTGATATCATGTAATATGGCAACGTGAAAAGAGAAGAATCAGAAGAATAGTATTGTGAACTAGTCAAAAGTCGATTTCATTGTATCCCAGCGTTGAACGATGACACACCTCAAGAAGAAGCGATTAGGTCGTCAGTTAGAAGGTCCTTAAGGATGCAATACCGAGATGTTGTGAGGTTAGAAAGTACAAACATCTTCGATTCTTATGACCCATTTAATTTAGAGTTAATAACCGACGAACAACTTCCAACCCATAACGGAGGAATTGACGTACCTGAACCTATTCCAAGGATTTTTCATGAAAACATCTCAACTAATCTTGCCAAGAGTTGTACAACGATTCTTAAAACTACAAAACCATTGTACAATTACTTTTCCCATTTGACATTTCCTGGATCGTGGAGTTCGCAGCAATCGTAGTTGTAGCTGAACTCCAAATCGAATTCTCAGCAGCATTCAATGCAACATAATAATTTCAATGGATTCAAAAGAAATAACCCAAATAATTCTGCTGCTGTTATCGCAAGCAATGCCACAAACACTCCTCAACAAATTTAGCTAAAACAAACCTAGGAAGCATTCATTAGTTATCTTTCCCTGGATATGATTAATTCTATGTATGACACGTTGATTTACACAGCTGCGGATACTTAATTCGCTCTCCAAGCAGCGGAAGTTATTTATAAGTATGCGAAAGTGAATCCGGAATAATTTATTTCACTGCTAGCAGCATAGTATTTCCTGAATCGGAAAGTGCAGCTCATTTAAGAAACAATAGAAGCAGTGTCGAATTCTCTCTACACAAGTAAATCGCCTTAAGCGATGAGTTATCAGAATGCAGCTGCATATTTCACAAACATTAAAGGTCAGTACATATATTACTAAATTAGATTCACTTTTCTGTTTAAAAATCAAATAAGAATCAAAAAAATAATTAGAAACACCTACTTTTCATTGCATATTGAGAAATCTTATGTGTTTGATTTGACTGATAAAACTAAAAACAGGAAGCATAAGCCAAGTTGGGACTGTTTTCGAGAAAGATGTGTATCTGTTCTACCCTATTGAAAATGCAGCAGTCCTTGAAAAGAAGCTGCTCAAACGTAATAATATTATCATAATCTAATTCAAATTCCTGCCATTTTTTGTCTTTTTTTCTCTCGAATCGTTCCTTCTCTCTCAGTTTTTTCAAGATTATTTTACTAAACCCCCTTCTCTCTTTTTCTAGGAAATCAAATCGATGGGAGTTAATATCATCATTAAATCTGTGAAGATGATGTTGTAGTTCTTTCCTGCTTCTTCAAGCCAACATATGACAAACCTTTCATGAAAAGCATTGGAATCAAATTAGTCGATCATTTCAATGAAAAAAGCAGGAAAAAAGAAGAAGCTAAACCAATTGAGAAAAATACTATTATTACATTTAATAAATAGCTTGAAGAGGCAACAATCACTGAAGGAAACAGCAATAGTACCTTTAATAAGGCATACGTTGATTCAATCACTGAATATGGGAATAAAATTGAATATGCAGTGCTTGCCTAAGTTAAGGAAATTCAAAAGGATCTTGGGATAAAACTTTACATTCTCAATCCAGAAAAGCAGCTCTTAGAAGACGCTGCTAGTAAATCTTGGAAGATTACTAAACTTTGTCATATTGGCTCTTTCGAAAAGCATACAGAAAGTCTTTAGAGAGCTACAACTGTAACTTTTCAAAAAATAATACAAAGAATAAGTTGAAAATAATTATTTGTTTGTTGTTTGTTGTTTTCATCCCACAGAAAGAAGAATCAATGACAAGCAATCTGAATAAGATATTAACTGCTGGCCCTATGACAAATCCATTGTACTTGAGAAATCTTGCTGAAACAGTTGTAGAGCAAGAAAAATAAATTGTAAATGATCAGAATATATTCTATTTATTTAATAATATCATTTATGTGTATTTTTGACTCTATTTTGACTCTAGAAAAACAATGACCTCAACAGACAGTAATAAGAAGCTGTACTCGGTGGGCACAAGCAATGTTTAACATTGATTTAAGCTCCAAATGGCAGTGGTAAAATGAGAGTCGTCAAAAGATTGATTTCAATGTGGCAGAGTCTCAACAACAAATAGAAAGTACTACTGTGTGTTCACTCTTAAGGCAGAATGCGATAGGTATTCTGCTCGTTAAAAGCTAGCAACGTTAATGTTATTGAAGTCTCCGAAAAACAAACTACTAAGATTGAATTTACAGGGTTAAAAACATCCATCCCTGAATATGAAAAAACCAACAATTCAATGCCGAGATACTACCATTCATTGAAAAAAGCATTATTAGGGTCGCATGTAGTGATTACGAATTGCTCCAGCGCAAATTACTCAGTATTGAAGGGGTTATTTTTCAATAAAGTGATAATTTTGGATGCGGAAAATATCAATGAATCCGTGTGTCTTGAAGCATTAACAAAGCAATGCTAGTAACTTATTCTCATCGGAGATCCTCAGCAGCAAACAGTTGTATCAAATAGTTCTTTCTCGTCAAGTCGAGGGTATAATGTTAGTTTATTTGAGAGGCTAGTGCGATAGGGTATTCGTCCATTTTTACTTTTGCAAAACTACAAAATCCAGTTAAATGCAGTGTAATTTTTGTCTAAGTTTTTCTATAAAAATCTCGTCTTCACCTCTGCTCGATCAAACAAGACGATTAAGCGATAGATTCCTCCGTTAGCTAGTGATAGTTACCCACATTATTAGTATCCTCTACATGGTTTAGAGTCAGATTTTGACAGCAATCTCGTTAGTGTAAATAATATTTGCTAGAATATAAATAGACCAGAAATTAATACAATAATCAACAACAACAATAACTACTCGTGCTGTAGCGACATCGATAATTATGTCTGGCCAAATCCATAAATACGAATAAATTTCATCAACGTAGAAGGTTATGAGCTGCTTACATCTGAATCGATAATCAATGTGAAAGACGCAGAAGTTTCCATCCATGTGATTCTCTACTTATTTAAATCTAAGACAATCCACAAGGATCAATTTTGCATCGTCACACCTTATGCTTCTTAGAAATAACTCATTATCACTGAGCTTGACTATCACATCAAGGTTTTAAACATATTTCATAAAGAGAAAGAACCATTTATTTTATCTAAAATTCTTACTGAATTCTTCCTATTTTTATTATTTGATTTAAACTTCAAAAACAATAGAACAACCCTAACCTCTTCAACATGGATGAGCAAGAAGTACTCAACATCAAGTCTGCTACAGATATTATAAATGTTAAAACAATTGAAGAAATCGATTCCCGATATGATTTCATCCTTTTCAGCACCGTTCGCTCAAATAAAGAAGTAAGATAATAGTGTATTTCTTTGTTTTTCTGACTTAAAATGCTCTTACTTTTATTACAACAGGGAAAAATGGGAAGCCTAAGAGATCCAAGAAAATTGAATTCTGTCATTTCAAAAGCCAATGAAGCACTTGTGATCATAGGTAATTGTTTCTTATTTTTACAATTTTTTTTATGGGATTGGAGTTAAGAGAAACTTAATTTATTTGGTGGTGATTAAATAGGCGATACATACACTTTAGACAGCGAATTTATCTGGAGAGAATTCATCATGTGGTGTAAAGAAAACAGCTTGATTTATCAGTATTCTAACTGAAATGCATTTGACTGTGGAGAGGATGGTTATTTTCAATGTGTGTAAGTGTGATTGAGATTAGTTGCTGAGAGAGAAAATGAGTTGAGTAGAAGATTCAATAATAAAATAAAATTTATCTTGATTATGATTAGGGGGGGGGGGGGGGGGAAAATGAATTAAAAATTTTTAAATTTTTAAAAAAAAAAAAAATTATTTTACAATTA
>Ga0302271_10003242_pt1 | contig 13924 bp, 5 predicted proteins | sample III_Bog_N1_1_FD_198767 | JGI IMG/M metagenome (GOLD analysis project Ga0302271, IMG submission 198767) | Peat permafrost microbial communities from Stordalen Mire near Abisko, Sweden - III_Bog_N1_1 | ecosystem: Environmental > Terrestrial > Soil > Wetlands > Peat | place: Sweden: Abisko... | reverse complement strand
CAGCTGTTGCTCCTGCTAGTAATAATATAATTTAACTAAAGGGTTTTAATGTGGTTGTAACATGGTAGATCGAAGAAGGTAGTGATGTAACGAACGGATAGTTGAAGTAATAGTGCCTAGTGTTTAGAAACTATTTATAGAATCTATTTTAATTGACAGCTGATATTGACGACAGCAATACGCTTTAGATGTTCAAGATTCATTAGGATCTAGAGACGCTAGCTATGCTTAAAAGTCCATTTAGATCGAATGAATTCAAGGAAATATTGTAACATATTCAAAAGCTGTGAGAGAGATGAAAAAGAGAGAAAGAGAGAGAGGATTGAAAAGAGAAAAAAAATAATAATATTATTAGAATAAATATGAATGAATTTGTTTGTATTTTATGTGAGTATGTATGTATGTACAGATATTTTTTTATTGTTTTAAGAGTAAAACCGTATGGATATTAAAAGTAAATACTAATAGATAATGGGGAGGGTGAAATATTTAAATATACTCAAAATGGTTATTATCAATAGGGAAAAAGATGAAAGAGAATAATAATAACTTAATATTTCATGAATTAAACACAAGTATTTATTTTTTAAGTTATCTATGATGTACTCTCGGATGGAAGGATTATTTCATAGCACCTGCGCCAGATACGGCCATTATCAATGATGAGGATTATAATTATTATTGTTACAGGTATTAATTAGAATTTCTTGAAAGGGGTAGTTTTCTTGAAGGGTCTGTAATGGGATTGATTTAGATCTGCTAATTAGTAGCTGCTTCTGGTATTTTCGGAAGTGAAACCACACTGAATGCATTATTAGATAATGGCGATTAATCAGGTTATTTGATGCCAGCTACTATTCCGAGAGTTGGTGAGTACAACTGCAGCGGATGGGAATATGTGATATTATTCGTATTATTATTACTGCTATGTTAGTTGTTTTAATTGATATTTGATTCTTAGATGTGTGGGGTAGTTCTAAGATAATCGGTGAATTTTTCAGTTTGCGATGTGATTTTTTTGATTTTCTTAATTAATGTTTATTGCTGTGCGTCTTCATATGGTAGATCTTAATTCTTCTTCCAATCTCGAATGAAATTGTCTTTAAGCAGTGTTGCTTTGACTTATCGTTTCTTGTCGTTGTTGAATTCGAATGCAGTGAATTATTCTTTATTGGCATTACGAATGTTTAATAGACTAGCTGCTGAACCATCGAAGACTTCACCGAATTCGGTGTTGGATTTTAGTTTAGAAGGGTTCTTCGATTATTAAGAGACTCCACCGATAAGCTATGGGGAATAATATTAAGGTTATTACTACTATTGCTATGGAGGTTATTCGTGGATCTCATAAATGGAATATTTCTTAGAATTGACGTATTCTTATTAGTTAGTGTTAGACTGCTAGTTGAATAAAGGTGGATCTTTAGGTAATATCTACGACTAAGAGCGATGAATATTTGAAGTAAATATCAAGGATGCTCGAGATATTTAGGGTGGTTTATCTATAGGGCAATTGGAGGGATCTTAAGACGTAGATACTTATGAAGGGTATTATTATTTCTGTTATGAAGAATGTTCTAATCCAAGCAGTTATTGTAGGTTTTGTGTTGAATCCACAGAGAATTAGTGTTTCAATCTTGGTGGATTCCTATTGTTACTTTCAGCTGAAGTTGCTGAGGGGATATTTCCTTATTCAATAATTGGTTAATTATCACTAGCAGAATTAGTAGATCCAGGGATGTTTTATGAACTCGATTGAAGAATCGAAGTATTGTTATTTGAAGTAGCTAATTAATAAGGAACCTATGCAACTTATTTTGAAAATTAGCCTGTACTGTCAACGGATGTATTATTCTCAGATTGATAATAGAGCTTCCTTCTAGCTGCTTGTGCTCCTCTGTCTAAGGGGATTCTACCTAGGCCTAAGCTACGAACATCTCCTGCTGTGCTGGGGCTTTCATTTCCACTAAATAAATAAGGGCTGTTGTATGATTGTTTAACAAACGATCTGTTGTTGCTGTTAGCAACATTGAACTTACTCTTTGGACTCATCTAGTTGGTTATTTCTGGACTACCAATATTGCCTTATTAATTGAGCTTCTATGACTTATTATTAGGACTGAGATTACTCAAAAGAGGATTACCATTTCTACCACTGCTCTATGTATGATTCTTTGAACTAATTAAATCATCTTTCTTCTGGGTTTGCCTTGTAGATGAAACAGGTGAATCATCCTCAGCATCTATTTCTCGCAATGATTAAATCAAATTCAATGGAGGAATAGATTTCGGTTATGATGGTTATTATTATTTCCATTTACTTAAATCCTTCATACTACCAAAGGCATTATTACTTCCTAGACTAGCATAAGGTATATTCGTAGTCGTAAAACTGCTCGCGTTAATACCAATATTTGATCCTAAGGTAATCTTAGGATCTGCAGCGAGCAAGCTAAGTCGCTTATATTTATAAAATTATACTTGATTCTAGAAATTCATTGGATTCACTTAAGATAATCGCTATGTCATTGCTGATTACGATAGAATAGCTGTCTAAAGCTCACTTTTCTTTTGCATATTCTCAAATTCGATTGCTTGCTATCTGAATTCGGAAATGCTTGCTTTCTTTTATTCCAAAGTTAAATTATTGTTTGAGTATAACTTGTCGATAGAGATCCTTAGCTTCACGGGGACGCGATCTTCAATGAGATAATTCTTGAATTCATGGAATTGTTATACGCGCTTCTGCACACGCTACTCGTTCTCTTCGTAGTTAGCTGAGAATCGCTTGAAGAAGGCTTAAGATACAGCTGGTTCTTCGTTGATTTTTCGAAGAAAATCATTGGCTTTGATTTTAATTATGATACCTTTATGACTAGAACAGACTAACCTGAATTCACGTTAGGATTTCTTGAAAATCGACTCTTCTCCGATCATCTCACCAACAGTCAAGACCTTAATCTGAGTTTTAGATTCAAAGAATAATTAGACTTTTTTCAAAATAGAACGCATAACTCTTTTGTTTTTGTTACTTTGATTTGTTTGAGGACTTTAACATTGGAGTTCTTGTTGAGTGTTGAGAAACTTAAAATGTTCTGCTTCATGATCTCCTCCTTTTAATCCATTTACTTCTCCACAAGCTTAAAAACCTAAATACACACAAGCACACAAAAATGATCAAATAATAAGGTTTTTACTAATACACCCTCAATGGGATATCAATAACTCAATATGCTATTCATCCCCTGATCATAATATTACTTCGAATTCTCCTGATTTAATCACAAAGAGACTATCACATGGTTCTTTTTCATCAAATACTACATCGTTTTTGTTAGTTTCTATTTACTTATTGTTCAAGCATAAGAACCTAATCTACTTGATATTTAAATCACAGAAACCAGGCACACTCTAGAAGAAGTCAATTTCTATTGTGAAAAAAGACACAAATTAAACAAAATGAATATCCCCTATTGATAATCATTCCTTAATATGCCAGCTTCCCTTTCAAATAATCTCTAAAATGTGATGCATACCTTTGTTAAGTTTTTATTCTTCATGTTCTTTGAGAATCTTATTGAAATTCTCTTTGCTGAGTGTGGCAACATACGTTGGAGAGAGACATTTGATCGTCGCTAATCTTGGCTTGTTGTTGAGAAGTGCTAACTCTCCGAAAGCACCTCCTTCAGGAATAACTTTTACACGCATAAAATCTGCTAATGGATCGATTACAATAGATTAGACTGCATTTACAGCAGCTTTTGATTTATCTTCAGGTTCAGGTTATAAAGGTGGCGGTTTCTTTATGTACACACCCACAGAGCCTTCTAAGACGACATAGAACTTGTTACCAACACTTCCTGTTGGTTGTAAGAAAAAAAAACGTTTTAATTATTAGAACTTATTAATTTAGCTAGTACGGTCAGTCTCTTTGGGGGGGAAATCAAAAATTTTAAGGTAATAGATTGTTTCAGAAAAGTGAGAAAAGAAGAAGAATCCCACAAAAAAAGGGGTTATTTGATAAGCAAGAAGAACGAGTTAACATTTCAATCAACTTTTCCAAAAAAATAAGGAGATTTTATAATATAATCACACCTAATTATCTAAAGGATTTATTTAAAAAAAGAAAGCAACAAGTTAAGTGATTAAATCCAAAAAGCTAGGGGGAAATTAGCAGCTTTCTAGCATGTTTTAATAGGAGCTTTTCAAAATGGGAATCCTGGATAAAAAATAGTAATCTTTAAAATCAAATCGAACACCCTCAAATATCACTTGTGTGATTGCTTGGGTTTCATCTTTCAGCTGTGAAAAATCAGTATAAGTACTTGCCCATCAAGCATTATGGTCACTATTTGCATATGTATTCCCCTTTGTCTTGCATCCTAAATCATAATACTCATCCTTGAATTTGTATTCTATTCTTTTCAATTTCTCAGAGCTTTATCGAACTATCGAACACAAAATTACTTACCAAATTCAAAGATGATCTCGTTGTCAGGAAACTATTCTATTTCCATGTACTTGCAGCAGAGCTTTGGAACATTGGCAGTTGTTGGATCTTCGCTGTATTGTCTGAAAAACTAAAGATCACCTATTTGATCGAATAATTCGGCGCATTGTTTTTGTGTTCTCGACTCGCTTGGTGTCTTCAAGATCTTTGTTACAACTTTTATCTAGAGAGTGGAGAAAACATAATATAAGAAACCAATAGAAAATGATAGCAAGAATCATAGGATATATTTCAGTGGTACATCATGTTTCTTTTCCTCCTGTTGTGTGGGTGCTGGTCCACCAGATGGATGTTTTTGGTTGTTCTGATCACTCATTGGTAGTTATTACTATTTCTATGTATATATATCTAGTCTCACTGTTTTATCACTACTTTGTTGCTGATCTCTTCTCGCTTTGATAATGATTACTCTACAAAGAATCGCAGAAATATTAATTTATTATTTGTGCACTTCACTCTCCCTTTGTTTTTCCCCACTGCGTTTCTTTTTCTTCTTCTTTTCCTGTTTTTTTTTGTCATTTCGTTTTTTTAATTTCTTACTCGACACAGGATAACTTGTATTTTGAATCTTGCGAAGGTTCCTACTGTTTAAGTGCTTCTAACTGGGGAGGATTACATTGGTTTACTCTTCGAAGCATGTGAAATCTTTGGGTAAATTTTTTTTTCGATAATAATGAGCTTCATTCTTGTAAGAACATTAGATCTTGTGAAAAGCTATTTACAAAAGTGAGATTCTCATGATTTTTTCTATTTTAATCTTTGTTGTTTCTCGAATATGCAATTTTGTCTTCTAAGGTCTTAGATCCATGAAGCTGAATGCGTTATGTTTATTAATCAGAAATCGTACATACTTTTTCGTTTGTTTTTGTTAGTAATAAACTTCCCACTCTACACTTAATAAAGAGTAGCATTGCAATTAAATAAATTAAAGTATTGATAAATGCCTCGTTTAAGTTACTTGAGAGAATGGTTGGATCAAAATTATTAACTATTTAAGATTCTTTTTCAGCGAATTGTCTGGAAATGTAGAAAAGAACTAAAAACTAAATATCGCTAATTCACCATTTTTTACAGCAAAAAAGAACAAAAGAAAAGTGTTAAGCTGCTTGCTTAGCTTGAGACATACAGTCCTCACCACGAATTGTGTCATCAATAAAAAAAATATAAAAATAATTCTCAAACTTATTTCTTTTTCCACAAAACATAAACTAAAATAAAGGAAAAGCATAATAAAGTGATAATCAAGTCAATTCAAAAGATTTTTAACAGATTCAGACTGAGAGAGTATTCCAAACCTTCGAACTTCCTTTTTTATGATATTAATAGCAGTATTATTTATTTTATTAAGTTATTTTTTCATTAAACGGAACTCAAAGCAATAATGGGTTAATATGCAAGAACAATTTCTGCCAAACATTAACAATTATTAAATGATAATTGCTGTATTTGTTGCTGATAGCCTTTGCATGATGACATCTGTTCTTGGATAATAAGGACATCATCAATGTCGCAAGACAAAGCTCTTTTTTCATAAAATACTTCTTCATATCAAACCCCCCCAATAATTTTACAATAAAAAATTCATAAAAACACACGTTATCCGCCAAAACAAGACAAAAAGCAAAGTTGAACTCGCAACAGTGTAGCTAAAACCTTCTAGAATATCATGAGTGATACCATCAAAATCGTCAGGTACGAAGAAAAATACAAGTAGCAAGTGATTGAGATGCACAAGCGACTGACTCCATCGAATCTGTAGGTACGAAGAATGCAATGGATAGGCATGTTCATCAAGAGCAATGGGATTGTCAACAGCATAATCATCTTTGGGTTGTTTGCATACATAAGTAACTTCCTCCTGAATTCGATTGTGTTTCGAGTCTTCAGTGCTGAATTGAATTTCACAATTTCAACTTTGCTGATGATTGCAGTGTTATTATTCGCTCTTTTCCCGTATCTGACGAAGGTCTTAGCCAAGTAAGCGAAACGATATGCAGATTAAATTGCGGATGACGATTTAGAAGATATAGTGGGTAACTACTAATCATGTTCAGATAAGAACTTCTGGGTTGCCCTTGATGAGTATCAGAATGTAAGATATTAGGGAATGTGGATTTTGTGATTGATTATTGTCATGTGTTGATTAACCTAGGTCTGTGGAAGCATTGGTCTAGCAAATACGATGCCGATAGAGACCTAACATCATCTTGGAAAGTACATCAAAGAAGAAGATGGGTTGAAAATCGCTGATCTGAAGAGAGTTATGGTTTCTGAAACACACAGACGAAGAGGTATCGCAAGCATGCTCATTAACTAAGCAGTCGCTTTCGCGAAATAGCAGAATTTCAGGGCGATTGTGATCACTACAATTTCAGTGAATTAGCCTTCTGTAGCGCTTTACAAAAGAAGTGGATTCTTCTTTGTTTCGTCGTTTTTCTTTTAGATTCTCTGGAAAATCTTTGGAATTCAGATTGAAGTGTATCTTAAGCTCATTTGAAGAACAGCGATATGGTGTATAAATTTGTGGAGTTGTGTGTGTGTCTAGAATCCATATTTTGTATCTGTTTTGATGAGGAAAAGCAAGTAAAAAAGATTTTATTTATTTGGGGGTTGGCGAACAAAACATATTGGATCTTATTTGATAATTTTGATAAGGAAAGTGATTATTTAGATTTTCTGAAAAGAAGTAAAAAGACGAAGCAGACAGGAATAATAATTACCGCAAGTGAAATGAAAGTCTCAGGGATATTGAACATGACGCCGTAGTTCAAATAGTTGATTGTACGATGCTCAGTAATTGCAAAGCCAAATGAAGAATATAGTTAAGTGTTTGCAGCTAAACTCAAGGAGAACAGTGGGTTTGAGAAGGAAGAATAAGAGGATAAGTTCTCAAATTCATCTGAAAAAAATATCAGAAATGCGAGGAAATTAAATGATAATAGAGACGAAAGTGTGTCTGCAATCGTAGCAAAGAATTAGAACCTTCTTCGAAATTAAGATAAAGAAAAGTAGAAGAAGGTGATGATTTAAGACCTATTTGTGTCAGGGAAAGACAGCGTTGAAGTTGCAATTCCAAGTTTGAATAACAATCATAATTAGAATTTTTGGAAATCAACAAGAAAATTGTCTGTTTTGTTATTATGTTAGGGGTAATTAAGATAATAATACTAATAAACATCTGTGAGCTAACACAAGAGTACAGCTAGATGGTAGAAGTCATTTATGCACAATAAACCAATAGCTAGTTTTGGAACTAGCAAGACTACAGAAGAGAAAGAGAAGGGTAGTTAAGAGAGAGCAAAGCAGAATGTACAAAATGAAGCATAATAGCAAAAAAATAAATAAACTAATAATAAGGTTACTAAATCCAAGGAAAAAAGAGACACACTATTCAGTGATATTATCCAATAGTTGATTGACAGTGGAAAGAAATAGGAGAATTAAAAGGATAATAATATCACAGCAGCCGTGAAGAAAGATCAAGAGATTGAAGGACAGATTGTGAAAGACTAACAAACAACAAACAAGAAGCAATAGAGAGAATTATAAAAAAGTTAAGGAGAAAAGCTTAGTGTGTTTCTTGATAATGAGTTGTTGACGACATATAAGAAAAATATGAAAAAGTAAGTGAAATAGCAAAAATAATAATCACAAGCTGATGAGATTAATGGAAATAGCGGTGATGTTCGAAAGTAAGGTGAAGAGAATAAAGGTTTTAGGTAATTTGAGTAATATTGGTAGCGTTCTGATGTAGAATAAGGTATTTCTGAGTGTAGACTCTTCAAGGGTGTTTATGTGGCAAATGAAAAGAATCAGCATTTAGGAAGGGTTAAATGTAGCAATCTAGAAGGAAATGTGTTTATAAACTCTAATATGGATTAGAATAGGGCATTGCATAATTGTGTAGTGGCAGTTTAGATTATTGAAGGTGATCCGAAGAAGAGAATTAAGAAAATAGATGATAAAACGGAGATTTCAGAGATAAAATCGGAGTTACTGAGAGAAGAAAGTCAAGAAGAAGCATTAGAGCAACCAATGAGATTGCTAAACGATGAGAATAAGTGGGAAGAGGAATAGGAGGAGTAGGAGATTATTGTGAGTTCTGAAAAAGCTAAGAACACAGATGAATCTAGTTTAATTGCAAAAATCGTTTATATTTTCGAGAATCCCTATGAGAATGATCGAATTCTTGGATATCTGCAGCCTCGATAGGATGGAAGAGAAGCTAAGAGGATTGAGGGTAAAAATCAAGGGGAAGCAGGAGCATCTGGGAGAAGATAAACTCAAGCTAAATTGAAATACTGGTTTATTCCGAAATATGCTAAGTTACCTAGAATGATTCCAGTTGAATTCACTGAGGAATTCAATGCTTATGTTGAAGAAAATAGTATTGATGTGGCAACTCAATATGTTGTAGCGAAGTTGAAGAGTAAGGGAAAAAAGAAAATAAGAGAGAGATAGTGATAAAAGTTATTTATTATTTATTTTTGGCTGTTGAAATAGACTGGCGAACTGATTCATTCTATGCTGAGGTATAAGTAGAAGAATGCCTAGGCAAGCGTGGTGATATTGAAATCGAGTGTTAAGCGCTGTTAGAAGAGTTTGGTGTTTACAATGAAGATTTTACACCAGCAACTGAGGAATATCTACAGAAATACAGGAATTAACTAGATGAAAGAGGGGAGTTTATCATACCTTAAGAAGAAAAAGCAAAACGATGGGATCTGACAAATGGTAAGGAGAAGGAATAAACTGAGGGGTGGTTTTATTGGGTAAAATGAATTATGATGTGAATCTGGTTTATTTTTTTGTAGAGATAATCTGCTCTATTGATCCAGCCGATGCGAAGGATCTAGACGATGCTTTGAGTGTAAAAGAAGTTCGAGAAGGAGTTTATGAAATCGGAGTGCACATTGCAGATGTTAGTCATTTTGTTTAGCCAGATACTCCTCTAGATGAAGATGCAAGACTAAGAACAACTTCAGTTTATCTCGTTCATAAAGTAAATTTTAAATATTAATATTAATATTATTTTGTTTGTTATCCTGTTTGTTTCATCTGATATTGTCTTTACAATGTTGTTTATTTAGGTAATCCCAATGCTTCCGCAGCTATTATGTGAGAATCTCTGCAGTCTAAACCCGAATGTAGAGAGACTTGCATTCACGGTGTTCTTCTTCATGAACGAGAAAGGTGAGGTTCTTCATAACGAAGGGATTCGTATTGGAAAGAGTGTGATTAACTCAGCCAGTAAATTCTCATATGACACAGTCTAACAGATGATCGAGAAGAAAATCAAATCATATGAGTAAAACTAACAAAATTATATCATATAAATTACTGAATACAGTTCAAGAATTCGAGATATTTTCCCTCATTTCATTTGAGATTTTTTGTTTTTAACCCAAAGAGAGTTACCTGAAATTAACTAACCACGGAATGGTGTGGATGGTGAGAAGATGTTCTCTAGTATCATGACGTTAAGCAGACTAGGCATGGCTAGAAGAGAACAACGTTTTAGCAGTGGAGTGTTTAAAGTAGATTCTGTAAAGAAGAGATTCAAATTAAACGATAAACTCTGGCCAATAGATTATGTCTTAGAAGATCGAAAAGAAGCGAATTTTGTAGTTGAAGAGTTCATGCTCTTAGCAAATTAGCTTATCGGCTAAGCAATCGTTGAGAAATGTCCATCCTTAGCTGTGTTGCGATAGCACTGTTTCCCCTCCGTTGAAAAGCAGAATGCACTGAATTTAATCGCACAATAGTTCAACAAACACAAAGTTGATTTCACGAATCTTTCTACTATCAACGAGAGCATAGATGCAATGCAAAACGATCCACTCGTGCTGCCGGAGTAGAAAATATTCATGAACAGATAGATGCACTTGGTCTTAGAGCAAGCGTAGTATTTTGTTGCTGGAAGTATCCCAAGGAATTAATGGAAACATTTCGCATTGAATTTTGAGATTTACACGCATTTCACATCGCCGATTAGAAGATATCCTGATTTACTCGTTCACAGAGTCATGAATGAGATACTAAACTGTGAGGGAAAGTAACAAAAACCAACGGAGAGTATACAGAAAGTATCCTTACTTGAAATCATGGATCTTTGTAATGCCAACAAAGCTAAAGCTAAGAAAGTATCTGATAACTGCTAGAAGGTATTTGAGGGGATTTGATCAAGGAAATAAGTGATTAAGGGTTTTTATAATTACTGTTTTAATTGGTTGTTTCTAAATAGATTTTCATGTGCTTGTACCTGAAAGATCACTGTGTCGAATCACAAGGGATGGTGGTGTCATTCGGACATACTAGCATGACAGTATTTGTACCTGATTACGAGATTCAAACAGTAAGATAAAGATAAGGTGATTCTAACAAGCTGAGATAATTCTTTCTTTGTTTTTATTTTTCTTAGACATTGTTCTTCGCTGATTACAAGGAGATTCGGAAATCTTCTGTTGAGAAAACTAAAGAAGGTGACAGTTAACTTAAACTGATTTTCAGAACAAATAGCATGCCAGCATAACACACAGTGTTCTTCACGGTAATACTCACACACATACACACACTGAAGTTTAAATTTTAAGACTTTTAATACCTTTTTTTCTTTTTGTTAGGCATATTCCCCAATTACAATAAGTCTTACCAGCACCGATACATTCCCAATTGACTATAAAGTGAAGATAACTCTTCCTGACCCATTTGATAAAACTCTTTTCCATGTGATTCAGTGAAGTTATTTATTAAATAGAGTGGACACAGCAGTAATTAAAGAGGGAGAGAGAGAGAGAGAGACAAAAGTGTAAAAAGTATTATTATTCTAGGGTAAATTCAATTATTGTTACTAAAATATGTTTGTAAATGTGTATTATGATTTAATTTGAAGCCTCTCTGTGGAATGAATGCCTTTCTTTCCCTGCTTTCCCTGATTTTCTTTTTTTTGGCGCTATCAAAAATTTGGCTAATTATTTCGAATCTAAACTCCTTTCTTATTTTTTGATTATTTGCACTAAAAGAATTGATAAAAAATGGATCAAAACCTTATTAGATTGCGACTGCTACAAAGCATCCTTCCGAAGCTCTAAGTGGCTAACCCTGCTACTTACTTCGAGGAGAAGAAAATCAAGCTGAAATTTGGGTGAGATTTAAGGGAAAAAGGAAGTCTAGAAATAAGAAGATTAAATGAGAGTGGAAATGATCGAGTTTTGTGAGCACTTTTTTATGTTCTTTTCAACAGAATAAAGCAGCTTAACAAAGATAAGGCAGAATAACTCAGTGTAATCCTTTAGGGCTTCACAGGAGTTGAGATCCTCAAATTGCACTTGCGGTAATACAGACATTTGTTTCTCAAATATTCACACCTCCCTATGGCCTATGGTTTATCTAATTTATCCTATTATTGTATGCTTTCTTCTAGCTAGAATCAACTCGGCGATGAGGGAGTGCAAATCATCTCAAACAGCTTTGCAAAACTCAAGACAATCAAGAGACTCAATATTAATCTCTAGTGCATAAGTTTATTCAGATTTTTCAAAATGGTCTTTTTCGTTTGCTTCTACTCATAAACACCCTTGGATTTACGTATTTTTCTGTGATTCCCACAGTGATGTTGGCTTGACGAGTGCAGGAATAGTTAGCCTAGCTAAGAATATCTCTTAGCTTGTGAATTTAGAGATTCTTGAGATAAATCTATGGTGGAACGATATCCGTGATGACGGTGTGACAGCACTAACTAAGTACATTAGCATTCTACCTAAGATTGCGACACTGGAATTAGATTTAGTGTAAAACAAGGAGGGAAAGGAGGAAGACATAAAATTACAATATTTATTTTTCTCAGCCATAACAATATCTCGAATGAAGGATGCAAGATGCTCCACTCCTTAGCACAGACTACTTCCTTGAACAATCTGTCGATCTTCTTGCAGTAAAAACACATACATAAATTATCAGGGGATTTACGATGATTTATCTCTTTCTTTCTCTCTTCTAAACTTGGTTTTCTTTTTTTCCTAGGAACAACCTAATTCAATAAGAAGGAGGCCAGAACTTAGCTGATGGACTCTTCAATCTAAAATCTCTCTAGAAACTACAACTTTTCATTGGGTAAAGTTATAAAAGCAAGTTGTCGCAATGATTCTTCAAGTTGATAAAATTCCTTTTTTTTTGCAGAGTAAACAAAATAGGTGAAGCAGGCGTCTAATCCCTCAGTAAAGCCATCCCACAGCTGTAGCTTCTCGAAGAAATAACTCTAGGACTCTTGTAACAATTTAGGAAAACATCCAAACAAATTTTTCTAAACGATAAATAATTAATCCCTTTGCTTAAAAACAGACAAAACGGTTTCACTGATGAAGGTCCAATCCAAATAGCAAATGGCATAGCTTAGTTGCATGCTTTAAAATCATTCAACCTTATTATGTGGTATGCAGCCAAGATGTTTTAGCTTTTTCAAGAATCTAAAAGTTCATTATTTTTTTTCTTGGATTGATCTAACTAATCTAGGGATGATGAAATCACATACAAAAGCTCATCAGCCTTCTCAAATGCTTTCGCAATTATGCCATCACTTTAGCATGTCTTCCTGAATATCAAGTAATAGCGATTCATTGCTATTATTTATCTAAAACTTAGTGAAATTTCTGCTATTTTTTGCTGAATCAAATGGATTTTTAACAAAATAGGGACAATAATTTAAAGAATAAAGGGTTCTTTGAGCTTGGAAAAGGAATTCAATAGAATAAGACCATTCATTTCATCGATTTAGTGCTTAGGTTAGACTACAAGAGTGATTTTACTTGAAACTAATGATAATAATATGATAATTAATCATACAGTCACAATGGAATCACAGGTTTAGGTCTTGTGAAATTCACAGAATCAATATCTACCATGCAGAATCTTCACAGTCTATCACTGACTCTGTCTGAAAACAGCATTGAAGATAATGATTTTTCATTTGTGGGGGAGCAACTAGCGAAACTATAGAAATTATCATCATTAACACTGGATTTCACGTATATTCCAAGCATTTTTATATTAAATTGGAAAACCTAATTCTTGGTTATTTTTATCGATAACAGTAATAATAAAGCAGTGACTATTCATGGAATAGCGTAGATCTATGCATATATCAGTAGCTTATCCATTTTGATGGCAGTTTCCATCAAGTAACGAACTAAAATATTTCTTTTTTGTTTAGTGATTCATTTCTTCCTGTAGGTACGACGATGAATCTAAGAAACTCACTGATCCTGTAGATTTGAAATACTCAAAAGCGATTAAGAGTGCTTAACTTAAGGTTACTATTCAGAAAATCATGTACAATTCCAAGATTGCTTAAGTAGCTGGCATGAAAAAGATGTTTTCTCAAGATCTTAAGAATTTCCCAGAAATCTTGAATGATTT
>Ga0302271_10003241_pt1 | contig 13925 bp, 3 predicted proteins | sample III_Bog_N1_1_FD_198767 | JGI IMG/M metagenome (GOLD analysis project Ga0302271, IMG submission 198767) | Peat permafrost microbial communities from Stordalen Mire near Abisko, Sweden - III_Bog_N1_1 | ecosystem: Environmental > Terrestrial > Soil > Wetlands > Peat | place: Sweden: Abisko... | reverse complement strand
ATGTTTGTCCTTTTGATTGCAAAAAGTAGAGTGACCCAAAGTGATTAAGGGATGTATGTCTGGCTCAGTTTTAGTGAAGGAAACTATTTTAATTATTAAACTCCTTGTCTCTTGCGATTTTTTGTCTTGCTGCATTTTGAAGTAATTCATTTGCAATTAAAAAAGATAACAAATCTGGCAGAACCAAAGCTTCCTTATCTCTCTTAGCTTGGGAGCCAAAATATGAATGACTAGTTTGACGGTGCTATTAAATAGGATAGGCTTGTAAATAACCAAAAGACAATTTTTTTACTCTCAAAGATTGGGTAATAAGGCCAGGCTTATTTTGCAATAGCAAAGCATTCTTGAATAATAAAGTGTTTAGCTCGACATACAAATAATGATTACAAAAGTTAGATACATTTGAAGTTTTATTCTATTTTGAATTTTCCTAATAAAGATATAAAGTGGGGAAATCAGCTAAGTTCGATGAGATTAGAATGAAGGGTTCATTCAAGAGAAACAAACTTATGTTATGGGTAGAGCAGCTCGGTCTTAGCAGGCAGCTCTTTCCAGGATTTGATTGTGGCCTGCTCAAATGAGAGATACTTGCCAATGCCGTAAAAGAAAAGATCTTTGATTTCTTCTGGTTGGGCTGCAGAGTCAATCATCTTCTATGTTTCCAGATCGAAGACATAGAGGACCTTGGAATCTCTTGAGAAGAAGTAAAGAAATCTCACATTTTCAGGGAGATCAGAGTCTCTTTTGAAAATGATGGTGTTATTCAAGTTGATTGGCCTTTATGCCGTGTCTCTTAAGCTTTTTTCGTAGAGAATCTAGATTTAATCTGACAGTGTGTAGATTAAGCCTGATTCAGAGAATGCAAAGAACTACTTAGTTTTTGTAAGGCTGGTGGTGTACTTTCTTACTTCAACCAGAGTGTCATTGGGGAGGATATTGATGAACTTTTAAGATGTTTTTTTCTTCAGCGTTTAAAATTCAGAAAAAAAGACATATTAATGTAGGCAATTCTTCGTAAAGGCAAGGAGTTCGTCATCAATCACATTGATTCCGATGATATTTGATGGTAACTCAACAGTAGCAGCGCTAAACATCCTTGCATTCTCGAATTTGTGGGAATTGAATTCTAAGTTCCATACATTGATTTTGTCTAATGAATTTGACTAGATAGCGATATTAGACAAGTTAATTGTTTTGGTATCTGTTCCTTGAACAGAGCTCAAAGTATTATTACCAACTAGCCCTGAACTATTCGCAGCAACTGATCTGGCATTGGAAGTTATCCCCTGATCATTTTTAAAGGAAGCTGTAGTGGTAATATCATCAGTAGCTTTATTGTGAGCGTGATGCTGATGAGAAGCTGTTTGTTGCTGCTCATCGATTTTAGTCCATACACAAAAGGATAGTTTGCTGAGACTAGCGGCGAACTCTTCTCGAATGAAGAATATCTCCTGAATATTAGTTTCTACCATCTTCAGTTCGACTAACTCACTGAGCCTGAGATTAGCATGAACCATCCACAGTTTTATGCTAGCCTGACCTAGTCCCTGAGCCTGTTCTCCAGCAGTAAAGAACATATGACCAGTTCTCCCTTTTGCTATGCTGATTAGTTTTTCATGTGCTTTCTCTCGATAAACTTGCATGATTTCACTTCCTTGAGCACAATATACACTCAAAAACCCATCTCTTTCTGCCATCACCAGTCCACCGAAATCATTGCTATCTATTGGGGAGTTGTCTTTCTCCTCAGCCATCTCAAACAATTTATGCTTGATGAGTTTGTTTGATATTCTAATTAGTGCTAGGATGTTGTGTTTGAAGGTCTTCTCTTGGAGCAATGCCTCAGGTGTTTCTTTGAGCTTTTTCCCACGACCTAGTATTCCTCCATTGCTGACGATGGATTTGGTCTTGGAAGAAGTTGACTCAGAGTTCGATAACACTTCATCACTTTTATCTGAAAAGATCTATGATTGAATGATAGCCTTCGAGGCACCTGAAAATATCTCTGATTACTCGCGATCTAGATTATTAATAGGAATAAGACATTTACCAGAAAGATTAGCATCTTCACTTAATGGATTCTAAACAGCATTAGAGATAATGCTAGGCTTTCTTGGAAGATTCTTCTAATTGTTCTCGTTGTTTGAGGAGGTAATCTTATCTTCAGTTTGCTTCTGAATGATGATATTCAGACTGGATGACAATAGTTTATTTGCACTAGAGTTGTTTGTCGATAAGAGCGATTTTCTTGCAAAGCTATTAGGAACATAATAGTTTGCTTGCTCAGTAACGACAACAGCTTCTTTAGTTTGCTGTTATTCTTATTTCTCAAGGTTTTAAACTGCTCCTTTGATTGGTGTGTGTTAATGCTGTTTCAGTCTGCGAATGGGAACTCCTGAACTAAAACTCCCTCTCAAAGTAGTTGAAAATGTCGAAAATAAAGAAGCCCCTGGGTACTGCAATTTATCACATATTGGGTTCACATTGAAGTCTTGCTCCCGCTTTTTACTAATAGAAGGACTGATTATCGAACGAGTCAATGCTTTTAAGCTATCCTTTTCACAGAGATCCTAAAAGAAAAACGATTTATTCCATTATTCTGCAAAAATATTTGTTCAAGATTTTGAAAGCATCTTTTATCCAACTTTTTTTATGATAAAGATAAAAGAAGGAATAGATTCAAAGTATTTATCATAAAGCTTACAGGGGAATTGGAAATTTGCTGCACAGATCGATTTTGGGAGTTGTATGAGTTCGGTTGAAGTTGTTTGATAATGAACGGCTGCTGCTGCTACTATGTTGAACTATTGAATTTCCTGCTATTGTTTTCAAGGTTGTTGGTTGATTTGGAAGGAGACAAATAGCTGAATTTATTATTCATTTCAGACAAACCTAGAAGTCTGCTTTGCTGGAGATACGAGAAATTGACAGAACGAAGTCCTCCAATTGCATTTTTCTTGGGCAAAAAACGAAATTGATCTTGAAGATCAGTGAAATTTAGTTGGAGTTAACTTTACAGCGTTTCTTGAGTTTATGCTATGAGTTTAGCTTTTAATTCAGATATCAGAGCCTTAAACAACTTATTAGCATGCTATCTTGCATACGATAACTCAACTTACCCTGAGTGAAGCCGACCAATTGCAGAATTCAAGGCTTCGAAAGCACGAGGGTCATCTGTGAGAGTAGCAGTTTTAACAGCAGATAAAACTAGTTTGCAGGCACGCTCTTTGAATTACTTTATCGATAAAGTATCTCTTGAGAACAGACTGTCTGTTTCGCTTTCTAGATATCCATCGAATTGGGCATTTATTTTCTTAAAAACCATGTTAACCTTCTCTTACATCTCTTAAAACACCAAGCTCGCCTGCTACTTGAAACTGCCTAGTACATCTTCCCTAATTCCTCCAACATTTCCCATGAACATCTTTAATTTCTCTTACTGCTTACACCCTTCCAAGCATCCAACGAGTTCACTGTTGAATCTCTCTGGATCACCTTCTTCCAAAGTACAGAAATTATATAAGTTTTTGAGAAATATCTTATAGTCGATGAGATTAACTCCAGCATCAGTTGGACTTTCTCCAGGCATTGACTTCTCTTCTTTGTCTCTCAAATGGATCCAGCATAAGCTGCAGTAGAGTTTATTCACTTGATCATTTTCTAGACAAATCCATTAGACAAAATGTTCAGGATGTTTTCTGCACCTGAGCCCTATGAAGCTCTGCGGATTCAAGTTGTAAGAAGTGCTGACATCTTCTAGCTCTCCGATTTCCATATTTGACCTTAAAACAAGTCAATTTGTCAGTTGTTACTGTTCTTGAGATTGATTTAATTAAAATCTGTCTTTTTATTTGTGGATTTGATAGGTTTTGGCTCTTCCTTTTGTTACTGAATAAGATTAATTATCATCCAGGATTTAGAACAATTTGATTTTCTGCCAGCATTTGATAAAAATTTTAGTTCAGTGATTAAATCATCTTTTACAATTTGACTAAAATAATAAAAGTACAACTCCTGGATTGTAATTTTCTCTTTCAAATCATAGCAAGCTATTAAATTATTGAATCATTTTAAGAGAGTCTCAAATGGTAACATGGAAACTATTTATTTATTAAAAATATCACTCAAACTCATAGGTGTTATGCGAGCAAATGGAGTAATTAAGTAAGCAGGAGATTAGACACTTCTTTTTAACAAGCTTAACAGATAAATAATAAGTCAAGATAATAGTCATTCCAAAGAACAGTCAACCAAGCAAGAGTGTAAATGACTTTAGATATTATGAAAAGACAATACTATGAAATGATCGGAATATTGTTGGCTGAGGGGTTAAAATCTAAGAAATTAATGTATTGTGGTTGAAGTCATGTTTTAAAAATAATTAAGATTTGGAATTCCATTAAATTATTGAATCACCTTAAGTAAAGAGTGGAAAGTACCGAAGTTGAATCATTGCATTCAAATTAAAAGACTTACAAATGGGAGAGTGAATAGCAGTTTCAGTGTGTAAAAACTGAATAGAATAGCATTTAATTGGATTTTTGAAAAGAGCTGTTTCAAAGGGTGTATTCAAATTATCAAAAATACACAAAAACAGAGGCAAAAAAAGAGAGAATCTTAGTTGCTTTGAGAAAATGAACATGCCGCTGAATTACAAGTCTAAATGGCTTGAAGATGACATCAGTCCACTTTTTACATGATTAGCCAGTCGATGCTTGAAAAACAATGGATCAGCGAAGAGAAATAAAAAGAATGTGATCGTTAATCTGAAGAAAGTTGGGGAATCCGTTGATTTTGGAGTGGGGAGTGTCAGTGAGTTTCTTAAGGCACGAAACATGCCAGCCGTCGTTGACAGTCAATATTCAATTCGAACAATCGTTTCTCTAAGCAATTGATTTGCCCTTAGCAACAAAGCAACTCAAGAGACAACGACAGTAAACATTCTGAAAGGACAAAGAATGTCAGACAATTTCCGCTTCTACACAGTATTATTTATTCGCTTCCTTTTACTAAATCTCACCCAACTCTTGCTTAGGATGCTGCTGACTCCGAGTAGCCTGAAAAGAGACAGGTTATCACCCATCAAGTAACCAGTCAAATAAAAACAGATTACCTAAACCATGCAAGAGCAACACACATCACAGATACCTCCAATTCTCATCGTTATAGCCAACAAAGGCAGCATAGCCATTCTCTGGTACTTTTAATATGATTAACCATAATTTGCTTTCTTTGAACTAAGCTGATTCATTCTATTCATAAATAACAGCAAGGATGCATCAAAGAACTACCAAGGAATGCCAACAGGGATTTATAGAAAAACAATAGCATCATTGCTAGATCAACCAACAGACCCTCTTCTACTTCTCAAAACAACAACAATATTCAAATGAATCAATTTCCTCCTTACTGTCACCAACTCTAAGCTCACTCTCTCTCAACTTTCTCCTGTGAAAAGGAAAACTAATATATTCCTAATTTGCCTAATCCGCTAACACGAATTGCAGCCAAACAAACATCCAAGCCTTAAGCTGTTATCTACTAATAGCATCACTATCCCTAACCAGTGATTTTGACTGCCTCTTCTACCCACGTTGTTCTAGAAGAACGGCATGAAAAAACATCTAACAACTCCAAAACATAGCCTTCTTCAATTCCTAGAGAAGACCTTGAAGAAGCAATACTTTAGGCTGTTATCCTTGATTCTCCTTAGCTTGATTCTTCCTAGCAGGATGCAATTCCAGTGCATCTCACGTTCAAAGAAGAGATCATTCAGCATCTACTTCAAACAGAGGTATTGCATTTCGATCCAAGAATATTAATTATCTTCAAATGACAACCATTTTCTGAGTTAACTAACTAACTTCATTCCATATTATCTAGGGAAATCATTGTGCACATGGTGGATACATTGGAATAGTTCAAAAAGAAATCAATGAGCGCATGAGAGGGATCCTGCTTGACTGGCTGGTAGAAATACATTTCAAATTGAAACTCCAAACTGAAACACTGTTCATGGCTGTCAACTTAACTGACAGATACTTGGAAAGAGTCCACTTAGAAAGCTCTAGACTGTAGCTGCTCGGGATTACTGCCTTATTTGTGGCATCCAAATACGAAGAAGTTTATGCCGTTCCGCATGTTAAAGACCTAGTTTATGTCTGTGACAATGCCTACACTGCTGATGATATCTTCACAATGGAAGGGAGTCTTCTTCTTACTTTAAATTTCGACATTCTGAGTGTGTCTGCTTTCAGATTATTGGATTTCTTTGCATAATATGAGCAAGATCTGGGGGAGAAAAACTATTTCCTCGCAAGGTATCTTATCGAAATAGCTCTTTTAGAGTATAAACTAATCTCCAACCCTCCTTCTCTCATTGCTGCAGCATCTATTTATCTCGTGAATAAGATTAGAAAGCGACCTGTATCTTGGAATGCAGACTTAGCGAGGATATCTGGATATTCCGAAACAGCAATTAGGCCTTGTGCTAAGTAGATCTGTTATGTAGTCTAGAGCATCGATGGAAGGAAATACCTAGCTTCTCTGAAAAAGAAGTTCTCCAAAGGTTAGTTCTTCGAAGTGGCTAAAATCAAGATCGAACATAAAAAGGAAAACACAAAGACTATTAAATCTAGTGATAACTCAACGAAGCAGACTAACATCAATGGATAAAATGGCATCTTAAATGAGAATTCTAATCATGTTCGGGACTGTTAATAAGAATTAGAAAAAGATTCTACAGAAAACTAAGATACATTGGAATAAGTGGAATTTGTAGATATCGATATTAGCGTGAATACAGCAAGAGTAATCCTTGAAAACAGGGTGTTTAGTGCAAAAGACAGATTCAACAGTAGTGGCTATGCATTTGTGATGAATAAACTCTACAGTGAAGGAGTTAGAGCACTGCAGTTGTAGATCGATAGTGAAACAATAGTGAGTCTGTTGGAGAAGAAATTAGGAACTAACTCAAACAGATAACTCTGGTAATTACCAGTAGCGTTGGCTAGAATTGTAATAAACACTATGTTTTAGCAAGATCAGGTTGACTTGTCTTTTTGCATGGCTACTCCTAGACTTGAAGAGATTCTGATTGAGTCATTGTTAGCAGAACAGCCTTGATGGACCTGAACTGAATTGTGCACAAGAAGAGAGAAATAGCTTTCCACTTAATTAAACCCAACCACTATTAAATCGTTGTAAATATTTTTATGTTAAATCGTATTTGAAAATTGAAGAAATAATTCCATCCATTCTCTGTTCTTAACACAAATATTCGAAATTAATAAACCTAAAATATCTCAATGATCTTCGTCTTCTTCCAGGGGAGACTCTTCAGTTGTGTGCAGTTTCTATTTCCCTTGCTTAGATTATTGCTCTTAGGCCTCGTATTTATCTACGATCCAGTCGTTTCGGGTGTAGTATTTTTATTCGAGACATTGAAGATCATCATGCAGCTTTTGATTTTCAAACTTCAGTGCTTCCAACTGATCAACCAAACAAACAAACCAAAATCAACAATCAGAATAATGATAAAGATATGTTTTTCCTTTTTTAATCTAAACATCTTTTTTGTAATTTTACAACTTTTGATGATGATTCTTCTCTAGCCATGAAAAACTCAAGTTCCTTTTACATTTACTTCATAGCTAGAGTTTCAGGAGCTGATGCTTGGTTTGGTTATTCTTATTGTTTATTCGCAGAGTATCTCTCTGGTGACAATGGCGATGAAGATCTATGAAATGGATTAGGATTTGGTGAAGAAGGTCTATTTAACTAAACAGGAATATATTGTTTTTCAGGTTTCAGTTAGTATGAGCTACAGAGTTTATTAGAATTATTGTTAATCTAGCTGTTAATTGAGCTTTAGAAAGGGTTCCTGAGCATGGATAATTCTTCTTGGGAGGAAGTGTTATTGAGCTTGCATGTAAAATCTTGAAGAATCGATTAAAGATGGTCTTGGTAGTTATTGTAATCTTGATATTTTTGTATCATTAGTTGCTTATTTTCCTTCCTCAGACTCTCGATTGTTTAACGAAGACTAGTGATTTCATTCCCACTCGTGTTCCATCTATTCTAAAGGTATCCAACATCACTGATTTCTTAGCTTTCCATAGGTTCAGCTGCACCCATTCCATATGGTCTTTTTGTCATTTCTAAATCCAAAAATAATATTCATTTATTAACCTAAAATATTTTCCCATTTCTTTCTTTAATTCCAGTAATACCCTCCTCATACCTCTGCTAAGCTTCTAATTGGCTAGAGAACACTCCTGTGTCAGAGTTTAATTGATTCTTTTTGTTTCTTAAACCTCCCTATGACTGTCCGTTAACAATCTCCTTAAGTTATCAAGCTAATCCTCGAATTACTCATGTTTTGCTTAATTTTCTAGAACATGTCGTTGTTCTAGTTCCAGGATGCATTTTTCCAAATGAACAATTTAGTCAGAGAGTATGGCATTCTATTCGCTCATGATATCTATGCGTTCTCTATGCTCTTTTCTGAGTTCTGATTCTTTTGCGACTCTTTAAATCTAGAATGCATTCAAGTCTCTCTCTAGCTCTGACATCTATCCCTACACAATGGCCATTGTTTCATCTTATCTATCTTTCGCTCTTCTTAATTCGTCTTCTGTTGATCTATGAATTTCATTGACTTACACTTGGTGTCTCTCGTTCATTCTTTTGATCTCTTCTGCTTGCTTCTCGAACCGTTGCTTCCATATCTCAATTTCCTGACAAATAGAATCACATCAATTACTCTATCCCCTTTTATGAAATCTCCAATACATTAATTCTTGTGTTTAGATTGCTGTTAAGAGTTGTGTTGCTTTCTAAAAGTGTTTCCAACTACAGCTGCAAGCCTTCAGCTTTTTATGTAGCTGCTTGTAGCTACTGCTAAACAACAGCATGATTGCGAATCAACACAAATAACTTCTCTTTATCTTGTTCTAATGTTGTAATCTACTCTTCTAATTGCTAAATAATTCTTGATAAACTTTCATTTTTGGTTAGTTAAATTGATATTTCCCCTTCAAGTTGAGTCTTTTCCTTTCTTTCTTTCTCTGTATCTCCTCTTTCTAGCTTGATTTCTTTCTCATACTGCACTTTGCATCTCTCACGTAGATCATCCAATGCCATTCGTGCAGCTGATTTCTCTGTTGATAAGGCACATCGAGTTGCTTCTAGTTCTTGATCTTTTAGGACTAATATTTCTTGAAGTCTTTGATTTTCTTCGACGACTTGTATTGCATCCTTTTCGATTTGACCAACTCGATTCAGCTATTCAGTCATATCATTCAATTAGCATTACAGTTAAATCAACTTGGCTTCAGAAACACAACTGCGACTTTTAAACTCCATCAATTCTCGCTATCGATCTGTTGTTTCCCTCTCTAGTTTGGCTGCTCTAGATTCACTTTCCTATTGATTAAATGAACCAAATCATTCCTAAACTAAGAATCTAAATAGTTTTTCACTTGATTAAATCTACCTTCAGTTGATATTCAAGGCGATCGGTGATGACTTGTGTAGTTTATATTTAAGTTTTGATGCAACTATTCTCATTCAAAACTCCATTGCTAATGAAATTCTAAGCCTGCAAACTGGCAATGAGATCATTTGATTATTTGATCTACTTTTCGTAATCCTATTTCTCTCTATTCCAAGCTGCCTATGCTAGTTCTTGTTGGGTTTGGAAGTGATCTTTCCAAAACCGCTTGGCTTCTTCGGATTTATCATTCTACATCATTCTATTAAAAAGAAGTAGATTGTAAAGAATGAATCAATCTGAGTTCAAATTAACTTGTTTTGTAGGAGGGTGTGAGCTTCGTCGAGTTTAGAATAAGAAAGCTGCAGTTTTTCGTTGACAATTGTAAGTTCATCATTTTAAGCTACTAAATTTTCAGTCTTATCGATATAAGCCTTGACCTATTCAGAGACTGCTTCCTCGAAAGCCTTCTATTGCGCTTATTTTTGATGTTCGATGAAGACATTAAGATTCTCATTCTCGATTCGCAGGCTCTCCATTTTTTACTCTAATTCTAATTACTATTCAGCAGATCCATAGTTTTAGTCTTCATTTCTTTAAGCAAACAATAAACAGACTTTAACTAATATTCAAAATTAGTCTGTTTTATCATAAAAATGAGTTGATTTTAAACCTTTTTTCTTTTAAAGCCTTAATGATCTGATCTTTCTCTTCAAGCTACAACTGTAAGACTTCAATTTAATGATAATCTGATGCCTTAGAGTTGTTGTTGATGCTTTTGTTGGCATTTCTTTCAGCTTCTCTTTTCAAAGTTTGCTTGCTTGCCCGCTCTTTGATGAGATCTGATTCTAACTGTGCAATTTAAGATAAAAGTGTCTGCACATTCATCTGATTATCTTCATCGTCATCATTTTCCTCGACGACAGCATCTCTTGGAACTGACATGCCTTGATTTGACTCTATTGGCTGGCTCCACATATGTTGTTAACAGTTTGTTTAGATGCTTAGCAGTTTAAAATTTATTTTATTTTTCAATTACGCTTATCAATTTCAAAAAGGCAATCGTACCCAGTAATAATGCCATATCATCTATTTAATATTTTGTTTCTCTAAGAGTTGCTGCTTAGCTTAGAAATAGCACACTAAATAGAAGAAATGAATGAACCTTAAATATTTTTGTCGATAAATTGTAATACTCAGAATGAGACATTCTTTGAAAAAATAAATCCAAAGGCAAATGAATAAAGCTAAATTGGTTAGGGCCCTTTAATAGATTAATGAATCAGATTGTTTGAAGGACAAACCTTCTAGAATGGGCGACGAACATCAAACCTTCCTCCACACAAATTATTATCATATTTTCCAAATAATTTATTAAATACAAAAAGGTATTTGGACGCATTTACAAATCAAATTAATGGAAGGGAAGAAATTGAAAGCTCTAATATTCGGATCTACTGGAGCTATCGGCAGAGAGTTAGTCAGAGAGCTTGTAGAGTCCAATAAATGGAGTGAAGTACACGTCATTGCAAGGAGAGAGCTAGAACAATGGGCGACATTCTCTCCAGATCAAAAAGCTAAAATTTAAGTCTTTAAGTTAGAAGACCTGCAAGCCCTCTCAGAGGCATCAAATTTCAATAAATTCGGAGGTATTGATAGTGTGTTTTGTTGTCTTGGAACGCAGTAGAAGTTCGGAAAGGAAAACTTCATTAACGTTGACTTCCACTATCCTCAATTCGCTTCGGACATAGCTAAACTCAACAGCATTCCTCACTATCTTCTAGTCACATCCCAAGGAGCCAATGCGAATTCAATGTTTTTTTACCTCAAAATCAAGGGACAGGTCGAAGAAGCTATCTAAAAAAGAGCTCTGTATGTGTTCAGTGTGTTCAGACCAGGCGTGCTGCTGAATCGAGTGAATGACGCAAGATTTGGAGAGAAAATTTTCTCTTGCATTCCATTTCTCAAGAAGATCGAATGCAAAGACGTTGCCAAGGCGCTGCGTATCCAAGCAGAGACTAATGCAGTGAATCAGCCTGCCCAGTAGAAACCTCAAACATTCTTCTTCGAAAACGATGATATTCTTAAGATAGCAAGGTAGTCTCTTTGAGAAGATATGAATAAATTGAGTTGAAGGCCATTCATTTTACTCGTTTTTTATGCATATTTAACATAAACAACACAAAAATGCCAATTTTAAAGTTAAGAAAAAGCTTGAAATCTTGAGTATCTTCAAGGCCTCAAAGCCATCTTTTCTTGCACTATTTCAGGCATTTCTTGGAATTATTCCTCCAATTTATTGTTTTTAGCATCTTGTTTGTCTTCTTCGTTGTTTTGGGAGTTAACTTAGAATTCGTTTTCAGGGATGTCTAGAGTAGAAGGCACGTTGAGAGTCTCCTTTGAGAGGAGAGTTATGAAATTACCAAAAAAAGATATTAGCCCTATGAATACGATGGGGGAGAAATTGATCTCCTTGGCAAAATCTACTGCTGAAGGGGCCAAAAATGTCCCAAAGTAACCGATTGCCAGATTCAATCCGAACCCTAAGGATTTCAAAGTTGACGGGTAGATTTCACCGCATAAAAGCAACTCTAATCCAAAAGTCAGAGAAGTAATCGCTCTTGCCAAGGAGACTAAAAATGCTTGAAGGTATTTTTAGTTGCAAAACTGTCCGTCATCCTAGCAATCTTTCGGGAGTGGAAACAGAACAAACGAAATACAAATTAGAGATGTAACTGAAAAAGAATAGAAGATTCCGAGACGACGAGGTATTCGATCAGCTATGAGATCAGAGAAAGCGAATCCAAAGAGTTCGCCTAGCCCAACATAGAAGGAGTTCATCCCAAAGGATCCTCCAACTGTATTGAGAACTATTTGAGTTCCTTGATATAAAAAGTTCACGAACAAGAATATGACTGAGATTATTATTGTGTTAGCTCTTTGAGATTTGTAGCGGAAGAGGTCCAAGTAGTTATATTCGACAGACATGTCTCCTGTATACAGCTGTAATTGGATATCTTAGACTTCTGGTTTATCGTTGTACCTTGCAATTAAATTAAGATTCTCTAAGCACATCTACCTATTTTTTTAGTAGAGATACCTAGGAGAGTCATCTACACTTGTAAAAGCAAATGGTATACACAGGATAAAAGGCAAAGTGTAGAATGCCATCATATTTGTTTTCCATGAAGGAAATAATTCGAGCATCCAGAAATATTGCATTTCGCTTAACGACCAAAAGATGTACATGCCCAGCAGTGCCATTACTCTAAACTTCCCTATCGATATTTCATTGATATGCACGATGAATAGATTCTGCAAGATCAACGCCGAAAAGCCTACACAGAAAATTCCAATCAGCAGATTCACTGCTCCTGTTGAGAGATTCAACACTAAGCTCGAGATGATCCCTAGACACCAACAGGCTCTGATTGCCATCTTTCTGCCAATCCTGTCAGATATCCATACAAAAGTGAAAGTACCAAGGACTCCTGCGAATAGCGGAAGACTCTAAGTAAGAACTCGCAAAGATCTATTTTGACAGTATAAACCGAATTCAGCTGAGATGGTTTCTTCTTTTGGAGTAATCATCCTTACGCGGGAAGCTGCTAAGGAGCATGCGCCAGTTGTTTCAGTGCACTTAAACCAAATACCTTTTTTTGATTAGCATTCGAAATCAGGTTCGCTCAAAAAATATGGAATGACCATGTATCCATAAGTGGTGATAAACCAAGTCAAAAACGACAAGATAGCTACTTTGACTTGGTATCTGTTGCGCTAGCCTACGAGCTCCATTGCTTCTTCAATGGTGACTACTCTAAACTTTTCTTCTGTTTGATCCATGTTGCTCTTTGGTTTGAATGAAGACTTCTAAAGCAAACTATTAAATTAAAGGTTATTTATGCTTCTTGTATTCTAGATTACTATTACACATAATTACAATATAGTAACTATGAAAAGGAGAACTAAGAATTCATAAGATACAATGCTGATTGCTTCTTAGTTTTCTCAATGTGAAAAGCTAATTAAGGAATTTTAAATCCGAAAAGAGGAAAGGAAGCTACAAAAATCAAATTCTTATGAGGCTACAAATACTATGTTGTCCCTTAACTATTATTACAGTTTAAAGTTATTTTATGGAGCAACGAAGAGGCTTTGTTTTCAGCTTTGAAAATATTATTCTTGTTTTTCATGAGATACTTGATTATGTAATGGATTACATCAAGATCTTAACTGGGTAGGAATGAAAAGTAATGATTTGATTTTGTGATCAAGTGTTTTCTGAATGATCTACTCAACTTGATAAGAAGATATTTAGCTTACCTAAATAGTGTCAAAGGTCATTAAAAACAAAAGACAGGAATCAGCCCAGGAAATAGCATTAATTTGGGATTTCTGTGAAATGTTAATAGTATTAATAATAGCAGTACTT
>Ga0302271_10003238_pt1 | contig 13937 bp, 12 predicted proteins | sample III_Bog_N1_1_FD_198767 | JGI IMG/M metagenome (GOLD analysis project Ga0302271, IMG submission 198767) | Peat permafrost microbial communities from Stordalen Mire near Abisko, Sweden - III_Bog_N1_1 | ecosystem: Environmental > Terrestrial > Soil > Wetlands > Peat | place: Sweden: Abisko... | reverse complement strand
TGGTGCAAAGTATTTAGGAGAAGAAATTGCAAAGTGTGTTACTCTCACTTCTTTAAATCTATATCTCAGCAGTAATAGTATTGGTGAGAATGGTGCAAATTATTTAGGAGAAGGAATTGCAAAGTGTGTTACTCTCACTTCTTTAAATCTAGATCTCCTCGATAATAGTATTGGTGAGAATGGTGCAAAGTATTTAGGAGAAGGAATTGCAAAGTGTGTTACTCTCACTTCTTTAAATCTATATCTCAGCGGTAATAGTATTGGTGATAATGGTAATAAAATAATAAAATTATTAGTTATCAAAGCAAAAAGATTGCTTTGATTTACAGTCTATTGAATTGTCTATTGAAAAAATTAAACAATAGTTTTTCAAACTGTTTAACTCACTTTTCTAAAACTTAATTAATATTTTTTGTTTTGATGTTTCAATTCAACAAAAATGTAAAAACAAATACTAATCAACAGATATTCTTAAAATGAAAAAGAAATATGATTTCAAATCTTTTAAATATGATCCCTTTTGAAATAATTCCTTTGAACAACTACTTTCCTGCAAAGTTGAACTATCATCCATGTCCTTTCAAAGAGCTATCTTGGAGCTTGCCTTCATTTCTGTCTCCATCAGATCAACTTGCCTAATGAATCATCAAACAATATTAGAATCAATAAATCATAAATTAATCATTTCTTTCTTACATTGGTTATGTGTTTTAGCATCTTTCTACTTTCCTTCAGATCTGTTTCTCTTATTCAGGAAGAATTTACCTAAAGAAGCATCAAACAATATTAGAATCAATAAATCATAAAGTAAATCACTTCGTCCTTACCTTGAACATACTTTTCGCCATCTTTATACTCGCCTTCATATCTGTCTCCATTATTCCAGAAGAGCTTACCTTTTGAATTATCAAACAATGTTAGAATTAATAAATCATAAAGTAAATAACTTCTTTCTTACCTTGCCCATATTATTTGTCATCTTTCCACTCGCCTTCATATCTGTCTCCATTATCCCAGAAGAACTTGCCTTATAAATCATCAAACAATGTTAGAATTAATAAATCATAAAATAAATCACTTTTTGCTTACCTTGTCCATGTCTTTTGCCATCTTTATACTCTCCTTCATATCTGCTTCCTTTATTCCCGAACCACTCACCTTTAGAATCATCAAGCAATGTTAGAGTCAATAAATCATAAGAAAATCACTTCTTTCTTACCTTGGCCATGATATTTACCATCTTAGTACTCGCCTTCATATATGGTTCCATTATTCCAGAAAAACTTACCTATGAAGCATAAAATTTAAAAAAACCAAAAAATAATTAATATCTAGTACAAACCTGATCCATTTGGTTAGTTATTCTTGATCTATCCTTGATAGTATCCATCATCATACTTAATTGTTGATACACTATTTTAACAAGACAATAGTTGAAGACATTGTAATAATAATTAACCTAAAATAAAAGAAGAGATAGCATTAATAATTAACAAACATCCTCAAAAGATTAGGTTTATGAATTCAAATAAAGAAATGAGATCTTTCTAAAAACGAAAATTTTTCATTACAACTATTTAATTTTCTCTTCTTTTCAGGTATTTTATCATTTATCTTGCTCTCTTCTCTTGTATTATTTCAACCAATAGCACTGTTCTATTTGTATATTTGCTATTCAGGGCAATAAATCCTCAAAAATTAAAGAAAACTAGTTTTTCTATCATTATTGTTTTTGAAACAGTAATTAGTTAAAGAGGCTAATTCTATTCCTAAAATTATTAAAAATCCCAACAATAGATGGTTCTATTGTTCATTTTATTAGAAAATTTAGTTAGTATTTTGAGATGAGAATAAGGAAAATGAAAGGATAATCTGTTAAAAATGAGACAAATCCAAAATTATTCTAACCAAATAAACAAAGGAAGAAACAAAGAAAATGCTGTTACACTAAATAAGTAGGAAGATGAAGAGTTGGAGGAAGGTCAGATTAAAGTATTTTCTGGAGTCCCAAGATAACTTATTCTGGTGAAGCACGATTTTTGGGGGAAGGTTACATCATTTAATATGAGAGTTCGACTATGTCTTAATATCTGAGCTTAGCAATATCTGGAAAGACCCCAAGCTTAATATCACTCATTTAATTGATATTATTGTTGCCACATAGGTTAAAGAGAATCATACCAGCCGCATACCAATCTGATTCAATATACACCTTTTGGTTGTTCTTCTACTCAGGAGATTCATAGCAGTAGCTATCTTCTTTATTTTTATTATTACTTCTAGTTGCTCGCAAAATCATCGAAAGTCCAAAGTCAGCTAGTTTTGGAGAGTTATTAGCTGACAGAAGAATGTTCTAAGGCTTAAGATTTCCATGGATAATGTTATTCTCCTTCAAGAAAATTAATCCTCTTAGGATCTAAATAAAGATTTTAGCAATCTATTAACTTCTGAGATTAGGATTAGCTGAGATAAAAGTATCCAGATTTCCATTTGGTTGTAACTCCATAACCAAGAAGAAGAGTCTATTTTTGAGATCGGAGAACATATCAATTAGTTTAACAATATACTTAGATTGTAATTCTTTCATTATGGAGAATTCCTTCTCAAAACTATTGAGTTCATTTTCATTACTTGCATACATCATCTTAATTGCAATTTTCTCTTAATTCAATTATTATTCTGCGAGCATGACTGCACTAAAGGATCCACATCCAAGCATGCGAACCAACTTAAAACCTCTTTGATTTAAGTAATTCATTGAAGAAAGCACATCAGTACCTTTTATATTAGAAGATCTTTTCTCTAAAAAGGAATTTATCGTATTAATATCCATGAATAATATTCAAATTCAGTTATTTCTATCACTCGATTTACTTTTATGTTTTTATTTTTATTAATCTTGTGATTTATTGGTTGGAGCTTGGAGACTGATTGGTTTGAAGTGATTAGAAATATTAAAATATATTGTTCAACCTGAGATTGCTGCGAAAACGTCTGTATGCACTAAAAAATTATTGAGTGTTTTTAAAAATAGGTTTTGTTCATGAAGAATTAGGATAAGAGAAGACTTTCGAAAAATTAATGAGATTTGAATGAAAGAAGTAGCTATGGCATATTAACCAACAAATAGAAGAAAAAAGTGAAAACATTAATTGAAAGTTCATAATGAAAAAAATTGAATTATGTAACGGGGAATTAAAAAAAAGAAATCATAAAAAATCAAAAAATCAAAAAAAAAGGAAAGAATTAAAAAAATATCTAACTAGATACCATTTGTGATCAAATGTCTCGTGAAATTCAAATGGAAACTCAACAATTCTTGGAATCTATTGTTAAAAGGATTTCGATATACTCATAGAATCTAAATAAACTGATGGAAAAACTACAATAAACACCTAATTAATAAATAGATTCAATTCAATTTTTTCATGGTTGGGATAATATTGAAGAGCATGGAGCAAAGTATTTAGGAGAAGGAATTTCAAAGTGCGTTACGCTCACTTCTTTAGATCTTTCTCTCGGAAGTAATAGAATTGGCGAGAATGGTGCAAAGTATTTAGGAAAAGGAATTTCAAAGTGTGTTACTCTCAATTCTTTAGATCTAGATCTCAGTGATAATAGTATTGGTGAGAATGGTGCAAAGTATTTAGGAGAAGAGATTACAAAGTGTGTCACTCTCACTTCTTTAAATCTAAATCTCAAGAAGAATAGTATTGATGAGAATGGTGCAAAGTATTTAGGAGAAGGGATTTCAAAGTGTGTTATGCTCACTTCTTTAGATCTTTCTCTCGGAAATAATATAATTGGCGAGAATGGTGCAAAGTATTTAGGAGAAGGGATTGCAAAATGTGTTACTCTCATTTCTTTAGATCTAAATCTCTATGGTAATAGTATTGGTGTCAATGGTGCAAAGTATCTAGGAGAAGGGATTGCAAAGTGTGTTACTCTCACTTCTTTAGACCTAAATCTCTATGGTAATAATATTGGTGAGCATGGTGCAAAGTATTTAGGAGAAGGGATTGCAAAGTGTGTTACTCTCACTTCTATAGATCTCGCTCTCTATGGTAATAGTATTGGTGCCAATGGTGCAAAGAATTTAGGAGAAGGGATTGCAAAGTGTGTTTCTCTCACTTCTTTAGATCTAAATCTCTATGGTAATAGTATTGGTGAGCATGGTGCAAAGTATTTAGGAGAAGGGATTGCAAAGTGTGTTACTCTCACTTCTTTAGATCTAAATCTCAGTGGGAATAGTATTGATGAGAATGGCGCAAAGTATTTAGGAGAAGGGATTGCAAAGTGTGTCACTCTCACTTCTTTAAATCTAAATCTCTATGGTAATAGTATTGGCGAGCATGGTGCAAAGTATTTAGGAGAAGGGATTGCAAAATGTGTTACTCTCACTTCTTTAGATCTAGATATTAATGATAATAGTATTGGTGAGAATGGTGCAAAGTATTTAGGTGAAGGCATTTCAAAGTGTATTACTCTCACTTCTTTAGATCTCGCTCTCTATGGTAATAGTATTGGTGTCAATGGTGTTAGAATATTAGCATAACAAGTTATCAAAGCAAAAAGATTGATAAAATATGAAATTTCTGTTTGATGCTAAAGATTTATATGCTTGAGAATATTAAACAAAGACTTTCAAAGTGTTTAACTCATTTCTCTAATATTAAATTAATAATAATAAAATGAATTAATAGTAGTATTATTCTTTTACTAATTATTAATATTTTACCATTTGGCACTAAATAAAATATATTGACCAATATTTTAGCAATCGTTTATTAACTCATTTTTGAGATTATTGTGATTCCTAGGATTTTCTAAAATTTATCCAGAATCTTTACCCACAAAAAACCCTCAGAAATAATCTCATAAACATTTCTCCCCAAAAATTTTGTCTTTCTTTGACAATAATTATCTCAATCAACAGGGCAAATCATCTAAATATGTTAACTCTAGAGGAGTTCATAGCTCAACTGCTCGAAAACGATTCTAATCTGGCTTTATCGGATATCGAAAACTCCAAAGAAATCCTTAAAGAAAACGATTTAGAAGTTGAAGGCTATCTTGGAGTGGGATCATATGGAGCTGTAATCCTTACACGAAATATCTAATCTAAATGTCAGTTCGCAGTAAAGATCATCAAACTAGAAAATTCAAATGATAAAGCTAACGTCAGACAAGAAACAAACATAATGCTTGCATTCCGGACCAAATACCTTCTGGAACTTTACAACATTTTCTTTAGCGAAGATGGTAACTTCATCTATTTGCTTTTGCAGTTCTGCCCAAATGGAAATCTAGAGACATTTCTTTAAAATAATATAATTTCATCACAGAATAACTGCGTTTCCTTACCTGATAGACAGATAATAGAGATGTTCATTGGGATATGTAAAGGATTGGTGATGCTCTAAAGAAATATGATCATTCATGCTGACTTAAAACCAGCGAATATTCTTCTAACTAACTTGAATTCTCCGTTACTTGCAGATTTTGGGGTCTCAATGCAGCTTTTAGGGAACCAATCTATGGGAAAAAATAAAGGTGGATCACCTGTTTACATGTCTATGGAGCAAGTTTTAGGAGAAGTTGTCATAGAAACTGATTATTTCGCTGCGGGAATGATTATGTATAACCTCTGTGGTTATGATAATTATGGGGAAATGTTTGGAATGAAGAGTGGAAGTTTTCCAGATATCGCTGGGAGGAAAAGGTAGTATTTACTAGAGATAGCCTTCAGCATGATGGGAGTTGATCCAAAGACCAGAGCAGGACCTGAGAAAATTATTAAATAGCTTGAGGCGATCGTATACCCAAATCCGTATGAGAAATAAAGAGAAGATGAGGGAAGTAGAAAAATCGTTTAATATAATTGTTGAAATTTAAACAGACTAAGCGTTTAGATTCTAGAGTCGAAGGAGAAAGAGGGGGAAGAACAAGGAAGTAGCATCAGCATTAACGATGGCCAAGGTTTGATTTAGTATTTTGATAGGTTTTAAAAATTTACACTGACTAAAAAACAAAGGAATAATTTCATGCAAAAATGGAGATAGGTATGATGGAGAGCTCAAAGGCGGTGCTAAGAACGGTTAAGGTAATTATGAGCTAAAGATTAATAAGTGAACATTTCTTTTATTTTTGTTTGCTTTTTTCTGATTAAATAGGGAAGTATTTTTTCAGCAATGGAGATATTTACGAAGGATATTTCAAAGATGGAGATAAAAATGGTCAAGGTATTCCCTCCTTTTTTACGACTATCATGTTTTGTCTGATTGTTCTCATTTCTAAGGCAAGTATTTCTTTTAGAATGGAGACAAATATGAAGGACATTGGAAGCAAGGAAAGAGAAACAATCAAGGTTAGTTTTTAAAATGATGCTGTTTTTTAATGTAGAAATATGCTACTATTGTTAATATTTTGGGTCTACAAACTAGGGAAGCAAGTCTACTGCAATGGGGAAACCTTCGAAGGAGAATGGAAAGAGGATGAATTCAGCTATGGTAAAAATGGATAGAGAATAGCAAAAAAAAGATGTTTCTTTTATGGTTTCTTTATGGAATTAAATTTGGGTTGGTAATTTACAGGAAAATACTCTTTTCTTGATGGTGATATTTATGATGGAGAATGGAACGAGAGAGAGTTTAAATCTGGCAAAGGTGAGAAATTGTAAAAGGGTTGAGGTCTATTTAATTTGTTTCCTTAAAAACAGTGAAGGAGTCATATAGTAATGGAGATTTATATGAAGGAGAGTATAAAGAAGAACAGTCAAATGGGCAAGGCAAGTGATAAATTAAATTTTATATTATTGGTAATCAAAGAATGGATCTTGGCTATTTTTCACTGAAATAGGTAAATATTTCTATTACAATGGAGACAGATATGAAGGGGAATTCAAGATTGGAGAAACAAATGGGTTAGGTAAGTACTAAAGAGACACCTTTTAGAGGGTTATTATTAAAGATAATCTCTTGTTGTTTTTTTTTTCAAACCTGCTAGGGACATACTTCTACGCAAACGGATAGATATATCAAGGAGAGTTCGATGATGGGGTGTAAAATGGATAAGGTAATCAATCTAAGAAGAGAAAATTAAGAAAATTCATCAATTTTATGCTAATTCTTGATTATTTTTTGTTATTTAAACAAATAAGGTGAGTTCTTTTTCACTGATGGAAGCAGATACAAGGGAGAGTTTAAAGAAGGACAACCTGGGGGATAAGGTAATAAAGAAGAAAAGGGGGTCTTATATTATCTGACTCTGCCTAGTTTAAGGAAGTTTAAAATAATTTTATTCTTTTTTAATAGGCAAGTATTTCTACAGCAATGGAGACATTTATGAGGGAGAGGTCAAAGGTGAAGAAGATATTTGTATTGGTAAAATTATTTATTCATAGTTTAGGATCAGTAAGTTCACATATTTTGATCATTGAGAGCAGGCAAGTATTTCTACAACAACGGAGACAGATATGAAGGAGAATTCTATGGAGAAATACCAAATGGACAAGGTGATTAAATCAACAATAGCTAGAAGAATAATGAATTTGAGAGTTGTTTATGTGATTTATTTTAAAAATAGGCAAGTGTTTCTACTCCGAAGGGACTGTGTATGAGGGGGAATTCAAAAATGAAAAACCAAATGGCAAAGGTATCCATTGATATTTCACTAAAAATATGACAAATTTGCGTGCATTGCTACCCATAACAGGTAAATATGCTTACAGCAATAAAGATACCTATGAAGGAGAGTTATTAAACGAGAAACCTCATGGTTAAGGTAATTGAATTGCTTGATTTTAAGAGAGTTATTAAACTAGTATTTTTCTTTTATGTATTTAACTTAAAGGTAAGTTCTGCTCGAAAAATGGAGGCACCTATGAAGGACAATATAAAAATGGAAAACCAGATGGATATGGTAACGATGCTTCTATTGTAATTTTTATGTTATTTATGTCTCCCTTCAAGGCTAGTATCTCTACAGCAATGAAGACAGATATGAAGGAGACTTCAAAGATGGATAACATTCTGGCTAAGGTATTTTTTATTGAAAGTTGTTGAAGATCCTTGAATTATATTTTATCTCTGATTTAGGGAAGTATTTCTCTATCGATGGAAAATCTTATGAAGGCACTTACCGAGAAGGAAAGAGAAATGGCTAAGGTAATATTAAGATATTAATTTATCATTAAAAGTGTGCTTGAGTAGATGTGTTTAACATATAGAATCATCTTCATAACTATCAATATGAAATCTAGGAAAATACTAATATAACAACGGAGATAAGTATGAAGGCGAGTTTCAAGATGACCAACCATAAGGATATGGTACCAAAAAATCTGAAGATAATAATACTTCATTACCTGCTTTCTAAAAGCATGTCTTCATTGTTTGACTTTGCAAATCTAGGGAAATTCTTCTTTAGCAATGGGAAAATCTATGAAGGAGAATGCTAGAGAGGGAAAGGGAATGGAATAGGTAATTAAACAGATTTAGTTAATATGAATTGAGTTAAAAAATACTTCTTAAAAAAATAAGGTGTTGTTCTATTCACAAATGGAGACAGATATGAGGGATCGATTAAAGATGGGAAAATGGATGGCAAAGGTAATTGGATAGATTAATAAAAAATGAAAATTTTTATTTTTTTTGTTTGTAAAAGGCACTCTCTTCTATGCCAGCAAAGTACAGTACGTAGGAGAATTCAAGGATGACAAGAAGCATGGCTAGGGGAAGATGATCAATGAGCAAGGAATCATCAAGGAATAGGGGATTTGGAAGAAGAATTTCTTATTGTGAACATGTTTATAAAATTATTTTGATTTTCCATGTGATTCTTGCAGCTGCTTATTTTATTATGATTGTAGATGTTCTTATAACTTTTATTAGAAGAGTTTGTAGTATTAAATTCTTTTAACATACAATAAACTAAATAATGGCTTAAATTTAGAAAAAATGAATCAGTGAATCTTTGTGTTTAAGAATACTTGTAAAGAGCTCTAATGAAGAGAATGGTAGAAATTGAAATGTCAACAATATGTTGCTGTTATTATTATTAGATTATTGAAGGAATTCTTGAAATTATGAAATTATTGAAAGAAATGAAAGAGAGTGAAAATAAGAAATGAGCCAGACATTCGAATTTCGAATGGCAACGAATAAACAGAATTCATCCGTTTGGACACAAATGAAGAGAATAAGAAAAATTAATAAAACAAAAATTACAAGACAGAATGCCTAACTTCAAGAATAATTAAAACTAAAAAGAATATGTCCTCCAAGATAAAAGATCTTTAGTTTTAGTTAAAAAAGAATCAAACTAACATTTTTACCAATACTGGTTCCTAAACCAATCAAATAGAAATTGATAGTGATCAGAAAGAAAAGGCAAGAAGAAAAGAAAATCACACAGGGGGTATCAGAGAAAAGAAGCGTTTAGATACACTGAAAAAAAATAGAATGAGTGGTAATTCAGCTACAAATGTTCCGATAAATGGAACTTCTACAGGAAACACTCCTCTTTGTCAGGAACAAGCAATTACTAGCATGGAACCAGCTACTCGCGAACTAGTGGAAAAAATCTAATAAATTCATTTTAAATTTGAACAAATCGGAGATCTAGTAAAAGCTCTCAATTCTAAAGATATGCTTTAATAGCACCATGGTTGCATAGGACTCCGTAAACTTTTATCCACTAAAGATAATCCACCAATTCAGATTGTAATAGATGCGAAATGCGTCCCATGCTTTATAGAGTTTATAAAATAAACTAATTACCCAGTTTTATAACTCGAAGCTGTGCGGTGTCTTATTAATATTGCTTCAGGGACTACTCAACAAAGCTCAGTCTATTATTGTAAATGATTATTCTTGAATTTGTTTTTTTCTTTATATTTTATGAAAAAATAACAGAGTTAATGTTATCTTATTAATAGGATAAAGGAGCTATTCCCCTCTTCTGTAAGCTTCTGACTTCTCGCTTCTCAGATATCTCTGAGAAGGCTATTTTGGCTATTGGAAATATAGCTGGGTACATAGATACATGTTTATGAGTAAATTTTAATTATCTTTTCTTAAATAGAGATTGCAGTGCTTATCGTGATATGATCCTTAAATGCGATGGTTTTAAACCCCTTGTTAATATTCTCCTTAATACTCAAGATCAAATGATTATTAAGCATGGATCTTGGGCATTGAGCAACTTATGCAGAGGCCGCCCTCCCCCTTAATTTGAACTTGTTAAAGAAGCAATTCCACCTTTAAGCAAAGTTCTTTAACTGGAAACTGATTCTGAAATACTTACAGATGTCTCTTGGGCTATTTACTAACTTAGCGATGGAGACAAAGATATGATTCAGCTATTAGTTGACACAGAAATAATTCCTTCTCTGATTAATAAGCATATTAATCAGTAAGAACTTTCAGTCCTTATTCCTTGCCTTATTACAATTGGTAATATTTGTACTGGCTCAGATTCGCAGGCAGACGCTGTTATTGCTTAAGATGCACTTCCTGCAATTTTTAAGCTAGTCTAGCATTAAAACAACTAGTGAGAAGAGAGGCTTGCTGGGTACTAAGCACTATTGCAGCAGGAAACCATAGCAAGTTGCGCTTATTGTTAGTGAGAATTCTTACATTGAGAGCATATTTAAGTGCATTCTTTCAGATTCAGAGGAAGTATCTAGAGAAGCTACTTGGGTGATTTCAAATTGCACTTCTTAAGGTAATCCATAAGAATTATTAAGGCTAGTAGACTTAAAAGTCCTTGAAATTTACTCGCATATGCTTAAAACTTCTCAAGATTCAAAAACACTTGCGTAAATCCTGGAATCACTTAAACATATTCTCGAATGTGGCAATAAAGAATACAAATAGAGATCGATCAACCCATTTGCTGCTTAACTTGAAAGTTTAGGAGCTAAGGAAACCATTGAAAATCTCTAAAAAACATCCTCATAATGATATTTACGAGCGTTCCATATTTCTCATTGAAAATTTCTTTTGAAGTGTAAGATGATCAAATTATTTCGTTTTTGACTGAACTTTTTCTGTTTTAAGTTGTAGTATTGCTTGTTTGTTTGTTTTGCCAAACTAAGTTTTGATAAAGGTAAGGACATTAAATTTTCATGTACCCTAAAAAAATATGATTAGAATAACTTAATGTTTTAATTTCACAGCATCATCTTTTGAATAAGATCTTGATACTTATTTTTCAAAAAAAGGTGAAGAAAAATCTATTTTCTTTCCTATTTTTGTTTACAAATGAATAATATTAATATTTACAGAAAGGAAATTGAACGTTATTGAAGTAATACATTTAAATAACCTCCAAAGTTGAGGGGGGAATATTTAATGCTTAAGAAGTCACCTATTCATGTAAATTGTTGTAAAATGAATAACCAATATTATTCTTCAATAGAATGTTCATTGAGGACTGATAAACGAATAAGAAAAATCTAAACTGAAAAGTGAAGCGGGTGTATCTCTAAAATATTATTAGCTAAATTAGTAATTTATTATTGTCATAATTCCCCATGAACAACTCAGGATCAGATAAAACCTTAATCTATCATTCTCTGTTTCAATCATCTTCTTCTTCATCATCATCAGATCCTTTAATCAAGAACTCTACCCAGTTGAAATGAGAAATAAACTCATATAAACTGATTGTTTCGCTGCAGGCATGATTTAGTTTAACCTCTATGATAATGATAATTATGGAATACAGAAAAAGAAATGAGTGATTCTTGGGTTTAAGAATACTTGTAAAGGAGACATAAACATACTAAAACTTAATTTGAATTGTTTCTTCCATATTCTTTCAAACAACTGGCTTGACAATGAATTTCTTACCTCCTTTAATCTATGAGAACTAGCTAAAAGCTGTCTTCGCTTCTTCAAATGAAAATGCCTTCTCAATCGTTGACTTGAAGATTGTGTTTGCCTTCTTCTGAATAAGAAGATTTATTGCAGCTCTTTCTTCTTTTGGAGTTTCTCTAAACCAAGTAAAAAGATTGAATCCTTCGATTTGCTTGCTCATCCAGAGGATGTCCACAATATCAAGTCCCTCGAATGTCTTGCTCTCAAGAAAACCATAGAGAATATCAGTGCTACCTGAAGGGAGATTGTTGAAAACCACTCCAGAAGTAGCCCCTCCAATAGGGTCAAAGCAAACAGTCGCAGAAAGTTTCTAGGAGAATTCCTTGATTTGCTTTCCGAAAGACCCAGCATCACCATTTTCGTCTACGGAAATGACATTTTCATTGTGGTACTACTTCTTGATGGCTTCGACTCTTGCTTGATCGCCTCTGATAACATTCAGACATGCCAATCCGTGTTCCTTCGCGAGTTCATTGATCATTTTACCAATTGCACTAGTCGCAGCGAGATTCACTACTCCTTTTGCTTTTTTCTTGATGGCCATCCCAATGAGTCCTGAAGCAGTAAGACTGTTACAATAAGCACACGCAGCTGAATCTAAATCAGCATCGTCTTAAAGCACTGCGAAGTAGTCTTCTGCGACAAGCAGGTATTCACTGAATGAACCCTCTAATGCATGGAAAGCAACTTTCTTCCCAATGAGTGCTTTGTTCTACGATTCTACGATAATCCCTGAGCCATCGGAGCCAAGAGTGAATGGCGCTTTCAAAGTCGGCAAAAGTCCTTAGAACTTAAGTAAATCCAAGAAAAGAACGACGGAAGCATGGAGTTTTATGATGGAATGAGTCTTGCTGAGTCCTTTTCTGAGTTCATCAAGAGAACCTGATTCAATCTTGATAGAGTTGTAGTTGTTGAATTCCTGAGCGATGACCTTGCGATACATTAAGTATTTGAAATGTTAGATGGTGCTAAGCTTGTGATGGTTGTTTGCTGTTCTAAGTAATTTTATTAGTTAATTATTATATTACCTTAATGTATCCTCAACACTGCCAATATTTCAACTGAGAATATGGAAGAGGCACAGAACATCCAAAAAGTTAGAAATAGAACGAGGAAATTAAGAATTCATCAATAGAATTTGCTGATTGATTAAAACCAATAGTAATCTGCAGTCTCATAATCTGTAGTTGATTTGGGATTCTGATATGAAAAAGTAATTCACTTGAGTAATCTCCAAATCTGATAGAATAAATTAAACCCAATAAATAACCAAACAATCTGACGAAAAACAGTAATTTAATAAAAGAAATCAGAAGAAATCTTAAGGAATGGAGGTGAAGGGAGAAAGTGAAAGAAAATATTAGACAGATTAAACAAAGGAACGATCCTCTTTTATTCAAAAATCTTGAGTAGCAGCTTTTTATGTTTTACTGCTTCAAGAAATAAAAATATTAGATTGAAAAGAAATTAATGTCAAATTTCCAAAGTTTTGTTAATATTGTTATTAAGGTGAATTATTTCATATTTTTTTCTGCCTGTATTTTAAAAGGCAATATTAATTAACCTAAATAATTTATTGTTTTGTATATTTCTTATTGATTCAGTGTTTGATAGTATTAATATCTACAGACAGGTAGGCTGTATTGAAAAAGCTATTGAAGTAATACATTTAAAAACATCCAAAGTTGAGGGGAAAATAATTACTACTTAAGAAGTTATCTATTAATGAAGATTGCTGTAAAATTAATAGCCAATATTATTCTTCAATAAAATATCGATTGGGGACTGATATTTTAGAGAAGAACCGTAGAAGAAAAATCTAAACTGAAGGTGAAGTGGGTGTATCTCTAAAAAAGTATTAGCTAAATAAGTAATTGATTATTGTCATATTTCTCCATGAACAACTCAGATTTAGATTAACATCTAATCTATCATTCCCTGTTGCAATCATCTTCTTCTTCATCATCATCAGATCCTTTAATCAAGAATTCTACCCAGTTAAAATGAGTAATAAACTTTCGCTGCATTCATGGGCAAATATTCTTTCCATCTCGA
>Ga0302271_10003237_pt1 | contig 13939 bp, 4 predicted proteins | sample III_Bog_N1_1_FD_198767 | JGI IMG/M metagenome (GOLD analysis project Ga0302271, IMG submission 198767) | Peat permafrost microbial communities from Stordalen Mire near Abisko, Sweden - III_Bog_N1_1 | ecosystem: Environmental > Terrestrial > Soil > Wetlands > Peat | place: Sweden: Abisko... | reverse complement strand
AATAAATAAGAAAAACCTAAAAATATCACTACCTTCTGTGATACGCAAAGACTTTTAACTTTACAAACCCTTTCAAGGTAAGCAAGAAAGTGATTGTTTTGTGAAAGAGAAGTAGAAAAAATATTAGTTATTTAATTTTTATCAATATTCTATTACTACCTCGTTGGTGCTGCTTCTTTCTGGCTTGATCACATTTCCTTATTTTCCTGAACATTAGAAGTTGTTTGCTTAATAACTTACTATTTCCTGCTTCTCTACCTGTTCTACTGACTTAAACAACTCTTACTATTCTTGCTGAAGCCCCTTCAGATTAACTTATTTTGAAGTTATTGGCTCCTAGATCTTCTTTATTTTCTTAAAATAATCCCAATCAAGTGTTTCATCACTTGATACTTGTAACTCAATATTATTTCTTCTTTTTCTAGCCTTGGTGCCCTCGCATTGCTTAGGCTCCTCACTTGTAGGTTATTTTGCCTTCTTGTTGGAATCTAAATCTACTATATCAACAGTGTCTTTTTGAAACGAAACAGAGATTATTTTCAGATCTTAACTAAATTTAGATTCTGTCTTCTATGTTATTGGAGGCTCTAGCTTCCATGCTGGCCTCTGTAAAATCTTAGAATTATTCCTGGAATCCATTTTCTAATTCTCGTACATCTCAAAGAGCCTACTCCAGGACAGCTGATTCCTTGCATGGATAATGAACTACTCAAACTCACACATTTCTTAAGTTCTCAGATGAAAACCTCCCAAAAAAGGAGCATTTCTTGAGCTAATAATAGCATTTAAGTCCTCTCGGGATTCAAACCTTTGGAATTCACTTTTTTCGGGATTTCTGTTCATTGAACTTTTTTTTTGTTAATGTTTTTTGAATTTATTTATCTCTTTTGTTTTTTGTTTTTTTCTCACTTCTATTCTCCCCACTCTTCCCTCATTTTGATTGAATACTTAAGCTAGCAGGCTATCACAGTGATTTGAGTACTTTTGGTTTTTAGAGTCTTCAGGAGAATTGCGCTTTGTTTATTCATAAATTGAGGGCTCAGTTAAGAAGGATTCAAAAATGGATATTCTGAAGGCTCCAAATTATTTAAAATGGTCTTTTATTGATTTTGGAGTAACTATTTTAATAAAAACCCTTTTGTAAATGAATTGCAGTATATAAAGCAACCAACTGACCACATGCACTCGAGTTATGGTAAATAAATCTCATTATCATTGTTGAATTTAAGTTGTGAAATCAACATTATCATCCAAGATTACCTTTTTAGGCGGGAGTAAGCACATGAAGAACTTTCAAAATTCGGATTCCTACCCTAATCAAAAAAAACTCTTTGATCATTCACTCAGGAATGCGAATTCTGATTGCGTTGAGACAAATATATCTTGGTTTTGGTTCAAACTTTGGGCTAAGCAAGCCAAGCAGCTTCATTATAGCTCCCTCCTCCTTTAATGGCTACACAATAAAAAGGAAATTCTCCAATTTTTTTGTCTTGTTATGAATTCTCCTCCTCAAACTTATTCACAGAATTTTCACTCTCTGAAAAACCAATCTGCAGATACGAACAATAATATTAACTCCTGAATTACAATTCATAGTTACAATATTAACACCCCTTTCTAATTGTGGGTCTGTAGAAAACATCGTTTTTAAAGTCGAAAAGGGTGTACAACAAGTGAGTTTCTGTGATTGGGAATAACTTTAAGGTTTTAAAATATACTGAACAGTTTTTCTTTTATAAAATCCAACAAAACAGCCCAGAAGGTGTAATTTATCCTGCTGAGAGGGTACCCTCAGGTAGAGAGATTGTTTGTTGGTAAAATGGCCTTCCAGAATTCCAAGATTTGCAAATAAATTCCTCTGGTATCAGTAATCTTGCTATCAATGAGTAAGATTCCAGAAAGAAAAAATAAAAAATAAAAAATAAATAAAAAGGAATCATCCCTCAACAATCAGTTGTTTGAGTAAAGAGAGTAGCTAGGCTGCTGAATTCTTGAAATCCCTTAGCTTAATAATTCTAGAAATTCAACTCTTTTCTCTTTTTAAATCACTTAACCTGAATTTCCTCAACCTATCTAGCATATTAATCTAACCTAAAAAAATCAATCACAAATATCTAAGCACAATCTCTAATGCTAAATCTCTCAAATTTCCTGAATCTCACCCAAATATCCCAGATTTATGCAATAACTATATACATTCGCCATATTTGTGCATCGTCTCTTCTCCTCTCTTTTCGCGATCTTACTCATTTGTCAAGCTATTTTTTTATTATCTTAATATTTCTAAAAAATTTATAAGATTTTTTGGAATGTCATCCCTGTTGTCTCTCCTCTCTAACCTTATTCATTTATCAAGTATCTCAGTGAACCATTGAAATAATTCCATAAGGAGAAATCGGGGTTGTCTTTCTCACTAACCTAGTTGCTCTATTTAGTATTTCATTGACTCTAAATAGCAACTACATTTGAGATATCGGAGTACAATCTTAGTTACTTCCTATCACCAATCTCCTCAATCTATCCAACTTACTATGGTTTAAGCTCAGAAATTGCTCTATTATTCACATTGGGGCAAAGAATATTCTTACTCCCCTTGAAAATCACTTAAATCTTTCGAGCATTGTATTGGATTTGAGGGATACCTAAATTGAAGATACTGAAGCAAATATTCTTTTTATCCCCCTCAAAAAGATTCTGAATCACACAAGTGCATCTTAACTTAGATTTCAATTAAATTGGACGTCTTGGAGCGAATCTTTGTTTTCTTCATTCGGTGCTCTTATTCACATGTCAATGTATTTCTTGGCTTGGTAGAAATGCAATCAGTGACCAATTCTATCTGAACAGCAATGTAATCAGTGATTTCAGAGCTAACACTCCTCTATTATCTCCCATAAAGAATCTCCTTGAAAATATCTAAAGTGTATCTCTCAGTCAAATGTCGAACTTTATCATTGACTTTGGAGCAAAATCTCTTATTATCTCTCTCACAAATCACCTGAAGCTCTCAAGCATATTTACTTTACCTTCAGGACAACTAAATCATAGGCTCCCTCGATGAAGATTCCCTATTACTCCCTCTCAATAATTTTTCTAATCTCTCTGACCTTTCACTCAGCATATCTATTAACTAAGCTTAGTATCTTCAACATTCACTGGCAAATCTCATGAATCTTTCACCATTGTCAATCGATCTTTCAATCAAATATTCGTTTGGTGCAGCCAAGATTTCAAATGTTCTACTTGACCCTAGGGAAGTAAAACTCAAAGTTAGAAATTTTATTGAATCGTTTATTTTTTAAAAGATTACTATTTATTATTAATCATATTTTCATCTCAACAAATCAAGCCTATTATGAAAAAAAGTATCCCCCATTTTTTTAAGAGGGACTCAGTTAGTTTTTATGGTTTAAAGAGACATAGATTTTATTCTAATCTCAAAAAATGTTATTTTTATGGTTAAAAACAGCATCAAAAGATGGGTATTTCTCTTTATTTGATTTTAATCACAAATTATTATTATTTTCGAATATTTCCTTAAATTTTCTTGGCTATTTTAAAATGATTCATTGTTGTCAATCCAATCTATTTGAATAGAAGATTGTTGTCTTTTTGAGCCCTCCCCTTTGTATGGCTGTCTCTTTTGTTTTCACTGATAAATTTTCAAATGTTCTGTTAAAAATGTAATCAATTGATTTTAATTCATGCTTGTTGGGACCTGTTTTGAAACACTCCTCTATCCATATCAAGCAGGCGATCAGGATTAATCTCATAATCCCCTATAGTCTAGCAGGTTAGGATAGAAGGTTTTCACCCTTCAGACCCGGGTTCAAGTCCCGGTGGGGGAGTTATTTTTTTTGATTAATTTTACTAGCTTTTTTCGCTAAATTAATAAAAACTGCAGTATTCTATCTATTCAGAATAAAAAAACACACAATTTCCCATAAGGTCCAACAAAAATGGTTCCATTTTTAGATTAACAATATCTTATTAAAAACAGATATTTCATAAAAGAAAGCAATGCGAGATTCAACGAAAATCTATTTTCACTTTTGTTATTTAGCACCTTAAAAATTTAAAAAATCCAAAAATTGTTCTTTAGAAACAAAATGATCACAACATAAGATTTTCTAATGTATATTTTAGACAAATTAATCTTGTATCTCATTTGAGCAATTACTATCTCTAGCAAGAACTGCGCAACATTCTCATGATCCCCTATAGTCTAGCAGGTTAGGATAGAAGGTTTTCACCCTTCAGACCCGGGTTCAAGTCCCGGTGGGGGAGATATTTTTTATTCTCTTTTTCTTTTTTTGTTGTTATATTTTTTGTAGTAAAAAAGCTTGATAAACTACATTTTTTGCACAACCAAATTCTATTATGGAGAAACATAAATCCACATAAAAAATGCAACCTAATATATGATCTATTCAGTCTTACAATTTTCTAAATACATTGTAGATTAGCATAGAAGAGAAACATCAAATTCTTCAAACCCTAAAATTTTTCTCCCCTCCCCAAAGAAAATATCCTGTGAAATCTCTGATACACCTTGTACATCCCTCATAGTCTAGCAGGTTAGGATACAAGGTTCTCACCCTTGAGACCCGGGTTCAAGTCCCGGTGGGGGAGGTTATTTTTTCATTTAACCATTGGAATCTAAACAGACAAAAATTATTCTTATTTCAAATCATAAAATTAATCAATTATTTTCTAAAAATAATTAATTGCCTGAATTTTTTTTTGTGTAGGACAAATAACTCAGTCTTACTTGCTCTGTAAATTATTAAAACAAAGAAGGTAATTTAGAGAAAGAGTTACTTTGAATATCTCTTACCCTCAGGAACACGGACCAGAAGGACAAATAAAAGTAAAAGCAAAGCTGATAACTGAAACAGCAATCAAGAATGAATATTATTTTATCATCAATTATTCAAACAATTCAATGAAAATAAAAAATGTTTATTAGAGTTAAAACAGCTTCATTTGGATTCTTTTTATTGTTTAGGTTAAAGAATTCATCTGAATAATTAGATGTGCGTTTTGACAATCAATTCCTCAAAGAATGAAGCAATCAAAGCTTATGAAAAAATTATTTGAATTTGTGGAAAACTTAGTTTTGACAAAAATAAGCTCAGGAAACTGATTTAGAAATCTAAATTAGGCAACTCAGATGATAGGATTAGCATTCTGGCTAATATCCTCCTAGTTCTTGGTAAATAATATTGTTCCAAACATATCTTTCTCAAAAGATCATCTACAGGTGCTTTTATCAGCCGATAATCTCGCTCAGGTTTAAGTCTCTCTGTTGTTACTTCAGTCTATCCTCAAGATATATTTGACTGAATAATAAGAAAATCTAAATCTGAAATTCACCAAAGAAGAAATTTAATATTTTCTGATTAAGTTGAAAAGAATTTAATCGAATATCTTTAATATTTAACAAAATTACTGATGAAAAACTGAATCTAAATTTTCTTTGTATTTGCATTTTCAGTTTAAGGATAATCCTTAAAATTGATAGAGGCTTATTTTACTAATTTTTGTCTTATGTGGCATCTCAACAAAGAAAAAAAGTCACTTAAATCATTCTTTTTTCTGGATTCAAGATAAATCACAACAGTTAATTAATAAATTTACATCATAAAATAGTGTATCCTTTTGTTGTTCATAAGAGTTAGAATCTTTTAATATAATATTAGCATTTTCTAGCATTGCACTATCTACACCATACAGAACTACAAATCCAATGAAAACTCAAATAATTTTGCTATTATGTTTAGGTTTCTCTTGCTATTTTTGATAAAAAAAATGAAAAGAAAAGATAATATTGCTTTTGAGTAATAATAATCATTAAATTCCGAAATAAGAGTAATAATAATTATAAAAAGCAAATTAAAGCAACTCTCTTTTGCTCTCCCGGAAAGCAATTTGGTATTACGTTTAAAGTAATTAACTGGGGACAGTGATAACTCCAAGAATTCGGATCTTTAGAAATTATAAAAAAATAATGATTATCTTTCCAAACTAAACGCGAATGAAATTTACTAGACAAATCCACAGGGAATTAATTTCAATTTACAATTAGAATCATAGGGATATTATGTTCTAATATCTTATGAAATGTTTGTATTTTAGAGACAAAAATTACCCCGTGACGTCTTGAATTAAACTTAAATATCTTTTTTTGTGGAGGAAATCAATTCCAACAAGTTAGATTTCACTTATTATGCAGTGAAAATAAAATGAACTACTTTAGAAGCTGTAAAATACTTCAAAACTTTGTAAATAGATTAATTTTCTAACCAAAGAATTTTCAATAAGTTGTTTAAGATAATTACCTCTATTTAGTCAAGAGTAGTAAGAGATATTTTAATTTTACAAATTGTGGAAACAAAGAGAAGGATCAAGTGCAATTTAAGAAAAAATAATAAATCCATTTTCAATTGAATCATTGATTAATAAAAAACAGCAAGAGAAATAGGATTAGAGATTAAAAGGAGAAAGAGAAGTTTTCTTAGTGGAGAATTGCAAAAAGATAACAAGAATTCCAAACCAGAAAGAGAAATGAGCAATGTCATGGAGTAACCTCCAAAAGGCATCCTTCGATAGAATCCTAACCTGCTGAATGCTTTGAATTTATCTGCTCTTTAGACATAAATTTCCTCATTTTACACTTGCGAGATGTATAAGATTTTCAAATCTTTTTAAAGAAGTAAACTCCTCTCATTCATTCTCTTGTTTATCTACTTCGCTCAGCTGCTGGGACTCAGTTTCTAGTCTAACATGGTGAGCAAGCTTGCTGAGAATAAATTCAATAATGATCCAAACATTGGTTTATCAGGGCAATTCCTGTCATACTTTCGAGTATTTCCAAGTTACGGGAGACTTGTTTCTGCAAATTATTTCTCATCTTCTTCAGCTGCATTTTCTAGAGAGCGAGAATTCGTTTTTGCTGCTTCAGGACTAAATATAATTCTGCTACTTTACATTATGGTTCGATTGGGTTACTATTTCTTCATCTTTTAATCAAAGAACAAGCAAGAAAACATCTAATTTCTATCAACTTTCTCTACTTCATAGGGAATTCTAGCCTCTAGAATCAAATCTGATTCCTTTTTCTCAGCTATTTTCAGGGTCTATATTTATATATTTTTCATTCCATTATGCGAAGCCGCCTTTAAAGTAGCTTTTAAGAGTTAATCTAGTGATACTTCAAGGACAAAATTAGAAGTTTTAGCTGGAGTTTTCTTATTCTTGAGTTCCATTTTTATTGGGTTTTTGATCTAGATGCAAGAATATGACTATTCGCTTCTTGAAAGAGACAGTCTATCTGCTTAACGATCCAGTGTATAATTCGTGCAACTCTTCGGAGATTTCATAAGTTGCTTTATCCTTCTGTTTGACTCAGCTACAGCACAGCAGGTGGTTTTTCTTGGGAATTCTGTATTTAGATTAATTGGGTTAATCAAATTGCAACCATATAATAATCTACAAATTTTTACCCTCTACATTCAATTCTTGATTTTTCTTGCATTTTTCAATCTCAGTTTCTTCATATCTTCATCTTCTGTGACATTTAAATCGAGTTTCTCAGTTTTGCTGCTTATATTCGCTCCGATTTCCTTTGGACTTGGAAAATGGCTGAGTGAACGATCTCAAGAAATTAACACATATTAGCTTCCATTTATTGATTTAACTCAAAGTAAATTAAATGGAACGATGCTTGACAGATATATCCGTAGAAATGTGAGTTTCCTTTAGTTATCAATAGAGGAATACATGCAAAATGATGCAGGGATCCGATTTGAAACTATTTTTGCAAACCATCTGTCAACTTGCAGACACGCACAAAACTAAGAAGATAAAATCAACTTGACTTCAGAACCGAATTCGATTCTTTCAAGAAAAAAATACACTTCACCATGCTTCTGCTAGAGCTACCAAGGCAATATCCAACCAGAGAAACCAAAACTAACAAAGAATATCTATGAAGCCAAAGATTTAGAGCAAATGATCTAAGATACATATCTGAAAAATAACACTTTCATGAACAATTCCAATACTAACCCAAAACTGTTTACCCTCCATGAAGAGCCTCCCCATAAACATGAAAACCTCGATTCTTCCATAAAACTGCTGACACCTTAGGAAGTTCAAAAATTCATGAGAGACATTCTCGGTGCTGATTATCGACGACTCTTCTTTGTGCACTACATCAATAAAATATTTCAAGAGTATTTCACCGCTTCCAATAAGCACTGCAAGGATTCGCAGCTTAGAATTAAGCCAACATACATATATTTTCTCCTCTAAATCGCTCAAAATCCTATCAAAGCTTACTTGTAGGTTCTGTTTTTAAAAGAATAAATGAAAACTTCTTCATTCCAAACAAAAGCCCAACTTCAAGAGATAATTAACGATACAAGTGAGGCTTTCTAGAAATTTATTAAACTTTGTCCATTTTAGAACCAACGCCTGTAAATCTCCTCTGTCTACCTCTTCGACAGCTTATTCAGTGAATTCACAAGTATCTTAAAAGAAGCGATTCAGCTCAAATAGCATTTCTATGAATTTTTATGTGCTGATTACATAAACCTAATAAATCTCTCCAAGGAGAGCAAATAAGTCTTAAAGTCAAAGCGCTTAGTAGAATCGAAAATCATCTAATTATTTGATGTGTACCCAACACATCCACGATTACAGTCGATAGCTGAGATTTACATAGATCTATTTGATTTCAAGAAACACCGTATTCGATAATTCATTTAGAACTCCAAAAATTTACCTTAACAGAATTTAAAGAAAGTTGATCTTAAAATAAATCTCTTTGATGGTGCTTCCTGTGCTATTTTCATTTCTTTTCACAGCCGTCTTGTGGTGCATGCTTCTAACTCAACTTCAGGGTTGTTTAAAGTGACAGTGAGTGAAATAATAGGGAGACCGTTTGCTAGGCTTCTTCCAGATTTCATGGAGAACAGTTTTAATATGTATTTTGATAGATTAGTTGAATAAGGAAATACGGATATTATTAAAATTGGAGAGTTTCTGACGTATATCAAGCAAGGGAATCAGCAAAGAATGATAGTGCCTGTGTATTTTAGAGTGAAAATAGATGTAATATATGGTAGTGAGTTTGGAGTTTCTTTGTTTTTCACTGAGAACCAACAGTCATTTGTTACAAGCATAATCACAGGGAGTAATCATAGTTTCGTAGCTTGCACTCTCAGTGCATGTAATCTACTTCTCAGATGTATTAATATTAATACCTAATATTACCTGTAATCTTCTAAGAAAACCATCGAAAAGAGTAATCAAAAAATAAAATATATTTTATAATTCTAAAAAGCACAGTTTAATATCTTTTCTTTCCATTTGTTTCTTCTTTATTTAGGCCCTCTAGATCTCTTAAAAGGAGCTAACCTCAAGAACTTTATCCCTCTCCTGTATTGCATCGATGCATCTTCAATACCTGAAGTCAACAATTTAGATGAGTACAATGAGCTGTTTGGGTTTAAAGATCAACGAACATAAAGACACGACTTGCATCGCTCGATAATGATTCTCCCCACAAGCAAATAAGCCTTTTTTAATCTCAGCAAGCACATCGAGGAGACTCCAGCTGAATTAAGCTTGCTTTTTAATCAAATCTCCGTTTCTTCAGGTTTCCAATACTTTGAAGTTGTTTTTGCAGTTTTCTCGAGGAAAGATCAAAATGGTAATATCTAAGCGCATGTCATTGATATTGTTTCTTCTCGCCATTTCAGCTATCAGCATGAAGTAAGTGATCTCCTAGAGTCACTGAAATTATCTCTGCACAATCGATTTTCTCAAGAAGTTAAAATAAAACCGTTTACTCTATCCTGTTAATTATTTGAAGAACTAAGATCTTCCTTCGATCAATCAAAACAATAGATCCAAGAACGAATTCCTTCAAGCGATTTAGGAGGTAATTATGAACGAAGCGGCAGTCCCATAATAGATCAAAAATAAACTCCTAACCAAAATCGCATTAATGTAATTTTTTAGTTTCTTTTTTTTTGAGAAATTTTAATTTGCGTTTTTTCTTCTGTCTTACAAAAAACAAAAAGGTATTATTATCAACCAACGAAAGAAACAACATCAACCATCACAATACTTTTCTATCAAATAATGGGATGGAAGACACCATCGGAAGCATCCCTCTTATATCCTCAAGAAATAATATCCACACGGCAGAAAAATTGCTAGTAGAAGACTTCGATAATGTTGATGACTTATCCCAAGAAAAAAACTATTTTAATGCTAAAGACAATAACAACAGTAGTAACAGCTAAACCTCAAGGCCACTGTTGCTCTCTCACTTAAACAACAATAATAATAATTCAATATCTCAAGGGAATCCTAGCTAAAAAAATCTTTTAGGTTATTTCATTTAAAGCTCCTCTCCACTACTACCAAACGAAACTTCTAATAATCTCCTAATCACAGCTGGCTAAGATCAAGACAACGGAAAAGTAATAGTCCCTCTTTCTCCCTCAATCTATCAGTAATCTTCGACTGTCTCCTTTACTAAATCCATAACTAGAGATGCGGCAACTCTCGAATTAACTCTTTAACAATAAACATACTAAAAGCAGCTGCTAAATAACATGCCTAGCATTGAATTGAAGTTAGAAGATTCATCAGCGAAACCGAAGAAGTAAGCTGCAAAACCATACAAAACATCCCAGGCTAAATAAATGCATGCATAAGTTTTCAATTCTCCTTAACCTCTTCCCTCTTAAGTGAAAAATTTCTAAGCTAAGATTGCATCTGGAAATCTCCAAGAAGAAGAAAACTACAATCAACAAGCCAGGCAAATCGGTTCTTCTGATTCTGATTTATCTAGCGAGAAACTCGAAGACAGCGAAAAAAACAAAGAAGTCAAATAATTTAGACAGAATAATGACTTGTTAAATGCTGGTGAGGATCAGTAATCAGTCCGAACAGGTTAAAGTCAAGCTTTTTCATAAAAAGTTCATCTATTTGAGATGATAACTTCAAACAAAATTCCTCAATAAATCATTGTGTCTAAATCCATCGGTGTCTTCGCGTACCTCCTGATCATCGTGATCACCTGCATCCTGTTTTTCTCAGTCAAATACAATTTCGATCAGCAGTGGGAAGACTTCACTAATATCGTCATTGGTAAAATCCAAATAAATATTCCAGTTTTTCATGATTTTTTCTACTATTAAACTAATTTCTCTGCTTGTTTTCCCCAATAGGACCAGGACTCACTGAGAATTTCGCTTAAGTCTTAAAAATTCGTGAAATAAAAACAATGGTTGCTGTGAATGCTTATTTTGGTTATTTGTACTCAGTATATACCCCCCAAATGCTCGAATTATTTGAGAACGAAGGGCTTTTTGAGCTGCAAGAGGCTATCACCGTTCTCGGATAGGTGGAAGCATACCACATGTAAGGGGAATTTATTGACTTTTTGCTGAACTAAAAAGTCGAATTCTAGATCATCAATGCAGTCAATTCTATCCCGAATCGCTTATACTTCTCTAGGCTCTTTGGACTCCTCACATATCCTATTAATCTCTACAATTACTTACTCTTTTCTGAGAAAGTAGCTATGATATATACTTATCAAAATTTCTACGCTATCTCCGATACTACCATTTAACTTTCTGACATTTCAACTGCTTAGGCACTAAAAAAACTTGATGAGACTCAGTAATTACTGATTTTTAGTGTACTCCTCATCGAGCTAGTCTGCGTGTGTGCAGTGCTACTTGTGTTCCCTACTTTCTATAAAACTCAAACAAAACGATAACAGCTTCTGAGTCTGCTGGTAACATTCGATCCTATTCTCTTGTTGGCGTTGATTTCAAAATATAAACTTGCTTCTTCACTTAAAATATTTGGAAATTCCTAATAGATTAATAATTATTCCCTACAAATTGAACTCCCAAACACAGGTAAACAACGGATCCTTTCGAGGAACTCTGTGATTGGGACAACTACAGCGAGTAACAAAAACAATTCGATTTAGCTTAATTTATTGGGAAGTATCAAGAATATCAATAAAAAACAAAATAATCTCAATAAAAACTCTAATACCACATTTCCTGAGAAATCACAATAAAAATTCTCAAGTTCCAGATTAGACAAGCGAAAGCAAGTATCCCAAACTAATAAGCTACCGAAATATTCGTTATTTGTTGGAATCGGTGCCTTTATCTCCTTTTTGCTTATCTCCTTGTATGGTCTTTTAAACTATTTATTGACAATTGATTTTTTCAACATGTTCAAGTACCACATCGATGAGCTATCCTTCATGACACAAACAAAGCAAGTTCTTTCAAGGAATTAGTTTGTCCTTTACTCACTTTTAAACACTTACATCTACCAGATTTCCCAACCAGAAGTCGAATAATTGCTGGATTACTACCGAGGAGCTGCTAATGTCCCAAGTTAATTAGCAGATAATCAAAAACGAATCCAAAAATTATATTCTTTCGCTGAGGATTTCGTGGATTCCCGATACTAACATGAACGCTACATCACTTATTTTATAGATATCATACAAAAAGATGCTTGCAGCATACTCTCGACTGAGTTCGCAAGGAAAAGTCTCCTAACTATTCCTCTAGTTGAAGTAGATAAATGCCCTACTTTAAACAAAGGGGTTCTCTAGAAAGGGATGACAGTAGCGTACACTGATTTCTTTGCAAAAGTCAAAGAGGTCCTTGATGGTTTCATTAGCACGAAGTACAATCAATTTGCTGCTTATGCGTTTTACTATGTCTGGGACAAGCAGAATAACTTCCTTGAATTCGAGCTGGAGTACTATCACCTAATAGCGATAATGGATTCGATATCTGCCTTTCTTATCGATGTAAGCAGAAACTACTTTGACTACATAATAGAGATTGAAATCGCTCTGTTTGTGTATAACTTAGTGTTCGTCACATTTATCTTCGCCTTTGCATGGAGAAAATTTCTGGAGAAAATGGGTAAAAGTATCACCGAAACAGCGAATCTTCTGAGCCTCATGCCGATTGAAGCATTGGTTGTGAACCCGTATGTTATGTCGTTCATCAATGCGGAAAAAAGTCGCTTGAGAGTTTCTTGAGGAGATGAATTAAAGAGGGGAAATTAATCATATTGGATATTCTTCTTTGTAATAATAAAACGGAAGCTGAAATCTATTTTTAAATTTTGGTTTCTAATATTTGTCGCTATTGTGGGGAGGGAGGGGAAGTGGGGTAACATATGTGTTTTTGTTTGTTTATTAGCGGGAGGAAGAAGGGAAGAGAGAAAAGTGAGAATAAGTGATTTGAAACTGTTGTTAAAACTGTAAAGTTACACTGTTAATTAATCAACTTGAGGATGGGGTATTTATTTTAATTTAAAGAAAAAATTGTAACCAATTTAATGGGGGCTTAATGAATACAAGTCAAGCAACTGATTTAATCAGTAAGTTTATATAGATCTGATATATTACAAAGAGAAGGAGAGAAATATAATGTTTGTTTTATTAATCTTACAGAGGGAAATATTTTGAGATTAGTGAGTAAAATATATCAACAAATCTAAGAAGCTCCATTTGGAAGAAACAGATAATGGCGAAAGCTCAATCGAGTCAATAAGGGAATGGTAGCCTGCTGTGGATGTCTAAAGATTTTCTGAACATGAATAAAATTGCGGTTTCAGCTTGTACTTCCATATCAGAGTTTTATGTCTGCTAGATGTCTAAGATTTTGAAATCGTTTTCGAGAGGAAAGATCCTTTCTTGGATACTTCTATTGATCTACTACATGCAGATGCTGGGACTCATTTACTAGCCTGATATGGTAGCTAAATTGGCTGAAAATTAGTTTAATAATGATAGAAAGATTGCTGTGGTTGGATAGTTTGTGGCTTACTTTCGGTTGTTTCCGAGCTATGGAAATCTTCTTTCCAG
>Ga0302271_10003236_pt1 | contig 13944 bp, 8 predicted proteins | sample III_Bog_N1_1_FD_198767 | JGI IMG/M metagenome (GOLD analysis project Ga0302271, IMG submission 198767) | Peat permafrost microbial communities from Stordalen Mire near Abisko, Sweden - III_Bog_N1_1 | ecosystem: Environmental > Terrestrial > Soil > Wetlands > Peat | place: Sweden: Abisko... | reverse complement strand
TATTGAAGAATCAAAGATCTAACTTAAGGTATCTTATCAAAGGCAATATCTTTAGTACCATGTGCTGACTCCTCCGGCATCGAAATCGGAGTGAGATCATCAAAGAAATTCTCTTCTTCCTCAAACTCCATTCGAGCTTTATCTACACTGCTCATATCAGTGATATGCTACTATTTTAATTATTCTTGATTTGCATTTTCAATTTCCATTTGTCCATAATGATTTTAAGAAACAAAATGATTATCTTATCCTCTTTGTTCTTCTAATGAGGAGATCAATTACTGATTTTGCTTATGGATATCTAAACTCTATTTCAGTGAATTGCTTTTAGATACAGATTAATACTTTTATTCATCTATTTTATGATAAAAATCACTTTTGATATTGTTCAAATTAGGAGATATTTTTGCCTACTGTTGAAGTTGTTCTTATTGCTATTCTTGCTATTATTATTATCTTTGTTTCTCTTATTATTTTAATATTTCAGGTATTTCCCTAGGTGAAGGCGGGGATCTCTTTTCAACTGAAGATTCTGAAACCTTTTTCGAAACACTTTGCTTTTCTTTTTTAGGAGTGTTACAGCAAATCTAGTTATTACTTTGAAGCTATTAGCAATCACCATCATAATTCTCTGGATATTTAAAGTCGTTATTCACAAGAGTATGGGAATTTATTGTATCATTGGTCTGTTTAGTGGAATCTGTATTAGGTAAGGATGATTCAGAAGCAGGCATCAGCTGCGAATATTATTGTTTAGATTCTTCAGAATTGCTGCTAAGATTGATTTTTGTGTTATTTGATAAATCCGATTATTCCATTACATCCTGTATGTTGTGTACTGAAGGTAGTTAAACTTGTGAATGATCTTCCTTCTGATTTTGGTGTGTACCTATTGACTCTTCACTACGAGTATGAAGAACATCGCTCATGTTTAGGCTGTGTTATTCACAGTGTTTTTGTCTGTTAAAATCGGTATCTTAGTCATTATTATCATCTTTATTTAGGCATTCCACTACTGAATTCTCATCTTCATTCTCTTTAATTTCTTGAGAAGGTTCTTATCCTGAAACAGTTTCTTCTTGATGCTAATGTTTATTTATTTGTTTTGCTGTGTCTTCTAAAGCTACATTCTATTCATTACCATCTAATTATTCCTAGAGAAGCTCTTATTTATCTAATTGAACATTTTATTTTTCTAATTCTTATTAGTTTTCTTAATTTAACTTTTCTATTTCCTCATTTTTTTCTATTAAAATGTTCTCATCTTATACCATAACTTCTGAGCATTAACTCTCAGGAACAAGCTCTGTTTGATTTAGCTATTATTTTGTTTCTAAATGTTCATTTATATCTCCACTCTCTACTTTATTATCATTATTTATTATGTTCTGAGACTTTTCTCTTATTTCCTATTAATTTGGAGTGATATTTCCATCCATTTCCAAATCATTGTTAATCTCTTTTTAAACTTCCTACTCCTGAACCTTACCAGCATCTTCATTTGGGACATTAGTTTCAATAATCATCTCATCCATATCATTTTCTGACTTTTTATCTTTGCTGGTTTTACTCTATTTTTTCTCAATTACTCCTTCCAAAAAAAATAAACAAAATAAATTGAAAATTTATTCTTTTTTTAATTGATTTTTTTCTTAAATCAAACTTTCTCAAAAAATAATCCAAAAATACCTGAAGTTAATGTGTGGGATCTATGCTTATTTCGAATCTCTTCTTTTTCATTTAAAGCTACATCTCCATCTGGAATCGAAGCTAACGATTATGTCAATTCCGTTGCTGATGCTACTCCTCTCTCAGGAGTGGGGTTCTTTTATATTTTTTAAGCTTCTTGAATGAAAAGATTCAATAAATTTAAATTTTCTCTGTTTGGTTAACTTTAGTTCTTTTTTCCAAGTTTATCTTTCTCACCGGAATTTTCTTATTCATTTTGTTCAGAAGAACCAGCATTTTTAGGTTTCCTACCTCTCTTTTTAGGTACTTTCATGCCATCAATTACTTCAAGTTATTTAGAAGAACCCAATACCGAATCGTCTAACATTTCAGCAATCTTTTGAATTTCAATTTCATTATTCTGCGAAGATTCTTCAGTAATAATATTATTCAATTTCTCTGCTACTCCAGCTTTTCTCCCTGTCTTAGCAGGTAAATTCTAGTTGACATTTGGCAAAGTACTTGAAATATCAGGATTACTAATTTACGGACTTTACGGAGGAGTACCTGAATTATCAATTAGCATCTAGCTTGTAATGATATTCTATTAAATCATAGCAATTTCTTCTATTTGACTGCTTGCTCTACTCTTAATCTCGCTAATATCCGCTTTCAGTTATTCTGCTTCATTCAGCAACTCCTCTAAAATAGCAGCTTTATTGTTTTTATTATTACCTTTATTCTTCTGTTGGTAATCATAATCTGCATATTACTTTGGTTTAGCTGGTCGTCTATTACTTTTCCTTATTTCATGAACACTTTCCTCTTCGTTATCATCATCCTCGTCGTCATCATCTTCATCATTATCATCTTCATCTTCATCATGATTATCTTCGTTTTCTCCTTTTTCATCTAACCCATTTTGTCTATCCGATTTTTCTTCATTTATCTTCCCATCTCCATCAACTAATTATTATTTTTCCTTAGCAAGACTCCCAGTACTTCCTTCTTCAAAAAGTTCATTTACACATTAACTATGAAGGACACTTAGAGCACTTTTCCCTTATTGCTGTTCTTTTTTAATTTATTCAATTTTCTTGAGAATCTATTCTAACATACTGTCTTTCTTAGCTGCTTTTTTCTCTATCTTACTCAACTCAGCATTCTTTTTCTCGAGCATAACTTCCAAATTATCTTTCTTTTTCTTTTTATTCTTAGCTAGTTTATCATTCTCTAAGATGTTTTTGTCAGATTTTTAAGATTCTTATTAGATCTAGTTATCATCGAATAATTATTTTGCTACAGATATCTTCTTGAGTTTCTCTTCTGCTTTAATTTCAATCTTTTCTTTTTTCTTGCTACTTGCTGGGAGGGGTTGTTTCACAGCTATTTGTTAGTCTTTCTCAGATTCTGCTTTTCTCTTGATGGGTGTTTCAGCAGCGTAGTAGGGGATATTATTATGATTATCTTCCTTTTCCTTGTGAATTTACTTGCTTGGTTTACTAACAATTTCAGCTGGCAAAATTTATTTTTATTTCTTCCCCTTCAGCTTCTTCTTAACGCTAAGTTTTTCTTCCATGTCTTTATCTTCTTTCAGTTGAACTCGAGTCCCTTTTGTGATAACAAACTTTTATTTTACATTTCTTTTTCCTTTTCTTTACGCGATGCTCTCCACTTCTTCACTTTCTTCTTCTTCTTCCTCTTCCTCGCCATCATCGTTATCATCTAATTCTGCATCTTCTTCATCATCATTATTGAGTATTTCATCTTTTTCATCAATTTTTTCAACTTCAATCTTCAAAGTCTTCTATTTCTTAGCCTAGGCACTAACAAATAATTTCAGCATTAACGTATCCTAATCTAAGCAATAAACAAATCCATTTTACCTTTCTTTTTTCCCTTATTTAAGTGATGTTCCCCTTCCTTTTCCCTTTTCTGTTGTTTCCTCAATCTCATCCTTATCTTAAAAATAAACAAATCCAAAATATTAACTCCACTCCGCCATCACTCCAAAGAGTCTTGCAGATTGTTCTAATACCTGCTTCACCACGAGTGCTACTACTTTCGTTTATTTTAAGTTGAGACTCTTTTCGAGTCTCTCTTGAATTGGCTTTCTTATTCGCACCTCCAACCATATCACTTAGCTTCTTATTATTATTATTTTTTTCTCTTTAATTTCCCTCCAAAATCAAGATATTACAGAATATCAAATATATTAAAAATGTTCCAATCTCGTTTCTTTTCTTTTTTTCTTCTCAATCTTCCACGCATAATAATATTCACATTATGTCTTTAATATTCCTCTCCCCTCCCTTTACTCTCACTTCACTCATATATTTCCTTCTCTTTTTAAAAAATAAATATCTTTTTCAAAGGAACTTATCGCAATTTCAACATTTAAAAACTCCACCAATCAGATACACCCAGTCTGAGAGAGATTTCTTCTTCTCCCCAATTCTAAGGATCCCGTCTGATTAACCCCCAAGCTTGGTATGTTTTCCCTCTCTTAGAATTAAATTCAATTCTTGAGTAATAGTTCTTTCTTTCCCTTTCTATTTTTTCTAAATTTAGACTTTTCAAATTTATTTTGTCTTTGATTTAGGGTTGCTTAAAAACTTCTTTTGCAGTCAGATGCTTTGAGAATCTGAAGAGTATTATTTAGCATTGATTTGATGTCATTTTGATATTTCAACCCTAAACAACAACAAAATATGTGAAGAATTCAAAAATAAACTTATCTTATCCCTAGATTTCCATTCATATTATTTTAAATCGCAAAAGTTGTAAATTGTGACCTTCTTAGTTTCACTGTATTATCTTATCTTCAGCTTAGACACTTTCTATGTTGTTCTCTACCACTCCAGCAGCAGAAACAGAAGAATTATTATGAGATTAAATTCTACTCTACCCTTAAACAACATAAAAACTATAAGATGATCATTCTTCCTTTTATTTCTGGTTTATCCAATCTTATCTGATAATATTGCTGTAAAAACGTCTTTATATTCCATGAGAGCTGCTTTTCATTTTTTTCAATGATTCAAACCAAAAAAATGTAAGGAAATTTTAATCAAAATCATTAATCTTTTTTCTGGATCTACTTTTGACCTAAAATTTCTCCAAAGTAATTAGATTCTACTTAGTTTTCTTTACAATTCTTTAACAATCCACAAATTATTTTGCTTTAAATTTCTTCACTGCAAATCAGCCAAAATCTCCAAGCTAAAGAATCCGTTTATTCCCGCAAATTTTATGAATTCCATCAAAAGCGATTATTTAATTGAACACTTAAATCATAAAAAACCCCCCCCAAAAATGGTCAAGGACTGCGTTGAATTCAAAATCAAGAGCACAACTACTTCAAGTCTGAAGCTATTTTACTTCTATTATGATAGGCAGTTCTATTAAAAGAACCATAAAAAAGTTCCAACTTCATTCGACTTCGACACTTTTGCTGGAGACAAAATTCTCGACAATTTACTCCAATACATGGGTGGAACGTATGAAGGTTTCCTAAGTGCTGTTGAGTCAATTGGTTTAACAACTACAGATGAAACTACTTTCTCTAAAGGTGCCTACTCAAATAAGCTCATGGATAAGTTTTTAGTCAGCGCATTTAACCCATAATTTACCTCATTCTTCATCACTTTCAACGAGGAAAATAAGATTGCGTTAAAAGGAGATCGCCTCAATTGTGCTGTAGTTGCTTTCCCGTATATCAAAAAGAAACAAGAATATTCATAATTAATCAATTCGTTAGCATCGAATAGCAAAATGGTAGATTCTGCTCAGGAGATAGAATAACAGCAAGAGATAAGTAAATAATATTCTTTTATTCTAAAATCAATTTCATATTGATTTTGAAGGGCTGATGAGAATGATTCAAAATGTTAAAAATGAATGTTTTTGCTTTTTAAGCTAAAGAAAAATGCTCAAAACTGAGAGATGAGCTGTATTTGATCGACTATTAATCGAAACTTGTTGACAAAGAGCTATCCAAACAATAAGAAACAACCAGAAATGCTTATGAACAAAGCCAAATGAAACTGCTTAAACTACAAGAATCGCTCTCCAGTGAAGAAGGAAAGCATAGATAATCGATACGAATCCTTAAAGAGTAACTTGATTTGAAAGCAAATTGCAAGCCTGTTTAATATTGTAAGAAAATGATTAATATCTTTTTAATATTCATAGCCTCTAGAAGAAGAAAGTAGGGCTCGAATAATTAAAACAATAATATACAACAAATCTCAAGAATGTGCTTGAAAAAGAAGTCCAAAAGAGATTAACTAACTATCAAAAAATGCTCAAGATGCGGGTTAGTTAACTATTATTAAAATGAGATAACTGTATTTGAATATTGTAACACGGATGAAGATATTTGATTTGTTTGTGATTTAAAGCACAAAGACCACATGAGTCATCTGGAGAAAATACACAACTTCGACATCGAGAAGCAAAAGAAATTAAATCAAGCAATACAAGACGCAGAGAATAGCAATGCCGCAATTAGTGCATCAACGGAGAGTACACGTGCAGTCATGAATGACATACAATCTCGTGAAAAAGGGAAAAAAACTGAACTTGAAGCTTACAGGACATACATTTAAAAATTAGAATAGTAATACAAGGAAATCTCAGAAGTTGATTAATAAATCAAACAAACTGATTTACTTGCATGTAAATTCTGCTGTGAGAAAATAGCACAAGTTATCTTCAGACCGTGCGGACATTTATTGTTCTGCGAAAGTTGCTGGGAAGATTATCTCACTGATGATAGAGACAAACAGCTTAATCATGCGAAGTATCTGTGTTTAATCTGCTAAGAATTTAGGAAAGTTGTTATAATTCAAGGATTCTGTGATCCTAATATGTTGATGAAGAAATGAAAAAGAGGTATTAGCTATCAAAGGAGAGTTGCAGATACATGAATTTTTGAAACTAACTGCCTTTACAATTACTGATTATTAATTTACTTTAATCTCTCCGATGTTCATTTTTTTGGTAAAATTATATTCCTGTTATCTTTAAACTTTTGTAAAGTATTTTCTCATATTCATTGTATCTTTTAGAAATATTAAAACTTATTAAAAAATCTTTTGCCTTGTATTATTCTTGAATTGACCCAAAGAATTCTGATGGGTATAGAAAATGAATCCTAAATTCATTAATCAACTTCTATCTTCAAACAATTATTGCTTTATTTCACATCCCCAAATACACAAAAGTGAAACAATACAAGAAAAGACTAAAATGGAAAGAGAAGGTTTTGGAAGAGTGTATATTCGATGCAGACCTCTCACTAACAAAGAAATTAACTTGTGTTAGACTTCATGTGTAAAAGTCAATATCAAGGAAGGCTCCATTGTCGTTCAAAAATACTCCATAGAAAAGAAAACATTTATTTTTAACACAGTTTTCAATGAATACGACAAATAGCAATCTCTCTATCAAGAGACAACCATGGAACTTGTGGAGAATTTATTTTTCGGATTAAGTGCTACTGTCATAGCATATGGTCAGACAGGTTGAATTATTATCCAAATAAATCTTCACAAAAGGCATAATGTTTATTGTAAAATTGTGAATATTTAGGAAGTGGAAAAACGTATTCCATGATTGGATAATCCGACGAAAACAGCAAAGGAATAATCCCAAGGAGCTTAGTAGAAGCATTTGAACTCCTATCCTATCCCGAAAATAAAAACTTTAAAGTTTTTTGTTCATTCGTGAATCTGCGTGATGAGAATCTTGTAGATCTGCTGACTGATAGTTTGAGAAAAGTTTCAATATCCCATAGAAAAACAAAAGATTAAAGAATAACATTAGAAGATCTCATTTTAGAAGAATGCTAAACACTCGAGCAAGCGAAGGGAGTATTAGCAAAAGGGAAACTTAGACTAGGGACTTTGTCGAGCAATGAAATCAAAAAATACTTCGAGATTTTCACTTTGTATCTCCTGGAGAGCAGTAATGAATGCGAGACCACCTTGGATATTTAAGAGAAAGCTGCCCAGCTGTAATTCATCAATTTCGCATCATCTGAAACGTAAATAAAGGGTTTATTGTGCTCAGAAATTCGTTTTTATTTGAATTCTAAGACAATATTTCAACTTCAAAAGAAGGTATAATTTTTTTATGCTAACAATTTAATGAAAATTATTAATAAACAGAAGCCAAGAAGGACTCAAAGAAACCAAAGCAGTATGCGATAAGAGTCCCATTGGGTACTTCAATCAACTTGTTTCTGATTTGGTTTAAGATAACAAGTCTGCTATTTTTTACAACAATACCAAATTAATTCGCATTCTTCAAGTAATTAAATTATTTTTCTTAAAGCGATAACTTACAACCAACAGCATTAGACCTTTTAGTTTAATCATAGAATAATTATATTAAAACAGGATTCGCTTGAAGGATATACAAGGATGGTAATGATAGCAACAATAGCCCCATCGAAACAATGCATGGACGAAACAATACGGACACTGGAATTCGCTTAGTAAATGAATAAACTTATGTGCCCTTCGAAATAATCAACAGATATCAATGCAACTTCCATCAAAGAGCTTCCAAAAGAAGCAATAAAGGGTAAATATTAGAAATTAAATCTTCCTTTAAGATAGGCTATGGAGAAAACAGTAAAGTTTGATGAAGATTAGATCAACAAACTGATACAAGATAAAATTAGTAAGAAAGAGAGACTCGAATAAGATAGTAAAATTTCTTTAGAATCTGCAAATTAAAGCATAGAAAGTGATGGTGTTAATGACAATCTAAAGTCAGTTCCTTCCACGAATCAAATAGAAAGTAGTACAGAATCTGTTACAAAAAATGATGTTTCTGAAGATCCAATTTCATCAAATAACTTATTTTCTGAAGGACCTCAAGAAGTTCTATTCTTCAAATCTCTTTGCGAGTGCTTTTTGACTTCAAAAGAAATCAAAACAATCAGAAAAGACAGTCTCTGGATTGAAGATGAGCATAGATTTCAACTTCCTGAAAAGTTCCCCACTAACTTGAACTAAACCGAAGAACATCGAGCAAGGATTCAAAGCGCTTTTGATGAAGTTGCAATCAATTTTTAAAATAATAAGAAGGAATAACCAATCCAATGATGTTTATTGTCTAGCTTTCTAATGTAATTCGCAGTTGTCACTTTGGGTTTTATTATTATCAGCTGCAATTTTGGACTTTTTTATAAATTACATCAACAAAAACTGTTCAATTTGTTTAGTATTCCTTTCAAATATTTTTCTGATTATTCCTGGGGGTTGGGATTATCAAAATAAAAAATATCCTTCGAAATATCAGACAATAGATTTTATCAGATAGACGGACTATTAAAGGATTTTAAGTTTGAGGGATTTGATTCAATTTCTTAATTATCAGATAAATACAATAATAAACTAATCAATGAACAATCGCAATCCACAACTCATTGCTTCATCCCCATTGAGGTCAAATAGAGTATCGTTTGACTGCCTAAACGCTCAATCAAATGAAAAATTAAAATAAGTTGATATTGACTACAAGTTCGTCATTGAAGGATTTGTAGCGTATCATTCTCTGTAGATTAGATACAGAGCTGAAGATGCAGATGTTTAAGCTGTGTTTAGGTTTGCACTCACAGAAGATGCGTGCTTTGATGGTCTATCTGTGACGAAAGGATCAGAAGTGATCGTCTGTGTTGTCAAAGAGAAAGAAGAAGCCAAGAAAGAATACATGGAAGCTGTTTAACTTGGTAACTTTCTAGACATTTTTGACTTGTTTTACTTATTTATTCTTTTTAAAGTCTCTCTCTTTCTCTTGCTCTTTTGTTTTCAATTTTTGTTGTTTTTAATTTACTAAAAGGAAAGGGTGCAGCATTGGGCGATTTAGAAAAAGGAATGATGAGCGTGCAGATTGGGAACATTCATAAATTTGAAGTGTTCACTGTAGAATTTAAGTACATTTAGCTTATGAACAGCACGGATCAAAGTCTAAAGCAGCTACAAATGCTTTTGCCTATTCGAGGTGCGGAGTCTGTGCGTTTATCAGGTGAAGTCAGATCGCAGAATGAAAAACAAGAAATTCTTGAGCTTAAGTTTATTAATTTCCAGAAGACAATACCCAAAACTACTAGAGTCTCATCTCATGAAATGTAAGTAAATCCATCTGATTTAGGAAAAATAGAGGAAACAACCACCGATGAATAATCTCCAATGATATGCGTGAGGTACTCAGATACTTCCATGTCACTTCTATCGTCCTTCTAAAATGATTCAGAAATCTCACCATATTGTTGTCTCCTCACTTGTCCGAATCCAATCTTAGAAAGCTCGAAATACGACACCAACACTGGTAAGCCATAGATCTTATGATTATTAAATAATCTTTGACATATTTGAAATCTTTGAAGGTGGAAAGAACGAATTGATTCCCTCCGATTTTGTGATTTTGCTGGATAGAAGTGGTTCAATGTCTGGAATAAAAATCCAAATGGCCGTGGAGGCATTGATATTTTTCTTAAAATCACTTCCAGAAGGCTCGATTTATAATATTGTCTCCTTTGGATCGACCTTTGAGTTTCTTCACGAGCAATCTCTTTAAGTGAATGATGACAATATGCAATAATCAATTTCAAGGATTGAAGCATTTAGAGCTGATTTAGGAGGGACTAATATTATAGGAGCGTTAAAGCATTTATTCACTGAAATGCAAGATTAAATTGGTCTTCGAAGGAAGATATTTATTATGACAGACGGTGAGTTCGACAACAAGAATGCTGGTAAAACAATAAAAAAAAAATTCTTTCTTCTTTTTGATTAACATAAAAATATCACTAGTATTTGGTAATTGTTCATTTCCTTGATTGCCTAGTGACTGATGAGATTGAGAGGAACAAGCATGGTATTGATCTTTAAGTTCTCGGAATCGGCAGTGATGTAGATATCATCAATCTTGAAAAGTTAGTTAAAATAACTAATGGAACTTTTTAACTTGTAACATAACCTTAGCAGATAACTTCAGCAGTTATCCATCTTCTCGAAGAGTCTTTCTCATGCCAAACTCAAGTTAGTCTCTCTCTTGATATCAGCGCTCCTGAATGCCTCAATTTCATTGTCCCTAATCCTTAGCTGATCCGTTACATCGATCCTAAAAAACCTATTCAGTTTTTCCTCTTCCTGAATAGAAAATTTGAAGAAACTAAGTAACTCACAGTATCCCTTTCTGGAACACCGAAGAGTCAGTTCACCTCGGATGCTTGGGATATCAATATACAAAATGCTATACCCTAAGCACGAGCACCTATCCATAAAATTGGATTATATCAGCTAATTCGTAATGCTATCCTCGCTAAAAAAAGAAAGGCCACTAATATCCTTGATGATCTAGCTTGTGCAATATAAAACGCACCAAGCAACTGCTTAGAATTACTCAAAAACGAAGCCATCAGATATTAGATTCTCTGTGAATACACTGCATTTGTGGGAGTGTCAGAAGTGCCTGTAAATTCATCTCTATATCAAAACACTTGTTATGTTGGAGGATTAGCCAGCAAAAATGCTACTATCGGATGCGATTTTGATGAAATAAGCAGGAATCTTTATAAATCATAACAGTCAGTAAGGTCAGGATCAATTAATTTATAGATGGCTTAAAGAAAAGAAAGTGCTGGATGCTGCAGTGGAGGAGGAGGAAGCAGTTAAAGTAACTCATCAAGTTCAACAAAATACAAATAAGCGAATTAGAATTTCAGATTAGGAAGTGACTATGGTTTAGATGATAAGAAATCCTAAAATTCTATCAGCTCAAATAATCAACTCGACATGAACAAAGAAGACATCTACTAGAGAATTATAAAGGCATAGCGAGTGAATGGATCTTGGAAACTAGATGAGAAGTTCCTGAAATACTTCGAGCTTGAATTATCAGAATTTAATAATTCTAACCCCATTGAAGCAAGTGCTCCTAACCGTGACGATATCTGGTTCACGATTTTCGTTGTGCATTGGATCTAGAAAGCTTGCTCGCATCATTTGGATATCCATCAATTTATCGTTCTAAAAGCTTACGGATACATAGATCGACTTGCTAAGCAGTATAATATCCCTAAGTCAGAAAAGTTATTAGACGATCTTATGGCAAAAGGCAGCAAAAGCATTCTATGATATTTGAATTATTAGGTTAGAATTAACACAAAGAGAAATAATAATTTTGTGTTGCTGTTGCTTGCATAAAGTTTTACCAAGAAATTTATGTTGTTTTTTTATGAAGTTTCCATTAGTTTTAGAGTTGAAATATCTTCAAACAAATTAATTTTCTAACAAGAATCAAATATACTATTAAGACTATTATCTTTTAAAAGTGCTCTGGCAAATAATGTTAATATTTATTGTTGCATTGACTTTCTAAGCTGTAAGATTGTCCTTATTACAAAAAGAATAATGGAAAAAATCTACTTGATTTAAAGGAAAAAAAACACTGGTTTAAGGCTAAAAAATGAATGTTTTTTCAATGAATTTATTAAGAAAATTCAGTTAGAGAAACAAGGGAAGGAGATAATTATTAAAAAAAGAAAATTTAAGTAGGCGTTAAAGTTAATTCAAATCAAAATCAGCGAAAGAGGAGAGTAGCGAGATACTTACAAGTTAAACAAAGGCACCAATAGAACCAATTTGCTGCCGTGTATTGAATAGTGCTCTATTGCTGTTGTGAAATACAATTTCCGTTCCTAAAAATATAACATTTTCTTAATAAATTCCTCCCTACTCAGTCTGCCTAACCCTTCTAATCTATTTCACTACATATGCACACTCCCTCTCAAAAATCTCAGCGAAATGCATACGAAGCCCATCCTACCACAGCAGAAAAAGAAAATCAAATGACTGGTCTTTCTCCTTTCACAAAGAATAAACCAAAAAGTCCCTTTGGGCCTGCAGAATCTATCAAATCCAGTAGAGAGCAGCAAACTCATCCAAATCTAAGATCTGCTCGGCGTGATACAGATTCACAAATTGATATCCTTTGGTCAAGCTAAGGACAACAACAATGCATATCTTCCTTTGAGCTTATAAAAGAAATTAAGCCTATTTAGAAAGTTTTAACTCAAGGGAAACTTCTAGATAAACAGGCGCTTAACGTTTTCAATACGAATAGCAACAGCACCAGCAATCCCAATAAAATTAACTCACAAGAAATTCAAAATTACCATCATAATAAGTCATATTATCTCAAAACAGAAGATTCGCCTAAAATAGCTTAATCCAGCAATAGAAACAATAACAACATAAATAATACATCTCTTCAAATCTTCAATGAAATACTCCATACTCCTCATTCACAGAAACAAGACTCTATCTCAGTAAAAAGCAGTTTAGCATTGAATAAGAGAAACAATCTTAGTAATACCAGTAAAAGTCCTTTACAAAGTGCTCGAGTAGCTCCAACCACTCCAAATAGCTTCTATCAATTGAATAACAACAACAACAATAACTCAAGCTATTTATCATCTGAAGCTCCAACAGCGAGGACTCATTTTTCCAAAGAAGGGTTCATGTTGTAAAACTCTTCCATTGAGAATACAAATCTTGAAAAGAACGATACTATTTCGTTCAAGGAATAATATTTAAAAAATAAGAGAAATCTAGAGTAGAATCATGTAAGCTAAGCATTAGAGAAGAAGGAATTAGCTAGATTATCAGTATCCTCTGAGAAATTGAAAACTACCATTCTGCATCTGCAATCACTGCTTTAGGAGTAACACAAGAGATTTGTTATTTGTAAGTTTATTTTGATAACAAAACAATGTATTTTAAGAGCGAAAGACAGAGAAGAATAATGTAAATCTTCCAGAGACAGAAAAGTCAACGAAGTTCAAGAAGAATTTCTCAAGAAAAGCACTTAGATGGCATAATTATTTGAGGAAGTCTCACAACAATACTTGGAATTTGAAGAGAATCTCAGATTAGCTGAACAAGCATAAGATATTGTAACTCTCATATAAAAAGAAGAAAAATTCAATTATTTGTATTACTTCAAAGCAATTAACATTTTTGCTTAATTGTTAACAGGATCTCGAGACTAAAGCTCTTCTAAAGGAGGATTTAAATGGTAGACTTATTTAAAGAGCGGAGTTAGTTGCACACAAAGAAGATTTGGAGGCGATTTCTTGTTAATTCTAAAGGTAATATGAAGAAGAAGCGAAATATCTTTTAGAAGATATTTCTATTACAGAAACATTCATGAAAGCACAGCGATAATTAAGTGAATTCTCATAAGAACTTTAAGAAA
>Ga0302271_10003235_pt1 | contig 13945 bp, 12 predicted proteins | sample III_Bog_N1_1_FD_198767 | JGI IMG/M metagenome (GOLD analysis project Ga0302271, IMG submission 198767) | Peat permafrost microbial communities from Stordalen Mire near Abisko, Sweden - III_Bog_N1_1 | ecosystem: Environmental > Terrestrial > Soil > Wetlands > Peat | place: Sweden: Abisko... | reverse complement strand
GGATATCCAAAACAAGGATGTTTTCTGAGACCTAGCAGAAATAAAAATATGAGAATCTAACAAGTGATTCACCTGTACAGTTTTCATCTACATACTAGCACACTCCAGATTAAAGAGCGTGTATCTTCTCCACTGTGCATAGACTATCGTCAGACATAATGATATGTTTCCAGAGCTGAGATTTTTTGTTGTATAAAAATAATCTATTGAGCACTAAATTATTCTTAATTTTTTGTTTTCTGTCTGAATCCTTTTATTCACTTTTTTTTCTAAAATGAAAACAGCTAAATTCTCAATTAATAGAGACAAAAAATGCATCTTAGTATTAAACTTTTTTGTAAATGATGTGAGCTTAATTTGCCTGAAATTTAATATAAAAAAAGTGCTTATTTGTGCAAAACCTGAAGTAATGTTTCCAAGAAAGATTTATCAGCCCGCAATATCTGCATATTTTCATTTATTTTGGAATCTACCAATACTTAAGTATTTGAGATATTATTACTATTGTAAAGTAGATTAAGGTTGAGAAGATACTTGAGTCAAATATTTTATTTTTAATAATTTAATCGATGAGTATTGTATTGAGAAACTGTTTAATAATGTGTCTTAGATATTTTCGAAAAAAAAGCAATTCAAGATATTTGAAAGAAGATTATTTCTTTTACTTGAAGAATAATTATTATTTACTGTATCAAGAACTTTTTCTGAAAAATATCTTTTTTAGCTAGACAACTTGAAATAAGAAAAAAATAATCTTTTTAATTAAGTCATCTACTAAACTCGATGCTATTGATTTTCAAAGTTAAAAAATGAAGGAAAAATATTTCTTTCTTCAAAGATTTTTAAAAGGAGAAAGATCAAGAAAAAAAAACTTTTCAAAAATCCTAGAGAAAGAGAGAGGTGGGATGAGTGTATTGTGGATTGAAACATCGAAATCGTAATAAAATGAGGGAAATAAAATTGGGAGGGAGAAAATCGTGGTATATTCAATAGAGATATTGGAGATATCATACAGGAATAAAGGTGATTTTGCTCATAAATAATTTCCAATTTAAAAAAAAAGACACAATAAAAGAATCTCCCTTTCTTTCACACTTTATCAAGTTAACCAAAGAAGCTCTGCACACACCCCCCCAGAAGAGGAGAATATTTTATTGAGAGATGTCTATGCGAAGATCAGTATCGAACAGTGTAGTGTTCATTGGAAAATTATCCTCCCGAGTCAGAGAGGATGACTTGCGCGATGAATTCCGCAGATATGGTAGGATTAGAGACATTGATTTCCGCAGACATAGAGGATTCGCGTTCGTTGAATATAATAATTCCTCTGATGCCAGAGCAGCCGTCGAAGAGATGGATGGGTAGAGGTTTGAAGACACCAGAATTGTTGTGCAATTCAAAGGTAATCGATGATTAATGGGATATTAGAAACATAAAGAGAGAGATTAGACAGAGAGAATTCAGTGAGAAATGAAAGAGATCTAATTTTCTGGAAATTAATATTTTATTTCTCATATGTTATCCCTTATTGTTTGACTATTTGCAGGTGACCGAAGCTCGAAGGGTCCAGCTAACGCCGATGTTTGCTACAATTGCGGTCGCAAAGGTCACTGGTAAATAATAACTTATATAAAAAAAGTTTTTCTCTCGAGAAATTTTACAATCTCCAAACGAGAAATAATACAGAAAGAAAGGAAAAATCTCATGAGAAAGATAATAAACAAACACAATATTGAAACCTTAAGGAATGGGTGAGAGTTTAGTTGGCTTGATGGATGATCTGAAGGCTAAAAATGAGCAAACTTTTCAGTAAAACAAGCAAGAGCAGGATTTGAATGCCAATAAATACATTCAAAAATTCAATGGGCCTTATTTTTCCGCCACAAATGAATCTTTTCATAATATTTTCCCCCAAAGACAATGAATATTTTAACGAGCAGAAGACTTGTGGAGATCGAGTTTAAGATAGAGAGAGAGGAAGAGGATGTTTAAGAGAGAGAGAGAATAAAAAAAATGGAGGGCGAGGGCTCGACGATAAAAATTGGATGAATATGAGAAGAGAGAGAGAGACAAGGAGACATTTTATCCCTTGGTGAGTATGAATGTCGAGAGTCATTTGAAAGCAACGAAGTTTTGAAGAATGAGATTGTTATGTGTATGTGAAGTGATTCTGACTGGTATTTTTGAACTTGTGGACGACAAACAGGGCTAACGAATGCAAAGAAGGCAACTGGACGTAAGCTACTTCAAATTCTCCAAATCATCCACCAGACAAATCGATCATTTCTCTTTCTAAAAACAGGAACAAGTGCTATCGATGCGGCAAGCCTGGACACATGAAAAAGGAGTGTTCTCTCAGCAGAACACCTTCTTCTCGCAGGGAATCCCTAAGACGCAGCAAAAAATCGTAGAACTAATTATTACCATTCTTGATTATTTCTTTCTCCCAGGTTAATTAGTGTTTTTTTTTATTTAGGAGAGATAGCAGAAGCCGCAGTAAACATAGAAGCACCCGAGACAGAGATGACAAGAGCAGAAGCAGATCAAAAGATAGAAGAAGAAAGCCATCACCTTCAAAATCATCTTCTAGATCTAATTCTTCCAAATCTCGTTCGTCAAAAGGCAGCCGTTCAAATTCTTCTAAGTCAAAGCGATCTTCATCTTCTCGCTCCAAGTAAGCAGAATATCGAAAATTAAATATAACCTGATTTGATTATTGATCTTGTAAGATCTTCAAGCTCTTCGAATAGAGACAAGAGAAGCAAAAGCAGATCTAAAAGCAGGGAAAACAACACTAACAACAAAGCAGATTCTCCACATCCTTAGGAAAATAATAACAGTGACTCTATTGTTCCAGAGTCTGCTGTTGCTCCAAACACTTCTGAAGTAAATTGACATTCCCAAAAATCCTCAATCACATAAAATGTGTGTGTATGTGTGTCATGTTAGATAAATTTTTACCAAGACAAGAAGATTATCCAAATTTTTAAAGAATATTTGGAATAATTTTGTTATGATTATGATTGCTAGTTTAGCTTAAAAAAAGGTGTTTTTATTTTAAAATGCTGTTTAACGTTGAAATTTAGAATATTATGTAAGTGATTTTTTTAGTAATATGAGCATATTTTTGGGGTTTTTCTTAAATTTTTGAATTTCAAGGTATTTTTTTTCATATTGCTTTCGAGTATGCTTGAATTTCAAATTAAGCATTTTATTTGCTATTAACAGATCAAAACTAGGAAATGAAAAATGTTTTGTGTCTATGAATTTTCACATTGTTTTTGGAAAATGAAATAATTTTTTCCAATCTCATTTTCTATATTTTTTTTCATATTATCTCCGTTCTAAGAATTTTCCATCAAATATCCTGCAAGAGTGTGGGGACAAAAATGATTTTTTATTAATTAGCAAATCGTTTCTTCTTCTTTTTTGAATCAAATCAGAAAAATTTAATATTTTTTTTCCAACTCACACTTGCTCAACCCACTCTTTCTCCCCCAAATAGAATCAATTATTTCTATGGCTCAAAAACTTTTCAAAAAAACAAATATTCTTTTTGAATATTTCCTGTCCATTACATCAATTACTGCTTATTTTAACTAATCTTCTTTCAACTCTATTTACTTTGTGTATCTGTATTTTTATGAATTATTCATTTTTATCATAAATATCAGCTAAGTAATCCCCCCTCATTTCAATGCACCCCTTGAAAAGAAAAGGTTCAAAAAGGAAGAATTTCATCTGAAAACAAACAAAAAAAAAGGGGCTTTCCCACAAAACGAAGAGAAGAACGAGATGATCAATTAATTTTTAAAAATAAAAATAAAAGTCATCTATTAGAAGAGGGGGGATTAGGCATAGCTAATCCAACAAGCGGAGAGTTGCTATATGCAAAACCACAGCCTCCGAGGAGGCATTACCCGAGGGTCGACCTTTGGTGTCCATTCAGCAGGCAGCGCGTTTGTTGTCTGGAATGCAGAGAGAGATTCCAAAGAAAAAGGGGAACAAAAAAAGAGAAAATCTGACGAATTATCTGGCCATGAGGTAATGAAAAATTACCGAATTTCCCTCTGCAGAAAATCATTTTTTGGTTTTAAGAGAATGGATGGTGAATAATAAGAGGCCTACTGGGGAAAGGAAACGGGAGGATAATTGTTTTTAAATTGTTGAGAGAAATAAATCAATTTATTTTTGCTACATCTTCTCAATTGTGAATGTAAATTCATATTTTTTTTTTCGAAAATAGCTCATGAAGCGATGTACTATTGATCTGCTGAAGACAATGAAGAAATGCAACTCGAAATTCAATTTTGATGAAGACAAAGTACCAAAACGATTACTCACTTTTCCTGGAGAAGGTAATGAAAGATAGTTATGCTCTCTGTTCTATGGTAGAATTGGAGATTGGGAGATGAAGAGATTGCATCTTTTTTGATGTTGTTGATACTTTGAGCTGAAAAAGCACAAACTAATTCGTGTTTTTATCTTTTGACCAAATTATTAATATATTTCTTCATTTCTTTCCAGGAGTCTTGAACAACAACTTTGATAATGAGCACTCTGATTACATTCTCCGTGTCCGCGATGTCATTACGAACACCACCAAGAAAACGTATGGGAATAGCACAGTTGCATTAACAAGACTACATCGTTCAATTCCATATTAGATGTTCACAGTTTTTCATTCTACAAAATCAATATTTTTTTCTTATTTTCCTTAGAGATTATGTAATCGAAGACATCTTAGGAAAGGGTACATTCGGGTAGGTCGTGAAATGTAGCGTTGGGAAGTAGTAGTTTGCTGTGAAAGTTATCAAAAATCGTTAGGCATATTTCTAATAAGCGAAAACGGAGATTCTGCTACTGAGGGTGCTGAATAAATGTGAGAATGAGGGAAATACCAATGAAACACAGCGAGTTGTTTAATTGATAGATTTCTTTGTGTTTCGGGATCATTTCTGTCTTGTCTTTGAGCTTCTGGATCAATCACTATTTGATTTCTTGAAGGGTACTTCATTCACTGGATTTCCATTGCCATTGATTGCTAAATGGACAAAAGCGATTGTTCATGGGATGATAGTTGCAGAATCTAAGTAAATCATCCATTGCGATCTCAAACCGGAGAATATCATGCTTAAGAAGTAACTGAGAGAGAGAGAGAGATATTACGTCAAGTAGATATTCCTTATGTGTTTTTTTATCTTTTCTTTCAAAGCAATGAAGTCAAAATCATCGACTTTGGGAGTGCTTGTCATCAACAAAACAGAATCTACACCTACATTTAAAGTAGATTTTACAGAGCGCCCGAAGTCATCTTAGGGATGAAATACACAATCGCTATCGACATGTGGTCACTTGGGTGCATCATCGCTGAGCTTTTCTTAGGGATTCCGTTGTTTCCAGGGAATTCCGAATACGACTAACTTAGTAGGATCGTTAGCATTAGAGGGTACCATATTATATTAATTTTGATATTTTTTAAGAAATTTGATACATTCATTCCTTTCTCTTATGTTTACTGTTAAAGTGAGCCATCGAAGGAGAGCATACAGGAAGGTCGTTTCTGGAAGAAGTTCTTCCACGAGAAGGATTCTAAGGTTGTATTGAAAAATCGATAGGAGTTTGAACTCGCAGAGAAAGTGATCTTGGAAGATAGCAAGAGATATTATCATTTGACTTGCTTGAGGGATCTCAAGAAGTATTATTATAACTCGCCATTTAGATAGATCTACAGTACAACAGAAAGATAATTCGCAATGATTTTAGATTATTCTTTGTCAATTGTCTCTTTTAATGTCATAATTTGATTCAGGTGACGAGAAGAAGGTTGAATCTCAAATCGAAATGCTCCTAGATCTGCTTGAGAAGCTCCTTCAGATTGACCCTATGAATCGCATTTCAGCAAGTAGCGCACTCAGCCATCCTTTTTTATCTGATGAAATGATGCAAGATGCAGAAACACTCCCCGAAATACAAGAGCTTCTAAGTAATGTGTCGAAGGAGAATATTTGATATTAGGAGTTGAAGTATTGATTGTGTTTGTTTTTAGAACTTAAATTCAATCAACCGAATATGTAGCATTTCGGAGAGAAACCAGCAGGATAAGCAACAGATGATTCAACGAAGAGAACATAAGATAATCCAGAGATATCCAAGGAATAGTATTCAGATAAGAAAAAAAAGTAATAGGATAGTATAATTGGAATAAGCAATAGAAATCAAGATGAAACATACAAAAATGGGTAGAAATAATAATAACAAGAATAAGTGCAACGACAGCTGATCTAGCTTTAATCGATTCCATAGTAAGTCTAATCAGAGCAATCATAATACTAAGCATTTCATGCTTCTGCTGAATAATATGGATAACTCAAGCCAATGCCATTTTATCAACAACAACAACAACAATATTAATAGCTTTATGAATAGCAATAGGCTTACAACTCTTACTCTCAATTTCAAGGATAATAACAGTAATAGTAATAACCCAAACCATTCTAACTCTTTTAAGACACTCGTATTAATGAATAGCTTCAGTAGCAGTAGTAGTATTAGCCAATAACTGGAGCACCTCTGGAGGGATATGCTTTATCTTAATAGCAGCAACAATATTTCTAACAATAATAAAACAATTATTACCACTATTATTCATAATTTATTTCCCAACAATAACAACAACAGCAACACTAGCAGTACCTAGCAAGCTAATCCCATTCTGCTTGGAGTTAGCTACCTACCCAACTTCCATAAGGTCTAGCAGCAAGTTTTCCATATCAGTCAATGGGTTATTTTTAATCTTCGCAATTCCCAGAGAATTAATTAAATCCATAAATCCATTAGTTTCCTCCTGGGATGAGTTCCTTTATTTAATCTTAGGAATAATTGGGTAATGCTAATAGCTTTGGATCGTATTAGTAGATAAAAGAGAAATAGCATAATCAATAACAATTCCAAAGTACATAACAATAAATGTAATGGATATAGCAATAGTAGCAATAGCAGTAGTTGTAGTAGAATCACTTTCTGTAGTAATAGCAATTTCAATAAAACTATTCATCTGAATCATTTCCTGCCTTTGGGGTTGCTTCTCAGAAGCAGCAGTAACAACAGCAGTTTTTACCAAATATCCAATAGCAGTAGCTACAATACCAGCCTTAACCTTATCAGGATGTTAACTTACCAAGTAGCTAAATCCAACATTCATTTACCACTAATCAATCTGTTATTTCGAAGCCATCTGCATCTTAAACCACCACACTCCAACGAAGCTAAACAGATAAACCACCACCAGCAGGAAATGCAACATTCTCTGCATTCTCAGATGCTCCAAAGGTCGAACGAGGACTCAGTGAACTGCTCAAGGAATTGGAGAATCATGGGAGTAAATAAGATTAATTTGATGAATCCAAAGGAGAATAGCTGCAAAGACATTAAAGCGAGGCTTTAGGAGAATCAGAAGAAGAAGAATATGCAAGCTAAGAGTAGATGTTCAATGCATTTGGTGCTAGTCTCTACGGGTATGACATAAATTAGGTTTAGTTGTAGTAGTTTCCAATGTAGGGAAGTCATTAACTTCCTTCTCAAGGGAATATTACTATCGGCAATAGCATCAGCAACGATAATAACAGCAACAACAACAATGCTACTGCTGGAGCTGCAATCACCAGCCTTAACAACAACAGTTAATCCAATGAAAATTCGATTTTTCCAAAAAATCCTAAAAAATCTAGAAATAAAAAGAAAAATAACAACAACTCTAACAAGCACACAAGCAATGCTAACTTAGACGCAAACTAAAGTGATTCAGTACTAAATCTTTAGTTTTAATAACCACGGTAGCAGCAAGGTGGATCTAAGAAGTTAGCATTTCAATCATAGCAGCAATAACCATATTTCATCGCATAGCAGCAAAACTAACAGGAATAGCAAAGATCTTCAAACAACTAAAAGCAAAAGGAATAGGTAAATGTCTTAGCTAAAGGCGCTTCAGGTGTAATGCACAATAAATAATAGAACACCTAATCTAAGCCTGTGTTTATTGCGAACTAAAAGCAGGGTAAGAACTCAGGAAATTAAATGAATTTGTAGCCTCCTAGATTGGAATAGCAGCAGCATGTGTATGTACCAAAAGCATAGCTCAGTAATAAGGATAAAGACAGCAATAAGCATAAGAATTCTGAAAATTACAAGGATAAAGATAGCAGATCAATGATTAATACCTTAAGTGCTGGAAATCTTGGTAACTAAAGGAATAAAGACACGAGTAGCAAATCTAGTAGCAGTAGCAGCAGTAGAAGAAGCAGTGGAGTTGTTAACAGCAGCGATAGTTGCAGTCGGGATAGTTTCGCAAGAAGTAAGATAAGTAGTGATAGTAATAGCCAAAGTGGAGACACATAAAGCAGTAAATTCACTTAATACCAACAACCTGTGAGATAATAAGGGAATTTTAAAGCAGAAGAGACGAATTTAATAACAGCTAATACTACTACAATCACTGTCACAGCTCAGATATCCTTCCCCAAGGATGGCAACATAAATAGCGAGAAACTGAGTCTTAATGGAGGTAATGTAAGCAATCCCACTGAGATATATGAACTCGTGAATGGTAGTAATATTAACAACATCCCTGAAAATAATTTTAATGGTAAGATTTCTCAGAAGAAAGGAAAAAAGCATATGAAAGAACGATGGGTTAAGAAAGGAGGAGTGTCTCAGCAAGGGTAGGTAAGTGACACGACCAAGGATATTTCAAGACCAATCAACTCAAAAGTGCAGACAGAGATATTGCCTTTTACTGGGTCATCGCATATCAGCTGAAATCTTTATTGGTTTAGCTCTTTTCTCAAGTTCTGATTATCTCCTGGTTTTATCTAGATCAGATCCTTGTTCTCCTTTATTTCATCCTGCTCTTTTCAACGCGCTTTGCTCATTAATTAACCCTCCTGCCCTTTCTTTCCCATAGTTATCTCGATCTGCTTCTCCTTCTTCTCTCCAATTTTCCATTCTCTTTCATACTTAATGTTGTTAAGTTCGAAAATTAAAAATAATCACAAGTATGATATTTCAAAAAGGGGGGAGAGAGGGGGGTATTTACATAGTCTTTTGCTGAAAATGATTCTTATTATGAATCATACCTTTCTATTTGTGGTTGAGATTATTTCAAATTCTTGTGGGAAAATATTAAAAATTACTAATTAAAAGGCATTTTGAAAATGAGAATGAAATTATAATTTTTTAACACGCCTGCACAAAATTTATTAAATAAACTAATAAGACTATTGCTTGTTGCGCTTATTGATTGTTAATTTTCACAAAATTGTGTATGTCTGCGTGTGCGTGTGCTTTATTCTCAGTTCACCCTACAATTTCCTTTTTCTTTTTCTTTTTCTCATCTACAATTATCCGATCTTTTCAAGAAATTCTGATTTGATAATTACTAATTTAAGTGACGTACTTTACCCAATTTGAAGATGTTCTTCTCATTTTCTCTTGTGTCTTGAGGTATATCTCTTAAGAAACTAAAAATAAATCAAATCTTATCAAGTAGAATGCCATCCATTGCTCTTTTGTTTTTGCTTTCCTTTCATTTAGACAATTGAGTATTGTTTTAAGAGAGATTATTTGGTTTGTAAGAAAAATAAATATTCACATACATGCTTTTGCTTTCTTTGAGATTGATTATTTCTAGAACTTTAGAAGTACAAATCATCATCCTAATACATCCATCAATATATGGGGTATTATTTTTCGAGAAAAGTGATAGTCTGCGTGGATTTTAGAGTCCTTGAAAAAAGGTTACTTTGCAATAATTATCATTGGAGAAATTTTGACAGATTAAATTAGCTGTTTTTATCTAAAGATCTGTCTATCTTGAAAACTCTACTAAAGTGAAAAGATTCATTTAACTTTTATTAATCAATGTGTCTTATTTAGGAAAGCTGCACTAGTTAAGGAGAAGTTTAAATTCTTCATTTGTCTGAGTGATTTGGAGGTTAATAGTTAGATTTAGCTTTTTAAACAAATCTTAAAATAATCTTCTATTATTATTTTGGTGTCGTTGAGATTGATCAGATATTCTTTGTTAGGGATCTGAAAAAAAGAAGGAAAAACTTTAGAATTTTTCGATGAATCTATCCGATTTTTATAAATGAAATAGATAAGAAAATTAAGAGTGTGTTACTCTTATTAATGATTGTTAATCTTTAAGAGAGGGAGGAGTGCTAACGGAATTTAACACAAAAAAAAATTAAATTGAAAAATCTTTGAGATAACTCAAAAGTAAGAAAAGTAGTAAGATATTACTGAAAAATGGAAGCAACTAAAGAAAGTAATCAGAGTTCTAATAACTCCAATCAAATAGCTTAGAATATGGCTGACGATCCCTTGAAAATATCCAATGAGGATATCAAATAGGTTCTTTAAGTTAAGTGTAAAAGGCACCCAGAAAGATATGCTAGATTACTTCATCTGATGCCTGATGTAAAAAATGTAAGAATCTGCAACATGTGCGTACAGGAAGATGATATTCCACGCAAAAACTACCAGGATATTCGCGAATTTTTTTTAGATCCGAGCGAGAGAGACTTGCTAAGTTACCCTGTACTAACAGACCCTGAACTTGGCTTAGTAATTCAAACTATTGGTGACAACATGTACTCGGAAACAATTCAAATGGAAAACTTCTTTTAGGAGCTAACTAAATAGATCGAAATTAAAATTAAAGAAAGGAAAGAAGCTCGAAAGTAGAAATTAACACAATATGGCCACTTCTATCAAAGCTCTAAGGCATGTTGGTCTGAAGTAATTGATCTAGAAAATCTACAGCGGATTCTTTTAGATAAAAACAATGAAGAAAGACTAGCCTAATTCGTCCACAACCATGTCTCAAATGCTGAGAGAAACACACAAAAAATTAAAACAATCTATGATTAATTCGGAAGAATCAAGAATGAGTTTTCAGTGGAATAACCAAACAAAATTAGAAGTCTGGTATGCGCAATTCTTGAACAGATTGACTTTTTCGAAGGTACTCATCCATCTCCTCTTCACTCGATTGAGCAAGTAAAATTATTTTTCTTTATGTATTTTCAGAGATACCTTTAAAATTCTTGTGTTATTAATCCTTTTGTCTTTGCCTGATTCAATTTGTAGAGTGATGAATACCAAAAGGCACTTCAAAAAAAACAAAAAGAGTTGGAGGATAGCTAAAGTTAGTCTAATCAAGCTTGGCAAGCTATGAATGAGTAGCATCAACTGCTTCTTGAGGAAATGCGAATCTTGAAGGAACAACATTCATAGGAAATTATTAGCTTACAACAAGTAAATTCTGAGCGTTAATAAGACATAGAGGATCAATAATAAGAAATAGATGATAAATAATAAGAAATAGTGGATCAATAATAAGAAATAGATGATCAATAAGAAAAAATAGATGATCAATAAGAAGAAATTTCTGATTTGAAACAAAAAAACTTGGAATTGGAAGTAAATTAATAATTAAATTTAATAAACAATTGATAAACAATTGAATTTCATAAGTATTTTAGGGAAGGGGGGGAGGAGGGTGGTAGAGGATTTAATTGAAAAGACCAATTAGAAACCCAACTTTAAACTGGGATCCAAGCAAATACATTCACAGATTTGACAAAAATAAAAGTTTAAATGCAAAGGAAAATACAGTCATTTCATAATGTTAAAAATATCCAATTAGTATTAATTTTGAGAGCTTGTTGGGTATCAGCTGTTTTCTTTTAGTTGTTTTAAATTTTAAAAGAATAAAAAGAAACTATTATCTTTAGCCTTGCAGTTTGAATATAAATTGCTAAAAATAAAATGATTGTAAGCTTCCTCAAAATATGCTCATTTACACTCTTTTCTTGATTTTCTCTCTTTAACTATTTATGGTACCAAACCTTCCAATAGTTCTTCTTTCTTCTTCTTTCTAGGAATCCCCTTCCTTTTGCATGGAAGTCTTAAAAGCGATGAAAATATTTCAGGAATTAATTAATGAGGAAACCGAATATACATTTTAACTTTAAGATAAAGCAGATTATTAATCATTCTATTTTTTTAACAATCAAACAGATAGAATTTCAGCCATTCAAACCCACAAATTTGTTGCCTAGAACCAAGCTCATCTTAGGAAATTTTTATTTCTCGAAAAAGCTTTCAGTAGCAAAGAATAACTTTCAGGATCTTGAATTCTCTAATAACAAAAATACTCACAACAATACAGCGGGTTTATGCTACTTGAATTTTATCCTGCACCCTTCACTTAACTATGTCGTGCATGTAGAGCTTGAGTAAACCAAAGGATAAGATAAGTGCTTTAACTTTGGTTTGCTTCCTGATTCTGTGAAAGATGCTCCTACTACAGAGAAATGTAAGGGATGTCTATTTTACTCTGAGTGGGAAGAAAGTCCCGGTCTTCTCAACACTTTACTGAAGGGAGACACCATAAGAGCGGATCGTTTTTCTCTAGAAAGAAGAAGCCTTGAAATGAGGATAAATATCGAAAGATAGATTCTCAGAGTGGGTTCACTTCCTAACTATGAGTCAGTTGTCGAGATAGACAACCCAGAATTGATTGAATCTGTCATTCCTTGCAGGTTCTTTCTCTATGGGTTAAACAAGAAGACTAAGATGAGAATAACAAAATTGGAAACTGTTAGCCATTTTAACAACTTAATGTGAGTCAATGAATCTTCTCTCGCACATGATATTATTTGATAATAATCTGTGATATTTTATATTACACATTGAGTAATGTATTCTCTCCTATTTAAATCTGATTTGATTAGTTTATTTCATTGTGGGAAGGATTAAAGCACAGCAGAATTATCAAAAGAATTACTTCATTTTTTAACTTTAATTCAATAGTTATTGGTTTGGTTTTGTAGAAGCTTATGGTAATCTCGAGATGATAATTGTTAGTTCTCTTGTCCTCACTATTTGAAGATCCTTGTAATATGCAGAATTGTTATTGATAGCAAGCAATTAATTGAGATGCATGTGCAGCATCTTCAAGCATAGAAGAATTAACTCTAACACGCATTCCTCATCAGCGAGAATGAATACTTCCACTAACTGATACAAAGCAGCAACAGAATTAGCAGATAATGATTAACATAGTGAATGATAATACATTGAAGAATAAAGCTAATGAACCTGCAACTACACAAAAAGTACTAAATAATAATAGAATGATTGCAGTAATTATTATTCAATAGAGCAGGAAAGAAGTTAACTTGAGCTCAAAAGAAAAGAGTCAATTCAAGTGAAAATAGTATTCTTCTTTTCACAAATTTCTTGCAATCATACCAAAAATATTGTTATCAGAGAACAAATAAAAAAACATTAATTAAAAGGATTATTGATTCACTATGTCTAAGCTACATGTTTTTTTCTATAGTTTCTTGCTTTTTGCCTCCAATTATTACTTAAGAAAGTTCAAAGAGTATGATCCAAAATAGCAATCTTTCCATTTAATAGCTTAGAGAAAGGAACCATTAAAAATAAAAGGTTTAAAATGGTCAAATCAAACTACAAAATAATGTAAACATTCTTTAAAATAGATAATACTTTGGTAATGAATTAAAGAATGTTTACCTAATTTTATAGTTCGATTTGACCATTTTAAATCTTTTTCTGTCCTTTTTAAAGATCTCTATGTCCTTTTTTAGATCCTTAATAGCGCGAGATTGTTTTTCTTTTCCAATTTTTTACTAGATAAATCTCATTTTTCATAATGCTGATCTGTCATTGCATACTATGATAGGAATGTTCCTTTTGCTCCTCAGTAAGAATCGATGATTGCCTCACCATATCCTAAAACAAACAACACAATAATGGTTTCGAGATGCTCAACAACTTCTTCAACTTAGTTTTAAGATGATTAAAAATTCTTTTGAGAATTCAATTATTTTAAGATCATACTCCAAATGAT
>Ga0302271_10003234_pt1 | contig 13946 bp, 9 predicted proteins | sample III_Bog_N1_1_FD_198767 | JGI IMG/M metagenome (GOLD analysis project Ga0302271, IMG submission 198767) | Peat permafrost microbial communities from Stordalen Mire near Abisko, Sweden - III_Bog_N1_1 | ecosystem: Environmental > Terrestrial > Soil > Wetlands > Peat | place: Sweden: Abisko... | reverse complement strand
GGGAATATGAAGAAAGATAGGTAGTTTTAATAAAAATTAAGATGGTACTACTCTTAAAGAATGCCACATTCAAAATATATCCTATGAAGGCAATGATTGACTAACTAACTCTTTGTTCTAGTCCAATCAATAATTTTTATTCATTTAATAAATGGATTGTGCAAGATATGTCACATCTTAGCCATTCCAGACTTAATATTTAGAAGTAATACGTAATAAAGGAAGGATCTCTTAACAGAGGGTTATTCAATCTAGTAAATATTCAAAAGAAAAAACTGCTTCCTCACTTGAAATTATTTTTAAATCCGCTTTATGAACCTGCTTTTTAAGGTAAATAAACACAAGGAAAGATAGTTATGCAAACATAGCAAACTCTTCATGCTAGCTCTTTTCATCAGTGGAATGTTCTGATGCTTTCCGCAGAGTATTTTAAGCAAGCTAAATCAGATTTGAACGCATTGATTGCTTCTATTCCTAAATACTACTCAGAATATTGTGTCTAGTCTTAAGAAGAAACACCGTCAATTTGATTAAAGATTAGAAGCATATCGATTCTATTTGGCAGTTATTTATGAGCACTGAATGCCCTTATAACTTTAGTTTTAGCTTAAATTGGACTTGTTTTCATACCTTTGTCTATTATTAACTAGTCACAACCACACACAGATCCATTCTAGCTGTTATTGAAATATCTATTGATGGCAAGTTGATTTTCTAAAAGAACACTTAGAAAATGTTGAGTTCAAGAAGCAGCTAAAATATGAGAATATTGTATTTATTTTAAAGAATGAATATGCTTAAATATCTTAAAGAGAGGAATCATTAAATTCATGAGTTTAATGCTATGTCAGATATACTTTTGTTAAGGATCTCAAGCTGATCTTTTGAAAAATACAAACTGATCTGGCTGAATTTCAAATAATTTGTCTATTTTTAGTTCTTGCTTTTTAAAAGAAACGAACAATTCATACATACAATCATTTCTTAAAGAAACCAATATAAGGTGGAGAAGAAGAAAAGATGTTAGTTAACAATTAATAAATGTGTTGTCATTCATGAATCTGTGGATATGATTAGTCCATTGATTTCAAGAAATGCTTCTTTTTATGGTGAAAACCAGCGGCTGGGAGCAAATCTGCAGTGAATCTTCAGGGGAATAGTCTTGAGAATTATCCAAGCAATTTATCACATTAATAAATCTAAGGAAAGGATGAATAGAAAGCCAAAGGTAATTGTCATCTCCTTTTAAAAAACTGAGAAGAAAGAAGATCTGAAAGAATAAACAAGCAGGCTAGCAAATAAAGAATGGCTCAAAGTGATATCACAATCTAAAAGATAATGTCAGGGAGTGATTTAAGCTTCTTCTGAATTAATGGATAATTATTATTTAAACCATGAAGACTAAACAGTTTTTGAATAATTTAAATCAGACCGGGTAGAGGGAGAAAGAGAGGTTATCTAGAATAGAGACAAAAGGGAAAGGGGAAACACAAAGGAAGGATTTTAATTAGCCTCTGCTGCTTTTGAGTAGGGGGATTTAGTATTTTGGGTTGAAGTGTTAAGCATATTGACAGGCAAATAAAATGTGTAATATAGAGTGTAAACATAAACAGTTTGTGTATTGTTGTGTAATAATTGAAGATAAAGAGAATAAGGGAGTCCATTGAATAAGAGTGTATTGTATGGGGGTGGTTGTGCCTTCTTTGTTCACATTTTGGCGAGGGCTCTTTTTAATGAAATCGTGGAGGCGAAGTCCTTCGTAAAGATGAATCCATTCTACAGGGCTCGCTCAACTGTTCCGCACATCGAAGTCAGTTTGAAGGCAGCTGTAGTTGTATTAGCTGAAGAATTCCACCATTTCTCTGCATCGAACGTATTCTTAGAAGAATTAAGCATGCTGTTCATGAAAAAGTTATCTGCCTGGTTGTTACTCATGCTATTATTCGTGAAGCTATTGCTATTTAGGAAATAGTTATTGCCTCTGCTGCTGTTGTTGGCCTAGAAGAAATTGCTGTGGTTGTCTTATTAATCTTCAGAAGGTTGGAAAGTGGCTTCATGAGAGTGTGTTTGTTATCCGAGAGGTTGGGGCTGATAGATCTGTCGGGATTGCTAGTATCTCTATGAAAATGAAGGATATGTTGGAAGGAGTGATTGTTAGTTGGATGGAAGGACTGGAACGCCGGCAATTTTGCTAATCTTATTCAAACTAAAATATGTTGTGAAGAAGTTGTTCTGGCTAGTTGATTGTTATGGCTATTATTATTATAACTAGGGCTGAATAGTTGAGGATGGTAATGATTGGATAGAATTCATAGAGGAATTGGGAGACAGTGAAGAGGAAGCCGTAGAACAAGCAGAGGTGTTTAGATCAGCTGTCTTTGTGCTATTATTACCGCAATGATTTGAAAGGTGCTGATGGTGGTTGTGGTGATGGTGATTATGGCTATTGACTTTGATTTATTTATTAAAGATGTTAGTTTCTAATTTATCTACCTTTTCATTGGTGGAACTAGCAGCTCCATTAGTCAAATCGCTAATCCCACTGTTTTCTGGCTATTTAAAGAAGGCTTTGACTTCATGTTCTAGTTTGCCTTGCACACAGAGAATCGAGTTGTCAACATCAATACCAACTTTGTCCAGGAAATCGAATAGTTCTTTCTTCATTTCTTGTTGTTTGACATTCTTCATGCCGACATTATTCCAAAGAGTTTTATTTTTCCTTAGGTCATGTGCAATCATTGCTAGCTCGACATTGTTCTTCATCTTTGGCTGAGCTGTGATTATCACTAAATGCTCGTAATAATGCGGATTCTCAATCGGATACATGTGCTCTTTCAAGCGGTCTGTGTAGACATAGTCTCTCTTAGCGATTTCGAGTGCTACCCTAGCGATATTTGTGGCATCGTCGATACCGCTGTGCTTGACTCCTTCGAATTCCAGTCCCATGCAGTGAAGCATGAAATCAATGTTCGTTGGTTTTTCTGATATTTTCGCGGGGAAGATCCTTCTGAGATCTATGAACTCCTTGAAAACAGGTTTCACGGAGATTCCTTTGTAGGTGCTCTCTTTTCGGAGGAAGTTTCGGATGTCTGAGTCACAATCGTTTAGCACAGCAACGCGAGAGAGTCCGTTGCTGATGTACTTTTCAAGGAATTTATCGACTTATTTCAGAACATCAGGGAGAATAGGAGCATTGTCGACTTTATCTTGCGTGATGCCTGTGAGACGCGTGCAGAAAGGAGTCAATTAAGGATACACAACAGGCCGCACAAAGGAATGGAACTTATCCACTATGGCTTGCTCCTTAAGGTCGATGACGATAATAGGGAATTCGATGATTTCTTGTATTTCCAAACGCTTCTTCTCGTCGCAAGTACATTCGAAGTCAATCACGAACAAGTATTCAAGCTCTAAGTCGCCACAGCATTGGTCACTGCGCTGCTTAATTTTAAACTACTCATTGGACTTATGGCAAGACAGACAATGGGCACGCTCAGGATGGCGACATCCACAGTTCTTCACGCAGAACAAGGGCATGTCAGGAAACATGAACATAGGCAACACGTGCTAGTGCATTTGAGGGAGAGATAAATAGGAGGAGAGGGGGTGTTGTGAAAATGAAAATGAATATTTGGTTTAAGAGTTAGGTTGTCTGAAAAGCAAGGGGATTGCTTGTTTGTTCTTGAAGGTTCTAAAGGAATTAATAGGGGAGTTTGATTGTGGGGAGTTGGGTGTTTTATTGATTGTTTGTGTTTGTTCGCGTATTTTATTATTTGCGGGGGTTGTTGTGTGTTTGGTCTCCGCTCTTAATCCCCACGCTCGAAGAGTTGATGATTCCTTTGTTTTCTTTTATTTTTTGATTTATCTTTGTGACTCTTTCAATTCCTTGATTTCTCTCTAAATAAGCACTGCTTCTGTCTGCCAGCTTACTCTGAGCAATATAATCACATCCTTCGATTTATTCCTATCCCAATTATTGATTTTTTCCTTCCCAGCGACTTAATACGTAGTCTCTCAGCCCAACAGTTTGATCTAACTCGTTTGGCCTAAGAATATCTGCATATTAGTCTTTCACCTAATTAGTGTCCCTAGAATCTTCTAAGAGTTTCGATCAAAAAATAGCACTCAAAATGCGTAATTCTTTCAATTTCGTTTAGCATCATCTAAACAGAGTCAATTTCATAGCAACTAAACAATGTTCCAGAAATGGACTCAAACCATTTTACGAAAAACGAAATCTAGGTGCTCCTCCATTGTGAAAACCTTAGAATTATCCTTATTTTTTAATGTTTCCTTATCTTTCCTGGTTAACTTAAGCGATCATTTATTTACATAATTATTTATTTTTCCTTGACTATTTGCTGAAAAAAATCTACCAGATTGTTCTTTGGTTTTATTTATTTTGGAGCTGCGAACCAGTCAATTCATGGAAATGTCATGCCAACTAAAAACGGAATAACATGAGATGGTTCAATCTATTGGTTCAGTTGATTTATGTGGCTAATTTAAAGTGACGGCCTCTTATTTTCAGCTACTCCTCTAGTCTATTCTTTGAATCCTTCTTTTCGATTAAAAAGAAGGTTATGTTGAGCACATTCTTATCTATTTCCCCCTCCCTCCATCATCCTTAAATATTTTTAGTTCATTTTCTAACTCATTTCTACAAATATGCTTATTTTCACAAATAACAGTAACTCAACCAGCTTTATTTGCTTTTATTACCATTCTAACCCAACTAAATGATTTCGAAATGGTCTGTCGATTTGTTACTACTTTTGGCAGAAGTATTTGTTCTTGATTGATTGAATAATGTCTCTTTTTCTAGAAAGTTCATCCATAAAAATTGATATTCATAATGAAAACTTAAATAAAAAATATCTCTTTGCTTTCTATTTCTTTAACATCTACCCAGTAAACCAATAAACAATGATGCAGGCATTCCTGAACTACATGAACAGGTTATGCTCAATAAGAGATCGCTTTGCTTGCATCTTCTCCTTTGAAGCATTAAAAGAATTCGAACAAATGTTAATGCTTGTCCCCTGCAAGTAAATTCCAAAAACATATCTGTTAAATCTGTCAAAGGTTCGATTATCTTGTCTACGAGCTTAAAAAATATATTTTGGATGAAGTTTATATTTTTTTGTTGCTAAAATGATAATCATGGAAATCTCTTGGGCATTGAGTTTGTTGTTTAAAGGTGAAATAACTGTTTAATTCATTCAAAATGACATAATTTAAAGCTGTTTGTTTCCTAAGAATTGTTTATGCTTTGAAATGACTACCAAAAATCAATATTTCACTCAATTATTCAATGCTGTGCAACTTATGCACGCACTTGTTTCACTCTTCAACAACACATCGTTAATGAAATAATAAATAACATTTATTTTTAAGAAAGACAAAGTCTTTGAGTGAGTTATTATTTATTTGCTTTCTTGCTGCTGCTGGAGTGGCTATTTACGAAAACCACATTTTTATTTGAATCAACAATAAAAAAATCAATCTTTAACAAGGAAACATTCAGCTTGTCGCTTTAAACTTCTCCTCAAAACAAGCGAGGCTAACAGAAGAAGATCATTGAGAAAGCAAATATATTTAAATTACCTTGGCTTTTATGTTTTTTTATCAGTGTATCTCTATCAAATATCCTTTCTTTAGAATTGAAATGATCAAACATCCTCTCTAGTTAATTCAATTCAAAATGATGGGAAAAGGAAATGAGAATAGAGACAATAATAGCACTTACCACACAATAATAAATCAAAATAGAACACACACTTCAAGGAATTATTACAAAAAAGTTAATTGAGTGGAAATAAAGGAAAAAGCCTTGATTGCGCGTTCTTAGAATTCAAACTTTGGCAAGAAGCTAAATTAGAAATTTAAATACAATCCACAGGAATTAAAAGGGAGGAAACAGCAGCTGAAACAAACATAAAAATGAGTGCCTCGAAACCTCTCACAGACTCTCAGGAGATAGCCCAAACTGAAGAGATCTAATCACCAGAATGTTCAAGTAGTCAGAAGAAACAGAATAATATTGAAAGTGATAATGGCAGCCAGGGAGAAATACAAGAAAATCAGAGCTTTAATGAGACTTGCTAAGAGAATACTGATGGTGCATTCACAGACAAGTTGAACTTGAAATTAGGAAAAGTAGATCAATCTGCTGTTCCAAGCAACACCCATTCAAATAACAGGTATGCAGACACAGGAAATATCGAAAGCGATCTTTCATAGGAAGTGGCACAGATCAACGAGGGAACTGCCTCTAATAAGAAAGACGATCAATTTATGCAAGACAACGATGAATATGATCAGGATGAGGAAGGAGTGTTTGCTGCTTCCATTGCTTCTCCAATGAAGGAATATGCAAATAACAGTGAAGTAAGCGAAGATAAGAGAGTGACTGAATCAGAAGCTAAGGAGGAAGCAAACGATGAAGTTGTCAACTAAGAAAGTGAGAATGAAGAAATACCTAGTAATATTGATGATAATAATAATAAAGAATAGAAACCTATTGATACTGTAGCTGTTGCTTGTTTTGATGCAGAGACTCAACCTCAAAGTTAGAATTCTCCTACAAAACTATCAGAATCCACAGAGGATCAATATTAATCAGAAATCAAATAATCATTGTAATCTCCAGACTAAACAACAGAAAAATAGGAAGTATTATTAGCTGGATAAGAAACACAAGAAGCTAGTGTAGCTGCAAGTAATCAGAAGGAATTTAAATAATCTCTAAATAAATCTAAAGAATAAGACGAAGGATAACAATAAAATGAAAAATCAGAAGATTTAGGAGAGTCTCCAGAAAAGGAAGAAGTATCTCATAAGTAAGACTCAAATTAAGATTAGGATTAGGACAAGGAAACAGATGAAAAGGCAGAAGAAAGCATATAAACAGGATAGAAGGATAACTCATTGAGTAATTCGATATCCAACTCACCAATGAAATAGAAAAAAGATCAATGTGAATAACCTCTATAAGAGCAGGAAGAAAATAGAAATATTGAAAACTAACTAGGCTTGAAATAATAGAAAGAAACTGAAAATAAATATGATTCTCTTAAAGAACAAGCAGAGACATTAGAACAAAACTAAGATGAGGAAGATAGTCAGACAAAGCAGGATGATAATCAAGGTACTCAGGTTCATGCTAATGTTGTGTAGGAAGTTACAGATGATTAAGAATAAAAGAATAAGCACATTCCTGAGTAATCTAAGTCACTTGAATTGAAAGAGGGATTACTGGATGCGGATGAGCGGAACAAACTGAGTGATCATGAATTAGATGTTGATGATCATGATGATAAGGACTAGATATCGAATAAAGAAAAGGATTAGAATGAACAAGTGGCTTAGGACAATTTGAATGTTAGTAATGGAGAGAGAAAGGAAGAACAAGAATAGGAGCATAGTGTTTCCTAAGGATTAAATGAATTGAAACAAGAAAAAATAGAACAACACAAAAGTCTTGAGGATAAAGAAGAGAAAAAAGATATTGTTGATGCTTCTGCTGATGAAGAACGTGAACAAAGAGGAGATAAACATCAATAAATTAAGCAAGAAACTGAAGAACAAGAAGACGAAATCCATAACTCATTATCAGGGATAAAAGGAGAAATAACCTAAGATAACTAGGCTGTGGCTCAAGGATTGGAGGAATAACTGGAGCGAAATTATAATAACAACAGTTTTAACAGAGAATCTGATAAAAAAGATGAAAATAATGCAGATCAAGAAGCAAATAGAAATTAGAAGTAAGATGAAGAACATGAAAACTCGCATGATGATGAAGATAATATTGTTAAAGAAGAGGATAATAGTAGGATAAATTAACTCTAATAAGAATAAAGAAGGGGAGATCTTACTTAAGATCATAATGGCAGTGGAGAAGTAACTCAGCTGGAAGAATCATAATAGGAACAGAGAGAATCCTAACTAGAATAAATCGATTCCTCAGCTTAGAAGTCAAACAAAGTACAACAAAATGACTCTGAGGAAGATCACTAAAGAGAAGCTGTAGTCACACAAGATAACAAGTAGACACCTTAAAAGGTCTAAGAAAGCAATCAGCAATAAGGGAATGAAGAAGAAGAAGAAAGGCAAGATGATTTAGCAGACGGAATAGAGAGAGAATAAACAGAAGAAAGTGATAAAAAGTTAGTTTGTGATAGCAAACAAATCGAATGTTAGTAATTACAACAACCGCATGAAGGTCAGTCACTTGAGTCAGCAGAAAAATAGCAACAAACATCAGAAGCCCATAGTGCTGCTAAATCAGATCAATAAGAATACCCATCTAAAGTGCTCGAAGAACAAGCATCAGCAGCAGCAGAAGAAGAAACAATTGAATAAAGATCAGAGAGCACTCAGCAATACTAAGCTCAAAATGAATAAGAATAAGATATCAAACAATCAGAAGTAGAGTCTTAAGAAGAGAAAGAAGGGTGGAAGGGCTTGGTTGATGAAGATCAAGAAGGAAGCGATTCTAGTCTGTTCGATTAGTAGTCTATCTCCTCAAACGAAGACCAAATTGATAGACAAAAAGAAAAGGAAAACGAACATCTCGAACACAATCAACTTACCGTCAATAACGATAGTAATCTTGAAGTGCAGTAGGTTTAGAACAGCGCAGTTGATAACAGCAACTTCCGCAGGGATTGGTAGAACTCTTTCGAATGCTCCAGTTTTGTCCGTGACAGCTAGCTCAAATCAGAAACACATGATGGTACGATCGACAGAGAGGACTAGTCTTCGCTTGTGAATAGCAATCTGAATAACCCATTCAATTAGATTCTCCACAACAACCACAGCAGTCTTCTCAACACTAACTCTAACACTCACAGCAACAACAACAACAACAATAATGGCAGCACAGCAAATTAAGGTTGTTATGATAACAATAGTTTAAAGAATAGCTCTGTAGTTCCTGTCAATCCTTTCAGCCAATCATCCTCTTAGTTGAATGATCAAATACCTCATCACCCTAATAGCAATATTCATTGTGCATCTCCTTCAAAGCAACAATCTGCAGTAATATCTGATGAAATGGCTTAGGGATAACAGCATCTCTAAATGGAAGCAGGTTCAAACAGTCAGTAAGATAATAATAGTACTACAAGAAACGATCGAAATAGCTTTGAGAGGGACAATCTGGAAGTCTATGAAAAACAAAGACACTCAGATAACATCAACAACAGTTCATTTGAGAAGCTCTCAGCTGACAACAACAGCAGACACCAATAAGAATAAGGATTAAGCACTCCAAAGAGCAAGAAGAAACAGAATACTCCAGGAGGAGTTGAGGATGATCTTGAAGAAGTGCACAGCGATTATGAAGCTACTCCTGTTAAAGTAGATCCTCAAATATCGGGTGCTTAATAGCAAAGAAGCTAGCAGCGATAATAGCAGCAATTGACTAGCTAGGAGATGCTGCTTCCTCCGATTGATAAGCAAAAAGGAGTCATGATGAGCTTAGGAGACAGTGGGTTGAGTGCGATTCTCTCTTAGATTAAGACTTAGTCACCAAAGAAAATGATGGAGACATTGAGTTTGTAAGGTGTGGCTGTGGATACTCAAGACAGAAGAGAAGAACTTGAAATGAGGCTGAGTGCTTTCCTTGAATAGATTGAAGAATCTAATGCATAAGCTGCAGAACTATTGGGACAGCAGTAGGCTACCAGATAAGAACAGAAGCAAAATGATATCGATGGAGATGTTGTTGGTAATGATAATGATTAGGAATGGGAGAATAATCAATAGGAACTAGATAAGAATGAATCCATGTTGTCAGCAGCTTCCACTGCTAAGGAATTGCTCATGCAGATTAGAGCTGCCAAACAAAAACAATAAGAGGAAGAAGATTAACAGAAATGCAATTAGAAGGATAATCAAGCTCAAGATGATCAAGAAGAAGAATAACTAGAGATAGACTAGAAATAGATCAATCTTATGAATTAATAAGAAGAGAACATTAAAGATGTTTCATGCCAAAATAGTAAGGAATAATCCACTAACAACAACAATGGAGAGACACCAGCAGAAGATGAAAAAGATGAAGAAGAAGGCAAATAAGTTATCATAGAGGTCTAGTAGGAATAATAAGCAGAAGTGTCTGAGTAGTAGGAAGAAGTTACTGATAATAAGGAAGACTGTGATGATAATAAATCAGAGAAAAAAGTAGATTCTCAAAAGGAACTTAAAAGAGAGGAAGATGGTGATGCTATCTGTACCCAACAGATTTAGCTTGAAATATCATAATAATCATAAGAATCATCAGCCAAGAAGGAATAATAGCTAACAGACTAATAAGATAATTAGATGCTCTCAGAAGAAACTGACATTGTACAATCACTCGATTAAGCTGAAGAGACTAATTAATAGAAGGCAGATTAGGATTAAGAGAAAGGAGCTGATAAGTCTTCATAAGGACAATAAGAACATGATAATAATGATAAAGAAGACAATATTAATTCTAAGGAAGCATCTGAATAGGCTGGCGTTAAGAATTATGTTGAAGCAGAACATAGCCAAGAATAAGGAGAAACTAGTTTATCTGCTTCAAAAGAACACCAATAACAGTAATAATAAGTTGAAGAATAGTAGGAATAACTAGCTGATCAAGAAGAAGAGTAATTAGACGATATGCTTATTAACTAAGAACAGAATCAAAATAGAAACTAAGAAAAACAAGAAACTGAAAAGAGATCATCTAATAACAATGTGTCCAATAGCAATGAATTAGACTGTGGACAAGCAGAGGATAAAACAGATTAGAATCATGACAAGCCAGTTGATTCTAAAGATAATGAAGATGCTGCTTATTCGGTTTAACAGCACTATCAAAACAATAAACAGAACTAATAATAGTAATGCATGCAGCAATGCATCCCTTCAGAAGAACAAGTAGATCACTCAATAGAGGATTCTCCAGCTGAACCGACTGAAACCAATGAAGATGTGCTTAATCTCCCAGTCGAAGGATTATCAATTTCTCAGCTAGCTTAACTAAAGATGTAGCTTTCTTTGAAATCAGAGAGCTTGCTGCTGATCAGCGCTTAAATGGAAGACAGAGAAAGAGATTACAACACTCGAAGCGAAAAGCTAGCAGAGAAGGAATCCTAACTTATGAAGACTTTTGATGGCCCAGAATAGTTAGGTCTTTAAGAGGAAGACACTTAGATCAACCAAGAAGATCAAACACTCCAATAACTTCTTCAAGTAAAACATAAAGAAATGAGATATTCTTGTAGTTTTTAAACTATTTGTTATTGCTGCAGATACAGCAAGAGAGAGATTAACTAAAAGAACAATTAGCTAGCTTGCAGCAATATATCACAGAATAGAAATAATAGCAGCAAGAACTAGAAGAATCAAATAGAGCCTTGTAACATTCATCATAGCCCTAGTCTCCTTCTCTTGGTGATTAGACTGCATTGATCGAGTAATTGCAGAGAGAAGTACAGTCTTTGAAACAGAGTGCTCGTGACTCTCGCAACCTCGAGGATGTGTTCAAGCAAAATCGCTAGCTTGAAGATAGACTGCTTCACTTGGAGTCTGATATTAGTCTGAAGAAATCTTAAATCCACCATTAAGATGAGCTACATGAGCAACTGAATGCCCAGCTCTAGTAATCAGATGCTGAATTACAGAAATATATTGAGGAAAAACAGTAATTACTATTGAAAGTGGAGCATCTCAAAGTCGAAAAAGAGACTGCTCTTATCGAGCTGAGATCTCTCTCACAGAAGAGCGCTAGCAAAAATAACAACAGCAATAGTGATGCAACGACAAATGATCACTAAGATATCATTCAGGACTTAACAGAAACCATCAATATGCTCAATGAGCAAGTCACTTAGCTTCAGAATGAAGTAATTAAAAATGAAAATAGGAAGAATTCGAGTGATTTGGGTCATCTTATTTGTTTATTTGACTGCATTTGCAGAAAGATGGGATTTAGAGATAAAACGCATAGCTTGTGAGTTCGTTCAAAGAAATCAAAAGCCAAATCAGTTAGTAGCAAGGACTCGAGGAAGCAATCGAAGCAGAAAAAATGCAAAACAAAAGCATTACCAAAAAATATGAAGAACTCAAGAAATCAACTGCCAATGAGCAAGTAAAGAATAGTTTAAAAATGACACAGAGTCAATTGTTTTTGCTATTTAGGACGAACTGAAGCTAAAACTGCAGAGTCTAGAGGAAAAACTAATTTAGATCAGTCAACAAAATGAAGAAGCTCTCGAGCAAGAAAGATAAAAATAAACATTGCTCTCTGAAGCCATCGAGTCATACTAAGTAATAGATTATCAATATTAATAAGAATTGCTATTTTCATAGTGATTTTAATTCAGTCAATTGAATATTGTTTGATTTGAATTGAAGGCGGAGAATGAAGCATTGAAAGACAAAGTAGATCAGCAAGACTAAAACATCGTTGATCTCTCTTCTTCACTCTAAGAAACTGAATAGAAAGTGACCGCCACCTAAGGGGAGCTCAATGTAACTAGCGAACATAAGAACAATTCATCTTGAGACTTTGAAATAAATAAGATTGGTGAATGCTTAAACGTAATATTTTTTCAAAATAGGAATGGCAGGATGCAGCTGAAGGATGGATTGTTGAGCGTTAAGATTTCACAACGGAGATAAAGCAGCTCTAGGAACTTTTGAGTTTGACTTAGCTACAAAGGAACTAAGACTCTCAAAAACTAGAAACAGTCCAGCAAGAGCTTACCAAAGCCAACCTGCAAATGCAAGAGATGATTGATTCGCAAAAGGATCAAACTGAGTAATCGCTGAGTTAATTAGAAACTGAAAATCAAGAAAGGCTTCAATTGATAGCTGAAAAGCATTCACTTGAACTCTAGCAGCTCAAAGAATAAATCTCATAGATGGAATTAAATAGCCAGTAACTCAAAGAAGAACTTCAAGAATAAACAGCTAAGAACCAACAACTCAATGATGTAATAAGATAATTTAATAGCTGTAATTTTTAATAATCATATGTTTGTTTTAATAAGGTAAACTAACAAACTGAGAAGGAATTGGATCAGCTTAAACTATCTGAGGAAGCATCCAAAGAAAGAGAAGGTGCTCTTTGGATTGAACTAGAGAGAGAAAGGGAAGAGCATACAGTGGATAATTAAGAGAAATTGAGTTTAAATCAAGAAATAGCTGATTTGAAGGAACAGCTCGAGGAAGCACTTAAAACGACTTAAGAAGCAGATGCTTAGAAGCTATTAGATGAAAAAGAGAAGCATTAGAAAGAGATTCATGCAGTTAGAGCTGAAAAGGAAGAGCAAATACAAAGACTAAAAGAAGAATTAGCGCATGAACAAGCAGAATTTGAGAGTTAATCCCTTTAATTCGATTAATAAACTCGTTTAATTGAGGAAAATAGCTCAATCATCAGCCAATTGAAAGATGAGTTGCATCAACGGTTGCTTAGCATTTAAGAGCTAGAAGGGGTATCTAAGCAGGCAGCTTACAGCAAAGAAGAAGCAAACAGTTTAAGGGGTGAGATCAGTAGACTCTAGGAACTTGAAGAGCAGATTAGAAATGACAAAATGGAGGTGGAACAGCAACAATCCGAAATTGAGTTGATTAAGAGCTAGATAAACAAGGGCTAGCAGAAAATAGATGCCGAAAGAGATGACCTAAGCAATCAAACAGCTTCTCTTGCCAGCTTGCAGGAACAACTAGAGCAGCAAAGCAAGTCCTTAAAGGAAGAGAGAAAGTAAATATAATCTGAGCGAGAGCAGGTAGAAAGTGACCTGCAGCAAGTGGAAGAGAATTTAGAGCGACTAGAGAATGACAGGTATGAATTATCTATTCAAAGAGAGGAATTTGAGAGAGAGAAATACTCATTCCAAAGCAATAATCAAGCAAATTTCGAACAGCTACAAGATTAATACAAGGATCTGACAAAGCAA
>Ga0302271_10003233_pt1 | contig 13949 bp, 7 predicted proteins | sample III_Bog_N1_1_FD_198767 | JGI IMG/M metagenome (GOLD analysis project Ga0302271, IMG submission 198767) | Peat permafrost microbial communities from Stordalen Mire near Abisko, Sweden - III_Bog_N1_1 | ecosystem: Environmental > Terrestrial > Soil > Wetlands > Peat | place: Sweden: Abisko... | reverse complement strand
CTTCCCCCCCCCCCCCCCCCCCATTTCCTCCTTATTTCTTTTTTAATTTGAATTCCTTTTTTATAAGCAATATCTTTCATTTTATCACAAAATCCTAATAGTTGTTTTATTTATTCTTGAAATTATCAAAACCTAAAGATAGTCAATATTTTCCAGAAAATCTCAATACATAATAAAACTATCTTTTTAATATTCCCTTTTGATCTTTCATTACCTTTTAGGACACACACACTCAAGCACATGCTAAAATACAACAATTGCAAAATATACCAACAAAATTAATCCTACAATTTAACTGTTAAATGTTTCTAGCGATTTACTCGTGACTTCAGCAAGATAAGTCGATAACAATTATATTACTTTAATCTTCTCATTTGGATCTTATTTCAAGCAATTCTGCCACTAAGCGCATTCTCTCCGCCAAGATTCTTCAGCATGAGGTGTGTTCAAAAGAATATTGCATCGGTTTAAATTAAACTTATCACTGCAGACATTTATGTCAATAAGAGCTTTATTGATCTCCTCTTGTTTTAATCTAGTCAAGTCGTCCATTAAGAAATAGAAAAACACACCGAAAATCACTAATAATAACAAATATTTCCACATATTGCCTTGAATATGAAAATTATGGATATGGTTGTTTCCTGCTATTTTGTTTTTATAGACCAGTTTGTTAAACCTATTTTGTTAGTTCTTTTTCGGTAATTAATAGGTCTATTGTGGCATTAACATATCCTTTTGTTATTATATCTTCTGAATCGACTCATTTTTATCTTCATCACTGTTATCACTTTCCCAATCATCGTTTGAATGTATTTATTTCTATTCATATTTACCATTTTTTGAGATCTTTTTTTGATTCTGATTATGTTTGTCCAGAAATAATCTCTTAGAGGTATTACCCTAGAAACTTATTTTGCAATAAGGGCAGAAAGACTATATCTTTGCTAGACTATGTGAGCATCCATTACATTTTATTGTCATAGAAGTTGAGTTTTTAAAATGAACTTCCATATTGATTTACTTTTTCTTTACTTTTTTTTTGTTGGAAAGTAGGGGTTAAATAGACAATTATTTGTATTGAGAGTGTCCGATTGAGCAAAATGTAGCTAATTATCTAAAGATTAAAAAAATATCAGAGTGTGAATATTATTATTTGTTTGTTTTTGAATTCTTTTGAGAGTTAAAAAAGGATGAAACAAATCTTCGAAAATAATAATTAAGCTAGCACAAGATATGGAAAGACTTTGAAACTTATTTAATATATTCACTATTTCTCAATTTTTATGTGATCGAGACGCTTGATAAACTCGTCAATGAAATTATCGTCATCGTATATTTTGTTGGTGTCTTCATTTTCATTCAACGCTTGTTCGTCGATCTTCAGCTCGTCAAGGAGTTCAGCTAGTTTCACTTCATTGTGATTGTAGTCATCATCTTCGTCCTTAGATTGTTTCTTCATCTCTCTTTCAGCTCTTCTCTCCTCAGCAAGTTTTAGCTTCTCTTGGAGTTCTTGCTCTTGTTGGAGTATCATTTCCTTGGGGTCCTTTACCTAAACAGAAACGACCTTCAACATGCGTCTCTTTAATCTCTTTGAGAGTTAGGTTTTCCTTGCGAGTTCCTTTTCAGAGAGTTTCTTGATGTTCTCTTCGTCTTTGAATAGATTGATTTTTTCTCTTAACTTAGGATCGCGCTCAATGTCATCCTTAAAATCTTCGAAATCCTATTCTTTATCATATTTAGAAGTATTCTTCTTCTTTCCTTTCTTTCCATCTTCTTCAGCTTCTTCAACCATCACACCATCATTTTACAATCTCTTTAGCTTCCAAATTCTCGCTTTGTTCTCCTTGTCGAACACTCTCTTCACGATAATAATATCTGAGAGATTCTTCAGGACTTCAAGATCTTCTGAGATATTCAGGGTTGTAAGGTCATACGCAAGGACCATACAGCCTTCTCTTACAATCTCTCCGAGATGTGCTTTAGTAGTGAATTCTTTCCAGTCAGAAGTTCTCATAAGAGTTAAGTGAGCAAGTTTAGTCTAATAAACGTTAGACGCTGAGGACATGTAACTTGCATTTAAAGTGCTCTCGGAGTTATTTTAATCGTTAGGATGCGTGAAGGAATTTTCTATTTTCTCGATGTGGGTGACCATAAATTCAGTAGTGTTTCGCTTAACTGGAAGAATCATAAATTCATTCTCATAGAAAAAGTATTTGTCTGCGTTCAGATCTATACGCTTGTAGCTGTGGGTATCCACGAAATGAAGCATATTGCTGACTTTAACGCAGAGCATCAGTGGAGAACTACCTCCAAGTTCTTTGCAGAGTTTGGGTGGGAAAATACACAGATCGTCTTTACAAATTTTAGGCACTTCCAGTGACCAAGCATACTTGTATGTGAAGATGTTGCTGCGATCATCGTGTCCAATCAACTACTTAGATGGCTTCACACGAAGAGGAATGACAGTCTCTAAGAAATCAACGAGCTTGTGAGCTTGCATTTTGTTTTTGTAGAAGAAATCAAGTCCGTCATCACTCTCCTCGCATTTCAAGACCTTGTCATGAGCATTGTGCTTCAATATCACCTTGAGATTACAAAAACAATAATTGTCAAATATTGAGTAGTCTCATTTCGAGTTGGGCATTATGGGTTTGTCCTCTTTTTTACCTGCTCTAAGAAAAAGAAGGTCTTTTTGTGTTCAACTTTCTAACGAAGCTATACTTGTGCACCCCAAGTATGCGGAGTGAATTCCTTCTTACAATCATCACACTAACCGTAATGCTCCACAAACTCCACAACGAAGCTCTGCTGGATCGATGTGTTATTCATAATCTCCTTTTAGATGGTGAGTTTAATCCTGATTCTTCGTGAATGAGGCTCAGTATAGAGAAATGCACTATCGATAAGCTTAACTTTCTCTAAACCACTGATCTTTTTGAGACACAGCGATAACATTTCTTTACTTTCCCTCTCGCAGTACACCCAAGGTGGTTTATTATATCTACGACACATTCTGCAGAAATTTACGATACCTTATTTTGTTATGCCGGTGGTAACATCTTGCTGACTGGTGAGACAATTAGGACAGATGTTTGTGTTAGACACTGAAACATTGAAGGAGACACCGCAAATACAGCATAGAATATCAGCTGTAACACGCTAATGTGTGCTGCTCATGAACTACGATCCATTGCTTCTTGCACTGATGTTTAAGACCTATGATGCCATTTTGTATGCTGATTTATTAGATCCTATTTATTTTTGATATGCTTAATTTAGAAAAATTAATTTTTTTTGAGATTTAGTCTAAACAACTTCCTTGTAATTTAGCAGCCCTTTGTTTTCTCCTACTTCTATTCTGTCTTACCCTACTTTTTCACTCTCCTAAGAAACGAATAATTTCAATCTTTTTCCCTTTCGTTTGTTTTTGGCTTTTTGCAAAATTGATTCCTTTTGAGGAACAACGAGCAATAAAGAATCGTTTAGATGCAAGGTATAATGATTCTACTAATGATCCAATTCATTTTTATAATGAATTAAAACTATACTACAGAATAAGAAATAATTAACTACCTTTGAATAACTCGTAAATAGGTTTGCAATTTGGTGAGGAAATTATTATTAATACAATTTATTACAAAATAAAATAAAAAATGCAGACAAAAGTAAGAAATAATGAGAAGTATGCTTTCTGTGATATTCCAATGTTCTATATACTAGAGCATTGTGCTATTACAATTCAGCAGAATTTTCCAAATGAAGTTGCATCTTCTAAATTCTCAATAGCATGAAATATTATGATTCCACTAAGAAGAACCGATGCCATAATCATAAAAACCACTAAAATTAAAACTAATATTGAGTCTTGTTTAGTATTCTTTACATGTGACTTGATTGTCCTGCATATTATCGAGCTAGTCAATGCCAAAGCTCCAAAAAATATTATCTCTTCGATTGTATACGATCCAGATAAGTATAACTAAAAAAAGCTGTTGAATGTAGTAAAGCAGATAATAGACAATGTGCAAGCAGTAGTTCGTGCAGATGGAATGCCATACTCCAGCCAGCGAGGAATTAAGATTATTCCACCACCTAAATAGTAATTTACAACAAGTTAACTAATAATCCCTTCTAAGTAACTTTTTTTGTTAAATAAAAATATTAAATGTATTACCTATTCCTAGCATGCCTCCGATACCTCCCGCTACTAGCCCTGTTTCAGCATATTTTTTCATCGCTTCGAGGGTGAGTTTGCCATTCGGAAAAGTATATCCTAAGCTTTCCTTTTTATGTTCCGTTTCTTCAAATTTGTTAATAATTACGAGCACCCATTTAATGAGAATAACCGCTAGGAGTGCATTCATCCCTTGATACAGCCAACCGCAAGGAGGAATTCCTACAAGAGACGCAAACTTACTACCTCCTCTGATCAGTGAAAACAAAACGACAAACATGCTAATGACTGCAATATCCGTGATCGTTTTCTTTGGATACATAACATATTCTTCATCCACAAGGGCATTCAACTCTATCCTATTCTTTTCAGTTTACTCTAGGGTTCCATTATTTGATGCGTCATGCTTCTGATCCATATCTAATAATGGAATTGCAATAGTAGAACTATGTGAAGTTATTGGATCTGGATGATTTTTTGAAGCTGAATAAGAATGATCAGTTTGTGTTTTGATTGAATGATTCACTGATGATGATAAATGTTAAGGCTTGAGTTTGTTGTTATTCGGGCAGATAATAGAGTTGATAACAAGTATTTACTTTTCCTTTTCTTTCATAGCTTTATATCGAATGTAGGTTTTTTATATTTACTGCATAAGTAGCCCAACTAAGAGAATGCACACTAATATTGGTGGGAGGAGTTTATTCATTGCTACACCGTACACAGTACCAACGATTAACGAAGGCAAAGTGATTAGTATTAGCCTATAATCTATTGCTGGAACTCCTTCATGTGTGATGTCTCTGGAGAGTTGTACTACGTTGCCTACAGCTCCACTGAAAACTAGCACTATTACTATTGCTACACTCTTTTTAGTATCATATAAGAATAACGCGAGTAAAATTGGCATGATAGATGTGCCTCCACCTACTCCAGCTGCTTAGCCAAACCCTAGAATAAGTATGATCACTAGACTCCCGAAAATTTCAGGAAATGAAAGAGGAAAGATTCCATTACGCTGGCAATGACCTTCAGATGTGCAGATCTGAATTGAATCGCATTCAGAATCGATTTGACATTTTTCACGCAGCTAGCGGAATTGACTGGATTGGAAAGTAGTTTAATTGAGATTAGTTGAGGAAGTCATATGATTATCTTCTTCTTGACAGTTGACTGTTGAAGAGATGCTTAGAAGGAGAATGCATATAAATATATATGGTACTATCTTCATCATATCTAATTCTTTAGGATGTCTGAGTTATCTTGATGAATAATGTAAAATTATAAATTATTTTGGATAAATTAGATTTTCTTTTTTCGTTTTGGTTTCTTCTTTTGATCACTGGTGAAGGTAAGTAATTACAAATACCAATCCTTCTGGAGTTATTCCAATCTCTGTTTTCTTTAAAGATTTCTAGGCTAGATTTATCTTGATCTATTTAGTTTTCTCTACTAGTTGATCTAATGATAGGTAAGTGTATGTCATCCTCAAGTGATTGCATATTATTGGGGAGTTGATAAATTCTTTCATAAAACTTCTAGATTATTTGAAACCACTCGAGTTGATTCGATAAAAGATTTATTTGGTTATTGTTCTCAAAATTTATGTTCTAGAATTGCGTCTTTAGGGATAAAGATAAATCAATAAATTCGTTTATTAAAAGAAGAAAAAAAGGTTGTGTTTGTTTTTTGCTATCTCACAAATAATCAAAATCAAGTTATCTTTAAATTTAAGTTTGACACTTTCTTTTTTTTTTTCAATTAGAATAAATTTGAAACATTTGAATTGTTTTGATGGGATATTACAACATTAGTATTTCACAAAAAATATCAAAAGACAATCAAAAGAATTAATATTTCTGATCTTATTTTAGACTTTTGCTCTCTCCTGGATATCATTAGAAAAACACTAAGCAGTATTTTTTTGGGGGCCATCTCCATTTCAGGTTCTTATTCTTGCTTAGGCATTACTGAAGCAAGAATAAGAATGGGTCAGTTAATTCGTACGCCATTATGAATAATGTGTCTCATCTCTTCGAATATTGTATTCTAAAAAAAACCTCGTCTAGATAACTTGGTAGAATTAGCTGAAGAATTTTTGCAAACCTATTTTTCAAAGATTGTACTAAACAATAAAAAGTTATCTATTATTTCCACCATTCTTACTTTTTTGTTTCATCTTCACCGCTAAACATAGGTGAGCAAAAGCCATAATTTATGATGTACCTACTGATTTTTAATTCAGAAAATGCCGCATATAAAAAAAAGATGTCACATACATACCATTAGTCTTGTAAAATTTTCAAGAAAGACAATGAAGTTGAAATAAGTTCTACTGGCAGTAAGTTAAAGAATAAATACAATATGAAATCCTTACTAGAATAACTTCAGGATCTGTTTTAGTTTATCCATTTTCGTCTCTAAAAAGAACTGTTTTGACTAACCCCTTTAATTCATATTGCTCGTTTTGAGCTTCTTTTATTTTATTCAAAAATTCACACGCAAAAAAACTGTTAAATTCAAATACAAAGTATTTTTTTAATTATTATTAATTGATTTCAGTATTATTGAAAATCACAAACACTAAAACTCAAAATTCTACCCAAAAGAATATCTTTGAAAACAAAAATGCAGCTCTAAAATAGGTAGAAAGAGATCGAAAATATGGAAAAAGTTCTATCAGAAGAAAAAGAAAAGATTCAGATGAAGCTCTCAGGGAGCTTTGGGAGTAACAAATAATGCGTTATCAATGATAGTATCGTCAGCAATAGAAAAGAAGAAGATGAAAAAGAAGTAGAAATGAAAATAGAAGATGATGGTTTTAAAAAAAGTACCCTAGCTATCAAGATCGATACAGAAAAATCTGAGGAAATTGAAAAAGATCTAAGAGATTAAAAATACTTAAAGATGGAGTACTTGGATTCTTTAAAGTAATTCTTTGAGGAAGAGTGGAATGTTGACATATCTCAATACTCATAGAATACTGTTCTTGAATAAGAAGGAAATGAACACGAAAAGAAGGCTAAACTCTAAATTTTCCATTTTCAGCTTGAAGAATATTTCGATTTTTTATGATGAATAAATCGAAAAAGCAGATTTGATCTTCCATGTTGATCTTTATGAAAGTTGTGCACAAAAATCAGCGAGAATATACGACACCGCATCACTAGGAGTAAACGAATTATTTTCTTGACTACCAAGCCTGCTTCTGCTGGGATTATGAAAAAATAAAAGAAGTTTCTGATCTTTGGGAAGGCGAATTCGCTTCTTCTTTTTATCTCGAAGACTGGCAAGTAGATTCGTTCTCTTTTTAGCTGTGGAGCTTACTGGAGAAGAATAAGATCAAGTTACCAGAAGACGACGCCTTTTGTTCAATCTTGGGAATGGATGGTGGGATCAAAGAAATATAAATAATGAAAAAAATAGTAAATGAATCATAATTTTGCTCACCTGCATTTTCTAATTATCATTTTTAGCCTTATTAATATTTCTTATGAAACTTACTTAATCTGATTTTAAATATTTTGTTTACTTATTTGGATATGTGGGATTTGAATGCATGTAAATTATAAAGTATTTCGATAAGGAATTCCCTTGCTAATTTAAAGTATTTTCAAATAGATTTCGTTCAATATTTTAAATGATTTTCGAATTGATTTTGTAAGGAATTTGTTTGTTTAATTGAATTGAATGTATTATCTCACAATAAATAATTCATTCTTGGATTTTGTAAGTAACCAATGTTCCAATGAAATCTATGAAAACTAGTGAACGCTTGTCTGGCAAATACTCCACATGCGTAATTGGTACTTTGAAATCGATTGAGTTAGAGTAAACTTATTCTCCTGATTACCAGTTAAATACTTTCCAAGAACAATCAGAACTTATCGTAGCTATCCATTGGCTAGAATTAAGTAATTTAGTTGAAAGAATATCTGAATTATGTTATGTTTATATCGTTTAAATTAGTTGCAGCTTCTTAGATGAGCAGTTAATCTAGTAAATCTGCAACGAATCAGATGACCCACAAGAAATAATTTTCCAAGAATCAATTAAAGCATTTTATCCAGGACTCATTTCAATACTAGTTATTCCATACTTCTCAGATGCAACATCTAACTACTCCATTGTCCTAGCATCCATCAAAACAATGCTGTTGGTTTCTTATCTCAGTTAAATTGCAAATTATTCCCTTTAGCTACTTTTAACTTCTTTGTAGAAATAAACCAATCCAGATTGACTGTCGTGTTTATTCTACTTTACATTAACTAATTCATTATCCTTATCCTTCTATTCTACTCTTGTTTTCTTGTAACATTTCTTCTATCGATAGCTGAACACTTCCACACTATTGTCTTAATATATCACGACAATTTCATTCCTATCCTGAAACTAAACTTTCCCAATTGGTTTCATGCTTTCATTTTCCAATTCATAACTCCCATAAGATGCTTCTGCACTTAAATCCCTCAATGAACACACATATTTCGAAGCTGTCACTATCAACGAAGCTTCTTTGTTGATATCAGCAGAGATAAGATGTTCTTTAAATACCTAAGTGCTTGTCACATGAAGATGATCTAAGCTGTAGGTGTTCAATATCTCAGGTTTTCCCACTGGAGAATACAAAATGAGATGCATACTTCGATGGAAGCAGAGAATTATGATATCCTTGAGATCTATTGAAGATTGTTTCTCACAGATAAACTATGTTGGATAAGTTATAACATCAAGCACTGGGATTTCATTAGATTCGTTTAAATCCATAAAATCAGCTCGAAACTGATTTATTGACTAATTTATCTAATCTTGGTAGGATTTTAAATTACGAGCTGAAACTTCAGAATTGGGTATTATCAATCCTTACTTAATGTCTGAAGTAGAAGAAAACAATTCACTGTAGTTCATCTCTTATAATTCACTATCATTTTAGCTTTCATTCTTATCTTTGCATATTTCATGTGACTAAGAGTTGTCTTTTTTATCTAAATCCTACATTTCCTTCTAATCTTTAAGTGTTTTCATTAAGTTCTCTATTTTCTCATGTATTACCTTTCCAACATATTCAATTTTACTTTATGTTTTCTCATTTTCATCAATATCTCCCTCTTCCACTGCGTTTATGGACTCTTCTTTCAAAAATGACTTTAACTGCTTACCCAATGGACGATAAAGTGATTTAAATTATTTTTTAGTAACTTCCATGATTTCATTGATCTAAGGTAAATTTTTGTACATATCTAGGATTGACTTTGATAATTGTTCTTAGAAATCTTCAGTATTATCTGAATCTTTGTTTTTTAGAACCTTAATTGCTTGATCTCTGTAGGTTTTAATCATGTCTTCAAGCTAATCTTTGACGGAGGAGAATTTAGAAGCGATTTAAGCAAATTAACAGAGTAATCGTTCATTCTTAGAAAATAAAGAATCTAGTGTTTTTTACATTTAGCTGATTTCAGGAGAAGATTAGAACATATTAGTGATTGCGTTATCAATTGAATTAAAACGAGAAATATCAATAATCGCTGTTTTGTGATCTAGATGCTGTTCTAAATTACGGATACATCTAGGGCATAAAAAATGGCTAGTACTTTTGCAAGATAAAAAAGAGCAGAAATGTGTGCAGCGTCTTAGATGCTGAGAGCAAGTTACGTTCATGTTTATCTTTTGATTGATTTAGGAATTAGTATTTTTTTAAATGAAATTACGAAGAATCATTAAATATTTTTTTTCAAAAAATTCACTCTTTTTATTAACGAAACAAGATATTTGTTCCTTCCCACAAATCAATCATTCATTTTTTTCTTGTGGTTTGATTATTTTTTACTTTTTTGTTTAGATTCATAAAGAAATCATCCTGATATCGATAATATTTCTCAAAAACATAAAATCAAATTGTTTAACAAATCCAAATTTCTTTAGAAATATTTTTAGAACAAATAATAGCAGAGAAATAGTTAATAAAATATTATGAAAGGAAAGAAAAATACTTTTAGTTAAAACAAATAATGTTTCAGAATCCTTTTTTGAAGACTACAAAAGGATATTCCCTCTACAATCCGAAAATAAGCAGAACAGATCACTCAATATTTTTGATAAATTAAAAAAATTTAAAAAAATCCAATTCCTCCTGCTATTCACTTAAACAAAACCCTAATATTTTATGTTTTATTTCTTGAATATTTAATTGTTTTTGTGCTAAAATCTAACTTCAAGTGCAGTAAGCATCACTTTTAAAGCGTTTACTTTGATTAAAAAAAAATATTTACAGTTAATATAAGGTGGAAGAGACAAGGAAGTGAGACATCTGTGTAGCCAATGACAAAAAGAATTAAATATATTGGGGAGTCATGTGAATTGAACTCTATTGATCACAAATCTTCATTCGCTAAAGGAGGAAGAAAAATAAACAAGTAGACAAAGAGAAAGAGAGAGTGAAAGGAGGAGCATCCAGAACAGCTATTGGCGAGAGCGAGGGCTGTTCGCGCTCATAGATTTTCAATAACTTATGCAATAATTCTTGTAGGTTTCTCCTCAGTCACCAAGACTAAGTGAGAAATCGTTCGAAAAAAACAAAAAACCATAAAAACGAAATTCTAAGAAAATAGATTAAATACATCCACCACCTCTTCATGAAACTACCAACATGCATAATGGCTTAGAAGGAAAATAATCTAGTTCCTTGGCTTTTTTAGAAGAGAGAAATAGACGAGTTGCGAGTTACAGGAGAAGATCATTCATCGGTAAGACTTGTCTAAATGTTGGAAATTAAGGAAAAATGTACATGCTATCTTTCTTCGGCTTGTTTATTCCAGCGATTACGTTCATCCTTTATGAAATCTAGTATATTCATGGGTTAAGAGCGAAATTATCCTGCGATATTGATCTTTGGTTGATAATTGTACTTCTTAATAGTGCGAGTTGCTTTTGTCTTTTCGTCTGCTGTTCTTTAAGTGATCCTGGTTTCTTAGCGATACCTTTAAAGCAAGAAGATAGGAAAGCATTACCAGTAGTTTAAAAGAAAGGAACGAAAGAGTATTTCTTGAATTATTGTGTAACTTGTAGAATTTACAGACCAATTCGGACTCATCACTGTAAAATATGTGATCTATGTGTAGCTGAACGAGATCATCATTGCCCATTTCTGAATAATTGCATTGGGAGACGTAATAGACGGTCGTATACTTATTTTCTCATCACAGCTGTTCTGCAATAAATCCTAATTATTTTAGAATCGCTCTGCTAGTTATTAATCCCGTTTATTGCTAAATACCCAGCAACATTTTTGAGTTAATTGCAGCGTGTCCCATTTATTCTAGCTGCAGTGCAATTACTCTATGCTGGGCTATTAGGAATAAACATCTTGAGTTTATTAATTTTCCAAATGAAACTCCTCAAGCATAATCTAACTACAGATGAGTTTCGGAAGCTATTAGGGCCTTAGAAAGTAGACTTAGATGTAGAACTTAATGCCTTATTTGATAGAGGATGTTTCCGTAATTTCATAGGAATTCTTTGCTGTTGTGCTTGTCTCTCTCCTCCAGAGCCAATTTATGCTAAATTTGAGCCTGTATCATATGACTACAGATTCAAGCGGTTTTTGCACAATAAGCGCAAAGAAATGTTTTAATTTTAAGATAACGAAGAAGCACCTTAGAAAAACCCTTTTGAAAATGAAAAAATCTAAGAAAATATGCAAAAAGATAATGAAGATGAAGAACGAGAATTAGTCGATGCCAGGGATATGCTCAGTCCTCCTCGTTCCCCGAATTAGATATTTAAGATTGTTGGGTAACTTTAGACTAAACCATCATTATCTCCTTCTCGCTTTGGACCAACAAATTAACAAAACCAATAAAGATTCTTTCCTAGATAAATATCTCTAATTAAATCAGATTTACCTCAAAGTGAAGACACTGGAATAATTGATGTATTACCTTCCCCTCAGACACACTCCAGCCCAATAAATAATAATAACCAAAACTGTCTAGCCGATATCAACAAGCATGAGGAATAAAATCAGCAACTTTCAAATAATTGTTCTTTCTCCCAGTCATCATAGTTATTTTCACATCGTAAACTGTATCATCCTTAGCCAAGTTCAACTCGGAGATCATCGTATGATCCTGCAAGAAATGATGATTAGTATCAACCTGATATTCATTCAAATTCATTTCTGTAATAGCTCTAAGATAATAATTCATCTAAAAATCCATCTATTTCTGAAATTCCTTCTCATGAATAACTTCACCGAGCATTAACAAGCCCTGCTGTTCCTTAGCATGTGAATACAACCGAATATCCACAAACTTTGCGAGTTTAAAAGGAACTAAAATCATAATAAAAATAAATAAATTCCAAGAAAATACAAAAATCCTTTCAAAATTCTACGATTAGTGGAGGCTAAACAACGCTTAAAAGTCCACTATCTCGATAGTTCTCAGGATTAAGCGATAGTGACTTTAATTCAAAGATTATTTTCTTTGACATTCCTTGTTTTAATTCATAAGAAGAGAATATAAATTCCTCTAAAATACTCGAAGAATCGTTAGAATAGGAAAGTACGCCCTAGAAAGACAATAAATAAAAAGAACAACTCAAAAAATCGATGTATCGATAATTAGAAAAAGCTGGAGAATCGAACTAAAACAGCATAGATAATCTAAATATTATTGATAAAAATATTGAGTTAGTACACAACCATTCTTCATTTAATCTAAACAAACATAATAGCAATCCTGACTTTCACAACACTGCAATTTCGAAAATCTAACCTCCCAAACGAGAAAGTCTCTTTTCCAAGCACACTCTCCATCATTAATTACCTACAGCTTCTTCTGAAAATAATTAAATACTTTCTTTAAAATCTCCTTCATTAGGTCTTGTTCGATTTACAACTAATTCGACAAACCACTCTAATCCTAGATGCCCTCCTGTTCAGTTCTTCCCCATCAAAAACACCACGAAGAACTAAAAATATAAAAAGAAACTTATCAAATAATCTTCTTTTTTCGATAAAATCTAAGAGTAAAGCACAGCTGCAGATACTGTAACTCCCAGAAATCATCACTTTACCCATCGAAGCAATACCCACAGTACATGTAATCTACCAAATAATAACTAAGCGATCTTGACGAATTAATGTCAAGAGAATGAATAAGATGATTTTAACAATCCGAAGCCTGAATGTAATTCACTATCAATACCTTAAAAAGTAGGTACAAGGACAACAAATGCAAATGGGATGTTGGAAATCGTTTAAGATAAATGTTTGCGTTAAAAAAGTGACTCAAACTAATAAGAAACTCTCTTGAATTCCTAATCAGCACACTTAAGGGCATTTAATAAGCATTCAAATCATGGGAAAAGATCGAAAAGTAACATTTAAGGTCATTCAAGGGCAGATGTATTTCACAAAAGAGAATAATAACCAAATATTGATATTATTACAGATAACCACAAAAACATCGATTTAGCTATTGAAATTGGCAACATAAGAAGACACCATAAGACTTTATTTCCAGCATCACGGCGGATATAAATATCTCAATCCAATCAGAAAATTTGAAACTTAACTCTCTTTGTTTTTTTCTCACTCTTTGAATCTTTGAAATCCTTTTCATTTCTCCTCTTCTTCATGTTAAAGATAATATGAGATATTTATTTTAATTAGGTACTTCAGCTTTAAATTACCTTGAAAATTGTTTATTCTCTGCTAGCTTGATCATAGCTCGGGGTTGGGGTTGGGGTTGGGGTTGGGGTTGGGGTTGGG
>Ga0302271_10003231_pt1 | contig 13950 bp, 3 predicted proteins | sample III_Bog_N1_1_FD_198767 | JGI IMG/M metagenome (GOLD analysis project Ga0302271, IMG submission 198767) | Peat permafrost microbial communities from Stordalen Mire near Abisko, Sweden - III_Bog_N1_1 | ecosystem: Environmental > Terrestrial > Soil > Wetlands > Peat | place: Sweden: Abisko... | reverse complement strand
ATACAAGCTATGAAGATAGGAACACAGGAACAGGTGTCATGTATATTTGCTTGATTGTCTTATCTCAATTATTGATGTCAATTCTAGATAGCCACTCATCGTTTGTCTTCGTAAATTCTCATGAAAAATCTTTTAAAACTTTCTGAAAACATAAGAATTATCATATTTTTTTGTAACAGACTGGATTAGGCTACGATCTGACAAATACAGTAAGTGTGGCTTTGTTCTCCAAATCCCTTCGATTCTCGTTACTCAGCACAGACAAATACAAACTTGGAGGACTAATCAATTTACTTTAAGTTGATGCTCAGAGACTTATCAATTTCTGTAATTTCCTGCCAAACATGCTGTTTCTCCCTCTGCAATTAATCATAGGATTGCTCATCATGCAGAGTGTGATTGGAGTGTCATTTTTATTCGGTTTTGCAGTGATGCTAGTCATGTTCGCTCTGAATTTTTGCATCGGAAAGAGGTAGCTAAAATACTAAAAGTTATAAATGATTGAAAAGGATGAGCGAATGAAAGTGAGCACAGAGATATTTGGAGCAATCAAATTCATCAAAGCAAACGCCTGGGAGGAATATTTCTATAATAAGCTTGATACGAAGAGGTAACAAGAACTCGCTTGCGTTAAACAAAGGTAAAGTTTTAAAAACCATTTTATTGAATAAACAGCATTTTTATTTTCAAAGGTTCATCTCTGGAACATTGTCTATTTTCTCCTTATGGGTGACTCCGAATTTGATCATCAATGCAACGCTAGCTGGGTTTGTTTTCTTAGGACATGATGTCACAGCGGAAAGTGCATTTACTGTGATTTCAATATTTTCAATTCTGCAGGATCCAATCAGGTCAATTCCAGTTGTAATAAACTTTTTTATAGAAACGTATGTATCTTCTAAGCGTATCTAGGAGTATCTGTTAGCTAAAGAGATAGATACTTCGTTTATTACAAATGAAGAATCCAATACACCCTATGCGATTAAGATACAAAATGGATACTTTTCATGGAGAGATAAAGAAGTTGTAGAATAGTTAAAAAACGATGAATAGGCGAATAATGAAAATATTACGATTGATAAGAATGAAAAGAAGGATATAAGATTATCTGTTTATGAGTAAAACAAAGCAAGACTTAACTTAGAAAGTTCGTTTAGCAGTGACAGAAATGAAAGTGTTGTGAATTACCATTAATTAGCTGCATATTTAGAAGAAGATAAAAAAATCAAAGAGTAAACTGAAAAGGAGGTAGATAAAGAGTACGTCTTGAAGGATATCAATTTGAAGATCAAGAAGGGAACTATGGTCGCTTTGGTTGGAGAGTAACAAATTAGATATTTGGTTATTTTACAAATATTACTAAAAAGTTATGTTTTTAATTTTCTTTTTTGAAAAAATATTTCAGAGTTGGTTGTGGGAAAAGCTCTATCTTACAATGTCTGATAGGAGAGATGAAACATACTTCAGCAAAGAAACCTTTAGTTGAAATATCAGGGGATATTTCCTTTGTAAGTCAAAAACCCTGGATCATGAACGCAACGGTTAAAGACAATATTCTCTTTGGCTAAAAGTTTGATGATAAAAAATACCAAGATTGTTTGCGATTTTCATGTCTGCTTCCAGATCTCTAAGTGCTCGCTGATGGCGATTTAACTTAAATTGGTGAAAAGGGAGTGAATCTTAGTGGTGGATAGAAAGCAAGAATATCGTTAGCTAGAGCGATTTATTCTGAAAGTGAGATTCTTCTTTTAGATGATGTTCTAAGTGCAGTTGATGTGCATGTTGGAAAAAGTCTAATGCAAGATTGTCTTATGAATTACAGAAAGCACACGACTAGGGTGATTGCTACACATGCACTGCATTACTTAAAGTATATGGATTACATATGTATCATGAAAGAAGGCAGAATTATCGAAGAAGGAGAGTATAGTAAAATATCACAAACGGAGTAATTCTAAGTGATTTATTAACAATACATGAAAGATCATTGTTAAGAGACATAAACGGGTATTCTAGTCGATCAAGAAGAGATTCTCGAAGCTGAGATCATTTTAAAATAGGAAAGAAATGGGTGTAATTAGTATGGAAATGAGATATCCGATAATTCCAAAATTCTCCTTTCTACATCAGAAGATGATGCTAAACAACAAGACAAAGACACTTCACTAGATATTTCTCTCACTGAATAAGTTAAAAATAGTGATACCATAACCATAGATTCAGATATTAGTGAAAATAACCCCATTGAAAGTGATCTAGAAGATTCAATTAATGAAGACAGCTCGTAAATGCTCAAGGAAGAGAGAAACAAAGGGAGAATATCACCGGAGACAGTTAAATTATTCTTGAAAATGAATGGAGGAATGAAGTTTATTATCAGCTTATTGACCGTTATGTCGTTCTGGCTAGGGCTTAAGGTTGCTTCTAGTCTATGGATCTAACTTTGGACTGAAAACTCAGCGAATTCCTCCGACAACACCTACTATTTAACAATTTATTCAGCGTTATCAATAAGTTATGGTTTCTTCGCAATGATCCGTGCTGCAATCTGTCTTTTTTCTTCTCTTCGATAAGCTCGAGATCTACATCGTTAAATGATTTCTGCGTTGATTTTCGCACCGTTGACATCATTTTTCGATAGAGTACCTCTTGGTAGGCTCTTAAATGTTCTGTCGAAGGATTTACAAGTGTTGGATCTTGAAATCGGCTATTACGTAGGTGGTTTTTTAACTACTTTATTTTCAATCATAGGAGATGCTGCACTTTGTGTGTATACCAGCAGTTATTTAGTGATAATTCCGCTAATCGTGTTTATTCTAGCTTGCAAGTTAGTTCAAGAGTATTATATGACTGCATAGCGAGAGGTTATAAGATTAGAAACGGTATCAAGATCTCCGATTATTTCATTTTTCGCTGAATCACTTTCAGGTCTATCTTCGATTAGAGCTTACAACCAACAAGAGAGATTCCTTAAGGTAAAAATATCAGTCATTTTAGTATTGGATTCACCATATTATTTGATAATAATTGTTTGATTTTGTGTTATTTTTCCCTTCAATAGACTCATTGCTCGAAGATTGATGAGAATAAAAAGTGTCAACTATCTAATCTGGCTTTGTAATCATGGTTCACATAAAATCTTACTTTCCTTTCACTTATAGTCAATACATGCGCTATTTCTTTCTGTGTAAGGCAACCATCGTCATGATCTAAATCAATCTTATTCTTTTTGTATTGTTATCGCAGCTTTTTTGGAGTTCAAGTAATCCCTCTAAAACTGGTCTTCTGTTGACATTTGCATTCTCGCTAAACAATAGTGTCTACTGGTTAATATAAACATGGAATAATCTTGAAAAATCATTTGTTTCGATCGAAAGATGCCAATAACAAGCAAAGTAAGGAATCAAACAAATGTGCTTGAGTTAACTTTTTTACTAATATTGTTGGTATTTTTATCTTTAGAGTAAAACCAGAGAAAGGATACTAAACTTACCTTAAGAACAGGGTGGAACTATCAAAGGAAAGGAATTCATTGAATATTGAAAATCCACTACAAAACTGGCCAAGTTATGGAAACATCACATTTCAAAATGTATTCCTTAGATATCGTCCAAACTTGCCATGTGTCCTTAACGGAATTTCAGTGTCAATAAAGTCATCTTAGAAAATTGGTATCGTAGGACGAACTGGAGCAGGGAAATCTACAATAACCCTTTCTCTTCTCAGGATACTTGAGATATATAAAGGTATGACATATCAGATAAAATGTTATGATGATTTTATTAATTTTTTTGTTTGAAATCATAGGCAAGATAATTATTGATGGGATGGACATATCCTAGCTTCGATTGGATTAGTTGAGACATAAAATAACTATTATCTTGTAGGATGCTTAACTATTTGAGGGTTCTCTTAGAGATAACATTGACCCTCTTAAAGAGCATACTGAAAAGGAAATAAAAGATGCTCTAAATGAATGCCAGTTGCAGAGACTTGTAGATTCTGAAAAAGGGCTAGAAATGCAGATCAGTGAAGGAGGAGAGAATCTTAGTGTAGGGGAGAAATAACTTGTATGCATTTCTAGAGCGCTGTTGAAAGTAATTCATTTAGTTATTGCCTCCAAATTTGATTTGCTTTTATATGATTTTACATTTTTTGTTGTTTAGAAATCGAAAATCGTTCTGATTGATGAGGCCACTGCAAATATTGATGCCTCCACTGATCATCTGATTTAGATGACGATCGCTAGAGTTTTCAAGAAATGCACAGTTTTAACAATAGCACATAGACTCAATACAATCTTATCAAGTGATCTCATTCTTGTGCTATCTAAAGGGCAAGTTGCAGAATTTGATTCCCCAGCTAATTTACTAAGAAATCCCCATTCAGCGTTTTATTCTCTCCACCAAGAATCAATCAGAGAAAACAAAATATGATTCAATGAAAATGAGCAAAGCAGAATATATTAATACATTGATTGTATCATAATTGTAGATAAAAATGGTGATAGTATTCACACACAGTTGAAAGCGTTCCTGCAAATACTCGATTCTACTTTTCTCAAAGAAACAGCAAAGAAGCAATTTAATATTCAAGTTAATTAATCTAAAACACAATGAACTACTTAACTTACAAAACATCCAAAACATAGAAACGATTACATAATTTAAACATTTTTTTATTATTGTTGAGAAAACAACACACATGCATACAAATTTAATATTTTTTTTCAAGCTTTAACCATAAACTGATGTTTAAGCCCTTAGCTCTTACCTGTACTTATCGCTTCATAATAATTACTGCTGGAACTGTGATCTCTACGAAAACTCAAGTATTCCATTTTATTATTATTGCTGCATCGAGTACTATTCGATACATTGTTCCTAGCATGGCTAGCATTGATATTGTATGATTCCAAATATTTTCTTTGCTGAGAGTCATGGCTACTATTACTTCTGTCCTTATTAGCTGCAGCTTTATTACCATTACTACTACTACTACTCCTTGGAGTGTCCATTCTCATGCTACAACTACTGTTACTGTTGAGATTCAATGCTAATTGTTATTATTATTTTTGTCTTGTTTGTACAACTCCTGCTAATATCTCATTATTTCCAGTTATACTCCCTTCCTGTGCTTGACTACTTCGCGTGGACATACAACTAGGAAGTTGCAATGGCTAATAGTTATCCTTCTTGTTTTCCTTATTGCTACTATTACTTTTGTTAGTTCCTTTGATAGGTAGTTATATTGGCTTTATTACTACTGTCGGCTATTTGGCTATATGTTCATATGAGATTCTTGGTTTTTTGACTGAAAGATCATATGAACATCGCTATTTAAGATTTATCATTCGAAGTCCTGAACGTTCTTCATTTAAACCTGTTGTCGAATAGTCTGAAATCTATTATCTTGACTACCATAACAATTACTATTGTTATTGCTATTAATGCTATGACAGTAGTAATTATTACTATTATTCTTCTTGCTCATACTCTGAATATCTCGACGATTGAATGAATGTATTCTCCTTAAATGAAGAATTATTATTACTGTTCGATTTGCTGTGACTTCGATTGTTCCAAGCTATCATTGGACGAATGTTTCGGCTTTTAGATAAGAAGAACTACCAACGATCTTCTCTCTTGTTGCTGTTGCTGTTTAGAGCCTATCCTTCCATTTAACCTTTATGATTATTAGTATTATTATTAGTAGATGTATTGTTATGATTATTACTGTTATTGCTATTAGTGTTATTGACATTAAGGGAAATATCTAACAATCTAGGTGGTCTAGATGGAGAATGTGAGCTAGCAGCAGATTACCTTGAACTTGCTGGTTATTAAACCGATTTGTTATTGTTGTGATGTTACTGATGATACCCAGCAGCGGCAGAACATGAATTCCGTTATGGTTAGATAAATGCAGGTACTATCTTGGATATACATTATGTTGTGTCATTGTCTCCAAAGAATAACTGTATGCGCTTACTACATTTCAATGATGAATCATCATTGGATAGTGGAAGGTTGTGATTGTGGACGCTCTTGCTACAACGATTGCTAGTTATTTTAAGATGCGAGAGTCGAGGGGATATCAATGGTGAAGGAGGAGGTTAAGGGTTATGAATATTAGGAGGGTTTGTGGTTGTTATTGCTGTTTTGGTGATGGTATCTTCTGGAAACATTGAATTCTTGTTATCCTTTTTTGTTTTCTTATTCTTTATCTTCCTAATACCATTAACTTACCCATCCTTATCATGATTAGCATCAACATCACCATCACCATCACTGCAGTCAATGCAATTAATTATCAGCACATTCTATTGTTGTTATCCCTTCTTTGACTCACTATCATTGTGTTCTTATTCTTACTATTATTCTTCAATATTAATCTAATATTTCTTCTTATTATTCGTCTTATTATTCTAACTCTTCTTCTTTTTCCCACCAAAACCAATGTTATTACTATTATTAATCATACTCCTATTCTTACAGTTATTCTGCTAAGATGATCCTTCGATACCTTCATCTCCAAAAGTGAACAGAATATCTGATGAAGAAGAAGACGATGAAGATGCTGATTACTAATGCAGTTATCCAATAGGCTTTGTTACCACTTACTACTATTGTTATCTCTCCATAGCATTCTGCATAACAATAGGTCTACTGTGTGTTTCATATATATTCTAGTTGAGTCTTATAGTTGTTCTTTTGGATGTCACAGGTGTTCCTGAGAAAAACCCTTAAGGGAATCGACTCTATTAGCTGCTACTCCTACGAGACTGCAATGCTAATGAAAATGAATCTCTACTTATCATCTATCTACTGATGGCGGAACGATGATTCTCAAGATAATTCATTGTGTCTATGTTGTTGTTGTTGTTGTTGTGGGTGTTTATGGAATTATTATCATGTGATTAAGATTAATATTAGTGTTGTTCTTCTTCTAAGTATTCCTTGATGTTTATGCTTGCGCTGTGCTAATTGTGATCGAGTTATTGCTGTTATTCTCGATCAATAAGATAAGGATGCTGCTACTCCCGTTCTAGTGGTGGAAGAAACCCACGAGTGAGCCAGCTTGACATTATTATTACAGATAATAAATATATTTTGATATTATTATTAATATATTAATTAAAACAAAAGAAAGGTTTGTGTTATTTCTTCTTGTTCTTCTTGTGTTGGGTATTATTATTCGTTTAATTCCTTGTTACTTTTGCGTTTTCCCCCTTTCAGCTTTTATGGATGGATAATTAATAAATATTAATAGTTTGCAGTTTCTTTAGCAAATCCGTCTGAGTTGCTTTAAGATTCTCAAAAATACTGTATTTCTCTAACGTTTAGAACTTATATTCAAATTAACTTTCAATATATCAGTAAATGTTTTCAATATCCCCTAAACATACCTCAGAGAGTTAAGATAACAACAAAATCAAAATTATTTTATCAAAATCCACTCATTCTATCCATATAACATGCACACACACACATATTCACTTATCTATCTATCACTCATAATCTAATTGAGCTATTTTCACAAAAAATAATGACTTCCCTTTCTTGCCCATCAGAACTCTTCATCGCTGTCATTACCGATCCTTGTTCTGTCACTTAAGAAAGAAACAATCAAACATTAAATATGTACATGAGAAGCGCTAGTTATTAAGAATATATTTGTTGTTTATTAATTGTATATTTTCATCTAAATGCTTTACTCTTCTTCGTACTCCATTTCAATGTAATTTGACTTCGTTTGATTTCCAACAGTGAACCATCCTATCCCCGCGAAGACAGCTGCAATCACAATCAATGCCTTGTATCCACCTTTATATGATGTCTGCTTGCTATCCGTGGGCATCGCTCCATCGTAGTACCCAAAGACAAGAATGAAATAATGATCCACCACCATGCAGTAGTACACTACACCATAGACTATCAAATATCAAGAATATTAACAAAAATATGCCAAAGACATAGAGAAGAGGAAAGAGACAAAAAGGATGTAAAAACTTGAGAGATAAATAGCATATTTTGAGTTATGTGTTTACTTATCATATTAACTAGTGCTCTCGATTTAAGATTAGTGTTCTCCGCAAGTGACGGTGATCCATTAGTGAAGCTAAACTCACCTAGTTGTTATGAAAATGTCATATATATATTTCTCAAATATGCTAATTAATTGATTCTTACATCTCTTTTAGCAGACTCTAAAGATATAGAATTATCCAAAGAAGCTGATTAATGATACAATCCATACAGACTAATTTAAGCGAAACGCATAGTTAGAGAGTGGATCAGTTAAGTTGTCAGATAAATATTGTATCGCGATAATTATCAATGCGCCTGTTTAAATAGAACATTGTCATTAACAAAGATTATATTAAGACTATTACACATATTTGTTATAATTCTGCATACCCGCAAGCAGCCCTTGAAGAAGATAGACAAACCTAAATATGACTGAGTTAAAATCATCTATTAACTTGTACCACATGGCATCATCATCGAGTACCCTATCTTGCACTTGACTCTTCCCTTTCATGGCCTCCTCCAGCTCCATTTGCTTCTTCGAGATGAATATAAACTCACCTGTCTTCAAATCTTACAGGAATACAGCAAACATCACATTATTTAGATGATATTTGATGTTAAAAACATCATAAAAAATCACTGACTTTCTTTGTATCTCCCTTCATTCTGTGGTGCTTCTTTGACTAGATATGCTAATGAATCTTGCTGCACTTCGAAGTTATAATCCTCTCCGACGAGATCTTGCTATGGAATGTCTTATGGGAAGTTTATTTTATTATCAGTGATGTTCTTCTTGATGCCTTAGCGTCGCTCTTTCTTCTTCTCGCGCTGGTTGTTGAGTTTGGATTAGTTATTTGGAGGGATGTTCTCATTGTTGATGATGTTGATATTCTAATTCAAATTGGAGATGTTCACAGCTGGCAATTCGATGTTCTTCTGCGCGTTCGAGAGGGGCTTGCCAGCTGGTTGAGTTGGTTGCTAAGCGTTGCTAGGACCTAAAGGTTTCTTTTGAAAGATGTTGTTTGGGTCAACAGGAACAGGATTGTTCTCAAGAGGAGGTAGCTAGGTTTTTTTTCTGTTATTAGGGAGGAAGATAATGATAATTAAAAGAATGAAATGGTTGGAAGATGTAAATAATGGAAGCAATGGAAGGTGTTAGAAGAGATTAGAGGAAGAAAATGAACAGCAAAGATTGTTACTGTAAGCCTTGGAGCATAGCTATGATAGGTTGTTGATGATGACGGAGAGAGGGATGAAATGAAAAAGAAGCCTAAATAAAGTTTGAAAAATAACTTTCTTTTTTTAATAATCAAAAAAGGCACAAGATTGATTTAGGATTTTCTACTATTTTCGATGTGATTTATTTGATTTCTTCGCAAATTCACAGCGATAGAAGAATGAATTTTAAACTTTTTGTGGATTTCAAATAGATGCTGGACAGGGCTTGGGGAAGTTATTTTAGGATTGTTGGCAGCTTTATCTTAAGAAAATCAAATGACAACATCATAGGCATCACTAATAAGAAAGATTCTAGTTTAGAAGAGAAAATTTAGTTTCAAAATGTAATTGCTATTTAATTGGAAGATATCTCAAATATAAGTCTTTTGAAAGGAAATAATACAATGGAGGATATTAATACAGGGGGAGAATAATTGCATTTTAAGATTTATCTACTTATCTATTGTAGAGTCTAGACTTTTTTATTATTTCAAAAGAAGAATTAATCCTAAATCAGTGCTTAGGAATCAACCAGCTAGTCAGATAAATGAGTTATTAAGACAGATATTTTATCATTTGTTCATATTTTTAATTTTTTAATTTACCCACATGCTATTGTTCTTTTTTTTCTGTATTCTCGTGATATTGTTACACCTAGTTTAGTCTTACAAGCTGTGAAGAACTTGAATAGAGGGTTGGTAGTTATTAGTAGTTTATTAGAATCTTTGAATAGTTATTTTATGAAAATTCACTGAGATCTACAAACAGCCATCAATAAGTTAAAACAGAAGAAGAATAGGATGTGGAATTAACTTTGTCAGAGCAAATATTGCGAACAAATTGAGAATGTTAAAGTATTTCATCTTATTCTTCAGTTTTAAATATGAAAACATGTTGATGTGCCCTAAATTTTTAACTGTTTAGAGTCACAGGAAATATGTAACAACTATGTCAAATGTCAAACCTGAAGTTGACTGCTAGGAGCCGTTCATGCCGTCATTTTTTAAGCAAATTGACTTGAAACATAGGAAACGTGATAGATGTACAATTAGCTTTTTCCTTGGAATTACATCAAACAATTGCTTAATTCCATTTTTTCAACTTAGAATTTGGAGAAAAGGTTTCATATGAGAATCAGCTTCTAAGGAGTAAAATGATGGGAATAGACTAAAGAAAAAAATCAGCGCTAAGTCAGTAATTAGAGCAATTTAGAACAGCATATGCAAGCAGCAAAATACAATCACGACTTCGAGAAACCAATAAAATAAACAGCGAGAATCTAGTATGTTAGAGAAAGATCAATTTTTATACAGTGAAATTTCGCTTGAAAACTTGAAATAATATTTGATTTATTCGTTAAAAGGGTATCCAAAAGAGACTTATGATAACAGGTCCAATATACAGCGTGAAGTAATTTGAAAGTGATAACCTTAAACATTAATATTTAGCATCAAACATCAGCAAGAATGCTAGTAATAATTCAAAAACTTTGCCTAAAATGAAATAAATCCTAAAATTCTAAATATTCTTCTTTCTTTTGATTCTTTAGGGAGAGTCAAATCGATTTCTTAAGATACCAATCATTCTAAAAAATAGCCACCTAATCACAGCCCTCAATCTTCTATTCCTTAAGATATTATCTGTAAGTGCTTATAATAAAAGTCAATGAGATTTATTTACACTTCTTTTTGCAAATCAGTGAATTATTAGATTCTAGAAAACTCACTTGCTCAGAGGAATGCAAATTTGACACTTTCCAAGTCTCCAAGAGAATTTAAGGGCAACAATAACAGTAGTACTAATGCGCTTTTTAGTCCTCATTCGTAAAGATTCCCTAGCATGACTTCCCGTTCAAATTTGTCACGTGCTTGAATGAGAAATAATTTTAGAATTACTGTAAATTGAACTTATCAAGTTATGTTAAGTTAAATGTTGATATTATTAGCCTTGAATGAGATACAGAGAGATTAACTCAAATGATTGCTGCTATTTAAGCCATATTTCAATGATTTAAAATAATTGAAAACACAAAAAAAAGAATCTAATTTGGGAAATAAATAGCAGTTAAAAGGTTATATTGACTTCCACCATTGAATATTTTCAATTCATCTTGTAGATCTAAGAATGATTAAAGGATATCTCTGAGTTATCTAATTGAAATGATACTTTAACATCAAGATCCCTAGCGTTTTTAGGGCACTTTTTAACAGCTATTTTACCTTGTAGCGTATCACCTTTGACTGCAGGTATATCCTAATCTTTAATAAAGAACATTGCTTGCTTCCAATGCGTCGATGAAGCAAATGGACTTGTTGATATTTTAAGAGGTACTTTCCCATGACAAAAGAGGACATCCCACCATACTGCTACTCCTTGAATGTAGTCGTTTCGTCGTATTTTGAATGAATAATCTGCTACGAAATTTAGATCTGCTTTTTGGATTTTATGGAGATCAAATTGAATCAACTCCACAATATCACCATTCAACGTACTTCTATCCATTTCGCTTGAAGAAAAAGAACAAATACAAATCAATTTCAAGTTTATTTTTATCAAAAGTTTTCAAACAAAAATGGCAGATTTAGATTTTGTTGGAAGTATTTTATCGTTTCTTTACTCAATTAAAGGTTCTGCGAATACCCATCCTTTAATGCAAGACATATCTACTCCATATATGTCATTCCAAAAGTCAAATCTTTGTTTATAAATCTCATCACTGCAAAAACTTGTGATGAACATCTGTGCCTGTAAATATCAAAATCATGATCTTTTTTTAAAAAAGAGCACCTTCCAAAATCTTTTTAACCTTATCAGGAAATAGCAGTCCACCAGGTGCTAGATACTTGTCTCTCGCATCAAGTACGCAATCAAGCATCGATTCGTAAAGAAGGAAATACCCCATCCATTCTGAGATAATAATATCAACCTTCTCAACAGGTAATTCTACTTCCTCGATAAGTCCTTGAATTATTGTAATTTTGTCAGTGAGTCCATTTTTCGCAACGATTTATCTCGCCTAAACAGCAATATTTGCATTGTCTACACCAAACACATGTTTTGCTCCCGCTTTAGCAGCAAATATGCTGAGAATCCCTGTACCACAACCGACATCCAACACAATCTTATCTTCAAACAGATGTTTGTTTTTGAGGATCGCATTCATATAAGTTTTTGTTCTCTAAACATCCTTCAGCATATCCTCATGGATATTGAAGTGAGAATAACTGTCGAAATAATAGTCTAACTCATTTCGTTCGTACATCTTTTAATCTTCATGTTTAGCAAAACAAGTATCTAAATTGAAATCTGCAGCTCTTGGATCATCAGATTTTGTTTCTCTTTTGCATTATCTGCAATATGTTGATCTCTTATTGTGGAAATACCCTTTGAGATCTTCAGGAGGTTAATCTTAAGGATGGTTGTGTCCCTTATGCATTTCTGTAGACTCAGGGAGAGTCTCTTCGTTTTCTTTTGTCTCCATAAATACTTATTTTTTTAGATTCTGGATGAGTTTGAAATTAAGTAGAGTAAAAACAACGAAAGGTACTTTGAGTTGATTAGATTCATGATTATAATTAGATTCTCTGCGAATTCTTGCATCTCTCCCAAGCAAATTTTTAATATTCTTTGTAAAATTCAATGCAATATCTCGAATTATTAATAATTTTTTTGTTAAACAATTAATTCAATAGTTACTTTTGATAAACAGATTTCAGTGAAACATGAACAAACAAATTAAACAATCTTTAAGATATTTTGATAAACTTTCATTTTTTGTTATCGAGCTTCTGCTGGAAATACTTGCGGATAAGATTCGGAGTCATTGCTTATTCCTTCATACCAATGTTTTTGACAAAAGTTGGGATGCTTCCTTTGGGATCAGAGGAAACGACATAAATGCAATTAGTCATTCCGCTTGATATCTCCTTCAACACGAACCCACCAACAATAAGGTCAACACGGACAGCTTTTTTGTTATTCGAGATTCTTTCTCTGTCAGTGATGCTCTTGCAACACACCAAAACCTACATTTTCAGAAAATAAAAATAAACGTACAATTACTATCATTTCTAATTAAAACCCCCCCACTATTTTTTTACTTTATTATTCCTGTGAATGACACCTTGAATGCCCAATACTTCTCTTGGATCTATTATCACGATCTTCTTCGTGATGGAATATATGATTTGCAGAGAATCATTGAACTTCTCAACGACTTCTCCATATTGATAGTAACTGTTAAATATTTTCTAACTTTCTACATCCATCATGAAATCTTAAAGTTCTTTCACACTGCAAGGGATATTGCACTCTCCTCTGCATTGAATGACTCCAAGCTCATCATCGAATTTACGATGGATTTTAATATCTTTATCTCCTCCACAAGCCTCCCAATTATTCTCAGAGTTCAACTCCACAATCGATTCTATTTTGTTAGCTAGATCATCGATGATCTTCTAATACTTCGCTTCCTCTGAGTTACTACTGATAGCTGGCTATTTCTCCGTATCTTCTGCATGATTTAAACTCATTTCTTTGTCAGATCCAGCTGGTATTTTCAATGAATCTATGTTATTTTCCTTTTTCTTTGAATTACTAACACTACTAATGCTACTCCTACTACTTTCATTCTACTAATTCTCTTTCTTTAGATTCCCTTTCTAACTCTTTTCACTGACAACTACAACACAATGTTCTT
>Ga0302271_10003228_pt1 | contig 13961 bp, 12 predicted proteins | sample III_Bog_N1_1_FD_198767 | JGI IMG/M metagenome (GOLD analysis project Ga0302271, IMG submission 198767) | Peat permafrost microbial communities from Stordalen Mire near Abisko, Sweden - III_Bog_N1_1 | ecosystem: Environmental > Terrestrial > Soil > Wetlands > Peat | place: Sweden: Abisko... | reverse complement strand
TGAGAAAATGAATGAAGAGATACCACTGCAGTAAGGGGAACCTGGCAAGACTGTGAATGGCGCTGACAATTTGAGAAACGAAGAAGGTAAAATAGATGATCGATCGATGGAAGTTGAAAAATCTACAAATATTTCATCTTTTGAAGAGGGAAACAATAATAATACTTCTTAAAATCGAGAGTCGCAATAAATCGAGCCATCGCCAGAAGGAAATCAGGCAGCAATAACATAAATAATCACTGCTTAGGATAATTCTACAAAGGGAGCCAACATACTTGAAACTGAAACACCATCAGCAGGAATAATTGACCCTATTGCTACAATTCCTGTTCCTGTATGTGCTCCATCCCTCAACCAACCCACTCCTTCACAGATTAATCTCATCGAATCGAGTCCAGCTACAGCAACCATGCAAGTTGAAAAAACTTCTAACAATAACAATGTTAATTCTAGCAAGAGGGAAGGTTAAAAAGCAGGTAACTAGAAAAACTCTTAACCAGAGTAGTCGAAATAACTGCCACCACACCAGCACCAGCAGCAACAGCAACTATCAAACGGTTAAATTCTCCTCCGCGCTTGTAAACCGATTCCCAACCCATATTCTATCCGTTTACCTTCTTCACAAGCCACAGCACTTTCTGTATCTTAGTTCTTAGAAATCGAGACTCCATCGTCAGGCAGCTAAACCACATAAATCAAGTGCGTCATGCTCCACAGATCAAGAGCTACCAATAATAACTTAAAGTAAACTCTCTGGACTGATTCTCTTCAAGGCCAGTTACTTTACGTGGAGCTAGCGAAATCTACGTTAGTGTATTATACCTCCAGTAATCTTCTTTATTTCGTGAATGCCACGACTGGAAGGCGAATCGAACTGCCATTACTTATCCCTAATGTCTGCTGGCTGAAACTCAACTCCTAAGGATACATTTTAGTTGTGCTATCCTCAGGGGAGCTTCGTGTGTATTTTGAGTAGAAGATTCTGTTCCGAGACAACATCATGCCAATGCTGTAAGAGAATAACAATAATCTGCGAGCATAGACAACGAATGAAGATCCATTCGAAGACGTCGATAAGGATCCAATCGAAAATGTAGCTGTGGATAAATCTGGCATACCAGTAGTATTCTTGAAGACTCGCGTGGCATTCATGTATAGTAGAGACTTGAGAACATGGCTTAAACTCGATAATCTTAATATGGACATCGGTTGTTTTTACGAGACAAACGGATTAAATAGGAATAACTCAAGTAGCATATCGGAGAGCATCGCTACGAAGCAGTAATCATAGTAAACTGATGAATTTAATATATTCTTCGATAATCTACTAGCTGCACCCGCCTCTGAGGAATCAATAGGGGTAACCTCTAATGTAGGTAATAAAACTGAGCTCACACAGTTAAGCACCTTGGAAGACATCGGCAGTTATGAAGAAAGACTGATTTATCTGATGCGATACGACAGCGCGAAGAATCAGGACATCTTCATTGACACTGTTGTTAAATACATCAAGAAGCTCCTAGAGTGTAAAGAACTCAATAAAATAAGGCAGTTCATAACAGATATTTTCGCGAATCCCAGCGCACAAGAGTTCATATTCATTTAGTAAAATAATTTCGACTCAATTAAGCTGTTCCGTTCGATCAAGCGCATCCTGGACTACATTCCATTCGCAAGTGATCTCGCCGCAGAAATCGAAGAAATCATCCATTTTACCCAGTTGAATTAACATCTCAGCTGAGAAGAACTACAAAAAAAAACTAGACACAACAAAACCATAACTATCTCTTTCCTTATTCAAATCACACAATTACCCTCAAAACCATCTTTATGTGTTCTAATGCAAGATTTGCTAAAATAATAACCCTACAAAAGTAGAATGTTCTATGGTTCAAATAGCTAGCTTTGGGAGGGAAAAAGAGTTAAAACTTCAAAGATTTTTTTGTTTTTAATCTAAAAAAATAATTTATCCCCCCTTCCTTAACGATCTGCTTAACACGCACAAAGGCTAAAAGAAGAAGGGACAAATACCATCTAGCGTAGATGGTTTATTAACACGACGGAATGTCTCGATATCATATAATTGTTAAATAATAAACAAAATAAATCAAATAAAAAATGTGAAAAAAAGGAATTCATAAAATATATTTCAAGAATCAAAATTGAAATATATTTAATCGGAAACATAACACAAATAAAATGGCTTTTTTTTGACGGACTGAAAAACTGCCTTACTGACCATGATAACTTGCTGGAAAAGGTAAAGAATTAGTTTAATATAAACAACAAAACAGCTTGTTTATCTGTGTGCGAGAGAGAGATAAGATGGTATGGCATGGTGTTTGTTTGGTTGCGAAGATGAGATTAGAAACGCTGATTATAACTTTTTGAAATCAATTTGAAAACACTTTCTTTCCCCTACTGATCTATCAAACAAACTATCACCATATAAAGAAGTCTTTATCTGCTTCCTCTTTTTAGTTCCCCCAAAATAATCCAATCAATTTACATCATATTTCTTATCTAATTTCTGCCTTTTATTATTTAGGATTCATATGATGGTAATCATTTCTTTCTTTCTCTCGCAATGAAGTCAATTAAGTTATCGCAGCTGACCAATCATATCCTTGGAAGGTAACTATTTTATTATCCAATTCATCTTTGTTCCCTCCTGAAATATGGAAAACCAAAGAAGATAAGATTGGATTGGTGTTTGAGTCTGTGGAAGTTTATATAAACTGATGATTACCTTAGGACGCCTTCTGAAACGATTTTTCGTTTGTGAGAATAAATTTGGTTCTGACGAAATATTAACATCCCACACACTCAAACACACAATATTCCTTTCTCTTTTATCTTCTACTCATTCCCCTCTCTTTTTTTCATTCATAATACAGATTTTTCTTATGCTAATCATATCCTTTGCATTTATAGATGATCTTGCTGTCTCATTCTCGGCTTTGAAGTTCACAAAGGATCAAACAAATTCGTCACACACACAGTCAGTTTAAAACAACTCTCTAGACGCACACAAACAAAAACTCCTCAAACTGCAATTGATTTTGCATCAAATAAAGAAAGCTTCTCAACGACTGCTTTAACTCGCTTAGAAACCTTAACAGATCAATACAAAAATCAAATTTTGTTTTGTCTGTATCAAATTTATCTAGTTTATGTGTGCATTTATCTATTTATTCATCATGAAGATTATCACATTCAAAATCGAATTTTTCAGACAATTTTTATCTCTCTTTGCTTCTTTTGTTTCTTCATTTTAATTGAACTTTAAAAATATTCTCACACAGCATAACTAGCGTGAGTTTATTAAGCATGGACAAGCTAAGCAGAATTTACTTATTATTCTCAAAGTTATTAAAACCAAAAAATGGATTCACTTGCTATTTTAGAACCTCTTTAATTTTTTCCTCTTTGACGAAAAGTTGATATTTCTATTCCCTTTTATCGATGAATCATTACTGAAGTTTTAAAGGAATTCTACTTCATTTTTGTTTCAAAAAAACTATTACAAAATAATCGAAGGAAGGCATAACTGTATGCTGAATATTTCTCATCTCTCTTAACACTATTGCCACTGTATGATAGTTATCTTTGAAAGACTACTTTCATCCTTTTATTCTCCACAAAGTAATCCCTCCCCTCCTTCTCCCCCAAAAAAATAAATTAACAAAGGAACAAACAATAATTAAATTAAACAAATCTTGATACTTCCAGAAAGATAAAACGATGAGAGCATTACGCCTTGGAGCAAGGTCACTAGCATTGAAAAGAACACAATCATTCGCTATTGATAAGTCCAATACATTCGCAAGGATGTCAGCTTATCGAAATGATTTCGATGAACAAATTAAACAAAAGTACATCCGAAATCAAGTGAAAGATTAGTAGTTTGCACAGATGGATCCATAGCATATCAAAAAAGCAATCTCTGAAGAATATGAAAAAGCAAAGGAAGAAATATTCCAAGATGGTAAAGAAAAAAGAATGGGTTTAGTTTAAATTGCTTAAATGAGAGGGAATAATAATTTATCTGATAAAAGAAGCAAATTAAATTGAATTCTGAGAATGTTGTGCTTTGAAATACAATAGGTGGTGTGCTGACTGAACTCAGGAAGACAATGCTTGGAAAGGATGAAGATAAAACCAAAGAGAAGCTTGGAGAGGATGAATTCGAAGATCCAGTTGATAATTTCCTTCATGAAGGTCTCACTCATGATGAATTCCTTTATCGAGCATCGAATATTCAGAAGCAAATATTGTAAGGACATGGTTTGGAGGGTTGAAATAGGACAAATATATTTAATATTGTTATTAAGATTATTTGCTCTTTTTAAATTTTGTTTATCTCTGATGTTTTGTTAACAAAAGTGCTAAGCAAATCCCTGATTTCTTCGAGAAAGATGAGATCAACAGTTAATACGGAAATTACAGTTCTTATGACAGAAACTACGCTAAATTACGATCAGTTAAGAAAAATCTAGATGAAATTGGTTAAGAAGGTTTTGCTGCTTATAAGCTGTAACGATATACGAACCTCATCGAAGAAGGGTAAAGGACTATTGAAGATGATGAAGATCTCGATGAAGTCGATGAGATTCTTGAAGAAACTGGTGTGGATATGAATGAAGATGAGAAATCGATGTTGCGATGGAAACTCGCTGATATTGTGCAGTAAGAAAACGATGCGTATGTTCCATATTTCGAAGAAATGGAAGGTGAAAATGATAAAGATCCATTCGAAGAGAATGACGATGAAGATGGTAGATTATCCCCTGAAGCTAGAGATGATATCTATTAGTTGTACTAAAAGGGTTGGAGCATTAAGGATATCTGCACGAGATATGGAATTATCCCTGAGAGAGCGAAAGCAGTCATCTGGTCGTGCGATAAGTACTTCTTTTAAATTTTGCCGAAAGCTGATCCGTTGTTGATCCATATGGCAGAAGAAGCTGAAGAAGAATGGGAAGAAGAGGTAATATTTTATTATTTTAACTTTTAGTTCAAGAAAGAAACAGTCCGTAATTCTAACTATTTTTGGATTTTCATCTCTCTCTAGCACGGTTGGTAAGATTACGGTATCGACTTGGAAGAACTTGCTGAGCGTGAGAAAGGTCTTCACACGATTTCCTTCAAGAAAACTAGAGAAGTTGATGTCCTAAAGCCTAGCAAAAACAACATGTCAGAAGTTGAATACGAAGTCATCTAGAAAAGAAGAGTACCTAGAGAGGAGAAGATCATTCTTAAACTTGATGGTGGAGAATTCCAACATGGCTATCTCATCAAGGAATGGATAGTTAATCGTGGAAGAGGCAGAAGAGATGTTACAAGATAATTCAGGAATATCATAAGATACTCGCATGAACCTTCGAAACTTCCCTTGCACGCTCAACTTAGACTCAACCAAGGACCTAGAGTTGCTGCTAGAGGATATGGAAGCAGACTTTGAGAGGAGGGGAGGCTGAAAGAAGCAGATATTTCATGAGATATAATAAAGAAATATGTGAAACAGAAGGATTGCCAAAACAGAATTAGATGTATTTTTAGACTCTGAAATGCATGAAGATAGTGGCAGAGTCTATCAAAAATTCGTTTTTTGTTTGTAAATTCAAAAGAGATTATTTCCTTCAGTTTTATTTAAGACTAAGCTCACTTTTCTCCATCAAGAATATGCCATTTACTCATTTAATATTTAAATTACAAGGATTTATTGTTTACAATCACCCAAAAATTTGGAATGCTATCTAATAGATTCATACTATAAGGTTTTACATATTTTCTTCATTTCAACATTATTGATAGTTCTTTCTACTTTCAAGGCTGCCGATCCATAGAAAAAACTTTTAATTATTTAGAATCATTGAATCATCCCAAACAAAATTCAAAAAACAATAAAAAATGCCAAACAAATCAATTGCCAAAAATGTGATTGTATTATAAATTGAACAAAGTGTATTGAATCCACTACGAATGATATATTTTTAACAATATTCCTGACGATCTTAGCTTTACCGAAGATTCTTAAGATACCTCCTGAGATGAAAATGGATATTCATTTCTAAAGATCCTCTTCTAAAAAAATAAAATTCCCTATGGATTGATTGTTTTTACTCTTCCGTTGGAGAGTCGAGATTGTTGATTCAAAAGGGAATATGAAATCAAACAGACATCAAGTATAGTTAATAAAAGATACCAATTTATGCTCTTTTTTATGTTTAAGTGATTAAGCGGATGGAGAGAACAGGATAAACTTTGGAAATAGTTTTCTAACTTTTCTATGATTTGTTTGTGTATCTCAGATATATTTACTTACTAAGATTCAGATAGAGAATGATGGTCTTCAAATGATTGAAAAGTTGCAAAAGCTGGATGTTAAAAGATCTAAGAGATGATGAAAACTGAAATACGCACAATTTATTCCAACTGATTTCCTTTGTATCATCTAAGAAAATAATCTTTGTTTTTAAGAATTTTTCTTATCTTCATTTTAAGATTATTACCAAAACTAAGGAATCAATATTAAATTGGGAGAGTGAGAGATAGGAGTAGTTGTTATAATATTAGACTAGTACTTTGAATGATCAGGAATAAACAAATATCAAATCAACAAAAGCGCAAGAATTAATTAAGTAGAACGATCTAAGAACGGAGATGAAAACAGCAGCAACAAGAATAACATCAACAAAATAAGCACCACTATCTAAGCCTAAACAATCTAAAGGATCAAAGAATCAACTGGAATCCAAAGGAAATGTGAAAACTACAAATAAACGATAGCATAAGAATTCTACATAACCTAATTCTATTTCTGTAGATACATCTCATGGAAGCGAACATCTAGAGATCAGTGATGGACTACTTCAACAATAGGGAACTAGTTAAGACATTTCTCGTAAAAGGTTCAAGATGACTTTACCTTCGAATAATTCCCCTACAGAGCCTGTATTTTTTCGTTCAACGAAGGAATATCTTGAAGGGATTGAGATAAAAATAACTAAATCTTATTCATTTTTCGATAAACACTCTCAGCGTGGACTAACGATCGATGAATACTTGAAACTTAAGCAAAATGAGTTTGCTAAAGAAGATCTTGAAATTTTAAAAATCGAGGAAAAAGAGAAAAAATTAGAAAATTAAAATGAAGGAATTGAAGTGTCAAGAATTGAAGGACAAGGGGAGGTATTATTTGAATAAGAGACAATTCAGCTCTAACAATAATTATCAAATGAGAAACAGGACTTGAAATTGTAATAATTAGAGTAGTAAAGCATAAACAGGAAGAAGGAAGGGGAGAATAAAGAGAATGTGGCGATGGCAACCTAATGTGACACTAATGCTTCTAGCTAATTAAATAATAACATAATAGACACTTAAAACCTTCTGAATACGTCATTTAAAAAGTCAATCAGTGAAGATAAAAGCCTAGAGTAGCTGAAATTGAATGATTTTATGCGTGGACATCCCTGCAGTGAATTAATCCACATTCATTTTGGAATTTATGGCGAAGATGAGCCAAATGGAATCATCTAAATGGAAGCTCATCCATGGAAATAAGGCGAGTTAATTTATTTAGTCACTTGGGCTCCAAGAAAGAAGAAGATTTAATTATTACCTTCATGGGTTAATGCAAGTACTTTTAAAATAGCATTTCCGTAGCTTGTGATAGACTACTATTAATCGTTTATAAGATTAAAGGATTGAAGGAAATTAATATGAAAAAAATTAGAAAATTGTAAATAAATGAAGAAACCCCATTAAGAAAAAATGAAAGAATGGGGCTAGTTGGATTTGAATATCTAAGAGAATCAAGAAGAACAAAAAGATGAATAATTCAAATTTAATAAGAAAAACAACATAATAACTCTCTCCCCTTTGAATCAATCAATCAGCCAGTCAGTCAGTGTGATAAACAAAAATCAAATATTATTTCAAGAAATTTGAGCAAAAAATAATAGATTCACAGACAAGCTAACATTCCCAAGAACTTCATAATTTCCCTTTGTCAATAACCCTATCTTTCTCTCTGTCTCTTGTGATGTTTTATTTGAGAGAATATATTTTCAAATATTGATTATTTATTTTTATTATTATTGTCTTTGAAACGAAAAAAAAACAAATCAAAAAAAAGTAGGGGAAAAAACATAAATAATAAACAACAGAGCAACTGATAATTTAAATTTATCTTTGTCATTTGTTGTTAGTAGTTCCATAATTTTAAAAAGAAGTTAATTCAATGAAAGGACCACTTAAGACTACCTTCATTGGTCATGCAGAGTCTTCAGATTTCTGTAGAGCATCGGAGAAATAACGATAAATTGAAAGAGCTAGATAAGTAAGAGAGTTGATATGGTTTTGAGTGAATTGTGTTTTTTAGGATAGTTTTTTATGGTAAATTGTTTGTATTAGGTGTTGGAGTAAGAGAAATTGTAGAGTCGTTTGAATCTGAAGACGAAAAAGAACTTAGAGGCAGAGTTAAAATAGATTGAAGAGTAACGAGCAAAATAACTAGAGTATGTACAGTAGTTGTAGTTATTAGAGTCTATGAAGAGAGAGAAAGAAAAAGCAGAATTTGAAAATGGAGAAGCGCATAGAAAAGCTAAGGAAGCTGAAGTAGAGAGAATTCTCAAAGAAGAAGAGAGATAAAGAAAAATCAAAGAGACGGAATCGTAGAAAAGATCTAGAACTTAAAAGGCAGCGGAATTTCAACGATCAGCGGAGTTCGAAGTTGTTGGAAAATATCGACAAGCAGCGAGACATAGAAGAACTGTAGTCGAAGAATCATTCCCGTAAGAAAGAGAATCTGCTTAACAACATTCAGCTTATTTGCTATCGTGCCGTAAAACACACCAAAAGAACAAAAGATTATATTGATGGAATAATCATAAAAATAATTATTTTAAATTATTTTTTAAATTTTTGTTTAACTTTATTTTGATTGTATCATTTGATTTCCGCAGCTGCAGTGGAAGAGACAGATCCATTGGAATATGATGCATACAACAGGGCAGATAATAGGGAAGGACGTTTCTCATAAATTGATTTCTCGAAGACGCATTTCCATAATCCAGCTGTTTAGAGACATAATTCAGAAGGAGAGAATTCCGTTAATGGTAAGAGAGAAACAAGGAAGACAGAATAAGAGGATTTTTAAACTTGTATTAATGTTTCTTTTTGATTATGTTCACAGCATTTGAGAGTGCAAAGATTGAATATGAACGATTGCAAGAGCAGAGTAGATAAAGGGCATTAAGCGCGAAAAAGAAATTAGAACAAGAAAAGCTTCGAGCAGAAGAAGCATTGAAGAAATAAGCGAATAGCTAGTAATTACGTGAGTTCAGTGCTGAAATGAATTAACAACGTGCAAGAGATGGCAGAGAAAGAGCAGAGAGGACAAATAAGTTAGAGAGTAAAAACCACAGTGAAAAAGCATTAACAAGTCTAACGAAGCTTGTGGAAAGTAATTCAGAGATTGAAAAGGCATTTGAGAAGGAGATTCTGGGGGAGACTCAAGCAACTTGGGTGAAAGAAGAAATTGATGGTAAAGGTGGTAAGAAGGATGCGAGAGCAAGAGCAAGTAGATCATTATCTAAGGAGACAAAGAACAAGTAGAAATAGTAACAACAAACCGCCGAAGAGAAATAGAATGGCGTGCGAGAATTAGAGAGAAGTGCAATCGAAAAAGCGAACAGTAGTGGTAAGAATATTAAGATAACCAGGAAACCACCACTTGATACGAATGCGTATTTAACAAAATCAAGATAGAATAAGTCATAATAATAGTCATAATCACCAGAGTAATCTGACAGGTAGTAATAATCAAATGATGGTGAAGTCAATTAAAACAACAATAACAACAATAGTTCGATTCCAAAGTTAAATGACAGTAATTCATAAGGATCTTCTAACTTTCAAAGTACTGTCAAAAAGGATAACAGATACAATAACAGTAGTTATCCAGAAAATCATGGCTAGTAAGAAGATGTCTAAGAAAGGAAGAAGAAAATAAGATTTGTAGAAAGAGAAGATGAACGAGAAGAAGAAGACAATTCAAAGGAGTTCTCATCAGCAAACAAGAACAACAACAATTCAAATAATGCTTATTAGTTTTAGCCCGTGAGTAGCACCAAAAGTAATCCTGAGGATATATCTGGTGATAGCAGTCGAGAAAGCATTAAGAATTACATTAAAGAGCAAGAGGAATATCTTAGAAAGCTTGAAGAAGATAGATAGAATATACGTGAGAGAATGAGAGCAGAAGAGTAAGCGTTGTTATAGACGTTGAATAATGCTACAAGTGGTATGGTAAATAAGACAAATTAGTTGAATTAATAAGAGGAAGAAGAATACCTTGCTGATAGGGATGTTAAGAAGTAGAAGAATTTGAGTAGTAATAATAATAGCAATAAATAATCATAATAATTCTAAAACAACCCTTCTAGTTTCATATCGGCTTCTCCGAAATAGTCTGATAAATAAGCTATTTTGATAGAGGAGAACCATCGAAAATCAGATAAATAACAACAACAACTACAGCAGCAGAGATAAGTTGTGTATTCTTCCTCCAGCAACAACAACAATAGCAGACAGGAAGGCAATTAGTCTAAGAAAGCGTCAGCATTATTAGATTAATTTCTAACTGAACCTATCACAGATAGTCATAGGAAATCATAAGAAGACTATGCAGATAACAACAACAACAACAACCAGTAATAATAATACTAGACTTCGCAGACACTACGAAATAACTAATATCATAATACATTCAATGATTCTTGGCGAGTTGAAGAAGAACACAGCTAAGTATCTAGTGATTTTGCTAGCAGCTAAGATAGCAGAAAAAGAGCTGCTCCAGCTGGCGGTGCTGCTGCTGGTCAATAATACCAAAATCAAAGTTACGATACCTTCTCCCCTGAGAAATACAAACACGATTTGATCGAAGAAGACACTGAGAACACAAATAGTCTGAATAATTAGAATCTTTTCAATAGCTAAAATAACAAAAATAATATAAAAAACAACAATAATAGCTATTCATTGAAGAGCAATAGCAGAAATGATAGTAATTCAAAGAATTTTAGATCACCAAATGAAGCTGCTCCTGCTGGTACTACTTCATCTAATTTATTCAACTCTCATAACAATAATTCAGCTCATTCGAAGGATCTAGTGGAATTAACTGATTCGCTTCTTGGCGGGAATAATTCAAATTACTCATAATACTCGTAATCTATCGAAAAGCATGGTTAGTCGAATGCTCGCAAGCAATGGGAAGCATCTCCTATGAACTCAGAACTTAGTTATTCGTTATCTGATATTGATCGAGTAAATTAGAAAAATATTTTTTATGTTTTTTCAGAAAATGAATATTTTTTAAAAATCCTTTTTGTTGGTTTGTTTTTCGTTTAAAGAGTGCAGAAAAAGTACGCGTTTAAGTACATCCATCGTAATCCCTTGGTAGGAAGACAAACAATGATGATTATAAACAATAGAAGTCATTAGGAAGCAGTGGTACTAATAATAATAATTCGGGAACAGCGAAATTCTCTGTTCCATTAACTGGCCCTGCGAGATTATCTGTGGAATTCAAACACGATGATGAAGATGATGAAGAAGAAGATAGAAAGGATGATTATGATGATGAAGAGGATGTGCTTGAGAGTCACAGTAAACCAGAGAGTCTAGCGGATATGTTCAAAAAGAAAAAGGGATCTTTGTCTAAGAAGATTGAAGAACGCTAAGCGAATCTTCCTAATTCAGGTGATAATCTTAAAAAAGAAAGAACTAAAGAGGATATACTCAAGTAGAGAAGGGAAATGATGAAAGTACCTGAGTTCATATAAAAAGAAAAGCAGCAAAATAATGATGCCAATAATAGTAAGTCTATGAGTGGTTCTGCAACATAATAGTAGTAGTAATCTAATGAAAAAGGGTTAATGAAGAGCTTCCATGATCCAAATAAGTAAATCAGAGAGCCATCGTAAGAACTCATGGATAGATTAGCCAATGGATCGAGAGCTAAGGTATTAGCCATTTTTATTAATTATTTTTCACTTTTTGATATTATCAAATGTAAATGATTTGCTGGATTAATATGTACAGTTTCTCTTATTTCATTTTTCTTTACTGTTTTTTCTGCAGGTCGATAAGAAAGACTATTTGAAGTTGACAAACAAGAATTACGATCAGCTTCCAGAAGTGAAAAAGCGCAAAGAAGATGAATTCAAAAGAGAAGAAGCCAGAAAGAGATAAGAAAACGTGAAACTTTTATAATAGGTAAACACTAAAGATAGAATCATATGATATGTATTATTTTATTACAATTTTGGGTATTCTGATAATGAATTATTGGAGGATGTAATTCATGAATGGGGAGGGAGAAAAAAAGTCATTAAGAATTCAAAATATCCTTAATTGGTTCTATCTCTTTTACTGCCCTCCTTCACCTCCCCCCTTCCCTTGGTTTCACTGGTTGCTGAACCTAAAAATCTGGAGATTGTTTAATGGAAGGATAATTCACATCAGAGTGATTTATTTTTTCTTCTATTTTGGAAATTAAGACAGTTTTAGTGTATTCTTCTCTTTATTTATTGTGGTTTTCTGCTTGTCAATAGCAATGACTAATTTGTTTTTATTTTATAGAGCATCAAAGAGACTTAAAACAATCGCAACAAAAAGAATTGATGAAGGCAGCTTATTTGATTTTTGGAATCTTCTGAGAAATGATCTTTATTATATTTACTTGTGCTCATTCACTGCTTGTTTTGAAGCTGGTTTATGTGATGTTTTTGTTGTTGCTGTTGTTGTTGGTATTGTCAAGAGAATTAATTTTGTTAATTATCTATTTCAAAAGAATAAATCCTTATTTGTTTATGAATTAAGCTTTGTTGTTTTTATTGGGCACTTGTCATCTGAAAAGATAAAAATACTTCACAGAGCAAATAAAAGTTCACTTATCAATTCTCTATGAACAATAAAAAATAGCAGAAAATCTGGAATTCTGTGAACATTTAAAACAAATATCTTGTCTTTTTTCTCAATGTCATGTTCTTCGAAACCCCTCAGATGACTGAAGGAGGCCTATTCTATTCAGATTTGGAAACCGCAAAGCTATTGAAAACAGAGTCTTTTTATTGTCTTGAAAAGGAGCAAAATCGTTACTTCATTTCGTTTAAAACTCCTTAGCAAAGCTACTTTTTGGTGTCCTATTTTGAAATGCTGAATTATTAGTCGTCTTTGCTTAATCTCGCATCATCCTTTAGCCTTTAAATCAAATCCAACACGTAACATTCAGGAGGGAGGGGAGAGTGGAAATCAAAAATAAAAAAAAGTGGAAGAAATATTCTTGGAAAATTGAATCGAAGATCTCCAGTGTTTTGGAAGAAGAGAGGAGGGGAGAGAGAAGAATATTTGGATATCGACAGTAAGAAGGGAAGAAAAGAGAAAGAAGAGTGTGAAATCAAATGACAAATGAATATTGTCAACAAAAAATAAAAAACATAACCTCATGTAAAGATTGTATGTAACTGAAAACTCTGCTAGGATTGTAAATATTCTGAACTAACACAAGCTTTTCTATAATCCCAGTAAATCAACTGATTCTCTTGAATACACTGTGTAACAATAATTTGTTATTTTTAAATCCAGAGTGGATCGATGATGAATGAAATTATTAATTCAAAATCAAAATCTGTCTTTTATTTGAACAAACAAAAAATTACATTTGGAAGGGAAAATACAAAGAAAGAAGAAGGTAATTGAGTTGTACTATGAAAAGGTTCTTTTTACTGGAGGGTTTTAAAATGTAAAAAAAGGGATTATTATATGGATGTATGTTTTTTGTATGCATGAAATTTAGAACTCTTTTTATTGTTTTGAAAATAAAAATGTTGTTGAAGAAGGAAAAAAAGAAATTATGTCAAATATTCTTGTAAGCTTTGTGAAGGAGG
>Ga0302271_10003225_pt1 | contig 13970 bp, 5 predicted proteins | sample III_Bog_N1_1_FD_198767 | JGI IMG/M metagenome (GOLD analysis project Ga0302271, IMG submission 198767) | Peat permafrost microbial communities from Stordalen Mire near Abisko, Sweden - III_Bog_N1_1 | ecosystem: Environmental > Terrestrial > Soil > Wetlands > Peat | place: Sweden: Abisko... | reverse complement strand
TATCTTTCTTAAGAGAATGGCTAGCTTAAAGAAGAAATAGCTGAATTGCAGAATATGCTCCGTCTCAATAAAGAAGCGTTGAAAATCACAATGAATGGATTTGGCTCGTAATCATCATCTTCGTCTTCTGCAGCAATGAGTCCAGATAGTCACTAAGAACAAACAACTAAATTAAGATCAGTTGATTCTAGGGATAACCCAAAAGCTCTCAATATGGTCTTGCATGCTCTTTATGAAGAAAACGCTGCTCTTCAGAGAAAAGTCGAGAGAATCTCAGAAGAGCGTGATGTCGCACAAAGCAAGGTAGAGGCTTATTCACTAATCAAAATTAAAATCTTTTTGATATGTTAAACTTCTGTGATCTAACTTGAAAATAATGGAATTTTAGGCATTTATAAACGAGTAAATTTCAGAGGCTTCCCAAAAACATGAGCGAGAGATGTTGAGTGAATTAGAGGAGAAAGTATCAGCGTTAACTTAAAAGCTACGGGAAAGTGAGAAGACTGTGCAGTAGCTCGAACGATGCACCCCAGAATATGACGAAGAGACGGGAATAGTGATAAAATACCGTGATGTAACAAAACAAAAAAAGAAAGAGAAAAAAGAGGAGGATTGTTATTATTAGATAAAATTGCCCAGAAATATCAATCAATAAATTAACGAACTTTCTGCAGGTAATAAGTATAAATGACTAGACTAAAGTCATGCATGATGAAATGGAGAAGCTCAACACTATTATTGCGAAACAGATGAAAGCAATTGATGATCTTAAAAGCGATCGTGCTGATCTCTTGAAATTAAATATGGTACAATTTAGTCTCCTTTAGATGAATTTCTGTTATTTTTACTATTTTTCTTGCTTTTTCATAATTCTTTAGTCTCTCAGTAATGAAGTTATCAAACTCAAAACAACTCTTTAAGCTTCTTATCCAATTGGTAGAATGTCATATCCCGACTCACAATCAACTGCTCCTTCATCATCAAACGGTCCAAATACACAAATGCTCATGAAATGTAAGCAATCGATTAAGATAACCAAAAAAAACCTGACTTTTTGAAGAATTATTCAATTATGAAAATACAACAAATAACTCACTTTGTCGTTGTTAAAATAAAAGTTCACTAAAAAATGACAAAGAACCCAAACGAAAGTGATGATGAAAATGACGATGAAGAGTACTCCTTCGATTAGCTTCCGGATAAATGCGAAAAGAACATAAACATGGATAGGAACACCACTGGTTTAGCTAACTCTGGACCAGAAACAAATGTTGGATCTGATGAAATAAAGCCAAATCCTATTTAGCTAGCTATTCCGAAATTAGATTTAACTAGAGCTAAGTAGATCATGGAGATGAATGCTAAAAAATCAACAGCTTAGCAATAATAAAAAGAAGAACAAACTGGAAATATCTAACTCTATCTTTAGAAGCTTAAAAAGTATGTTAAATTGGAAATATCTGTGTCAAGAAATTTAAAAGGGAAGGGATTATCTTCTCAAAACTTGAATTTCTCTGTTTTATTATAAGGTTAGAGAAGGAAATCGATGTGACAAGAAGAAATTTCAGCAGAGAGATGCTATTGAATAAGACACTTACAATTCAAAATGAAGGACTTAAGAGAACTAACGATGAGCTTGCTGCTAGAAATGAAATTCTCATGAATTCCCATTATATGTTCGAGGAGAAATGGACAAAAATAGTCAATGCCTTTGAGTTCTATAAGGATTACTACAAGAGACATGTAGATTTGATATCAAGTAGAAAGAGTCCACAGTCCCCAAGCCGTTCAGCATTGCCATCAGATGTAAGATGGGATACATTTCTATGGATAATAATACCCATATTTTCTTTTTTCTTTTGACAGAATGAAAACAGTTATGATGCTGAGAGGATCATGAAGATTAAGACTCAATAAGCTAATCTATGTCTCTCTTAGATCACGAAGATACCAAGTTAAATATAAAAATCAATGATGCAAGTTAACAATGAAGACTTCAAATTCGAGCAAGAACGAAGATAATAGCTATTTGCAGATGGCGCATATTCTCGTGTAGATGCATAAGGATACATGGTTCAAATGGCTAAAGATCTATATCAGTAGATAGAAAAAACTAAAACGGAAAAACTCTTTGTGGAAAATACTACAAATGAAGTTTAAGGTATGGATGGTTAGTTCTAATCGGTATAATAATACCAACAAGAGTAAAGATAACAATAATAACTGAAATCATAAGAACCTGCAGAAATAATAGCAAATAACCATCAATCACTGATTCCTACCTAAGGAAAACTAAAAAGATGTTTTAGTAATACGTTAGATTATGTTACTCCTTTGAGAATACAAGAAGAAATGGTATAAATGCTAGATAAATAATCGAAATTACGTGCTTAATTTGATAGAAGTTGTATTGCCTTCCAATCATATAAGGGTAGTTAGCCACAAGAACTCTCTGAATTATAATTTTTCAGCCCTGCTAATTGAATGAAATTCACACATAAAATTATTATTTATTCCTTCTAAAGGGATTTCACACAAAACAGAATTTATTAGTATTTTGATATTCAAGCAATAAAATATCAATCCTGTTAATTCCATATTCCATGACATGTGAGTAGTCATAAGTTTCTTTTATTTTTCTTTGTCTCTCAAGCTTATAAGTGTTTATGAATATATTTAGAAAGTAATATAAAGCTATGTATGTTAAATCGTAATTAAATAAGAGAAGCCTATTTATTTAATAATTTCAAATAATAGTGTATTATTTGTTAAAATTAACAAAAAATAATAGTAATGTTTAATTTTAAACAAACTTTAGTTATTATTATGAAAATAATATCAAATTTTTTTATACAAGAATATTGTGTTTACATCATAATTATCATGAACTCTCATTTCCTATCTCTATTGATAATTATCAATTTAGAAATGATTCATCTACCCAAACTCACAACCCAAATTGACACCTCCCAAAATTAAAAAAAGTAATTTCCCTCCCTTAAGTTATTCCTTGAATTTATTAATATTTTTTTTGAAATTTGAATTTATTTGGTTTATTTTTAAATTGAAATATTTTTTTATTACATACACTCTTTTTTCTCTCTCTTTGTATTCTTTTCACTAAAATAATTGCTTTAAATCCATGGATTTTTCAAATACATTTAAATCTTCAATACACATATGTGTCTGCGAAATCTTCGATGAAGGTAAAATGTACAATTTTAAACTTCAGAGCATCACAGACATGTAGAATGGAAAATATATTCGCATTGGATATTTCATTTATCAAAAATAATATGATAATTTAGTAGTAATAGATAGGTTTTTAGTTTATTTTGAAAACGTGTGTTGGAGAAGAGTCCAAAGGGGCTTGAGGGGAAAGGAATGTTTGAAGTGTGAAGGTTGCAGGATGGTTAAAAACTAAATCCGTGTGTTTTTTTTGATGAATCTCTTTCGACAGAATTTTTTTTTAGTAAAAAAATGCAACCTCCTTCATCAGCCATTCCTATTCGTTCGCTCTGTCCGGTCTTCGGTCATCAAATTCTCCAACGATTCATAGGGACATTTCTGAGAGGTCTTTTAACATTTTAAAAACTTTAATAGCTTCACAATGGTATCTTTTTTTCTCTTTCAATAAGAGACAAATATTTATTACATCCGCCTTGTTAAACGAATATGAATGCCAAAAAAATAAGTCTAAAAACGAGAATGAGCACAGATTTTGGATGATATGGCTCTCGAGTTCTCAAACACAACGACTTTAAAATGTCTCTCTCTCATTCGGCTATTATATTCCATGTTGGTGCGATAACATTGAATATAACGAGAATGAAAGAAAGCGCATATTCTTCGGGCATTCAATATTCAATTAATATCTTTCGGATTTAATAAATTTTACCCAAAAAGAACAAAATCACTTTCCCAATGAATAATAGTAAATTTTAGAGAAAAAATTCAATTAATAACGACAGACCTTAAAGACTTAAGAATTGCTTTATATTTTTTACTGATTTACTTTTGTCGTCTTCTTCAACTGAGATGAAGGATAATCACTTAGAACTTGTGCAAATTTTCCATAAAAACAGCCAAAAACTCTCATTTTGACACAACAATAAACTAAACATAAAACAGATAATAAATGAAATTAAGTATAAAATAGGGAATTACAGCTAACAATCAACTTATTTATTTGATTTGTCTTTTCTCACTTAAAATAAAAAATGTTCTTTCTCGCTTTCAATTAGAAACTATGTAAAGCTGATATTGAATTGCTAAGCTAATCATACGATCGAAGATTATCTTTATTCATAAGATTTGCTATGGAATAATCATTCTTTCCAACTTGTTACATATCTTTTACGAGACTTCCATTTTTATTCATTGTCGGGCTTTCACTTGACACGGAAGCCACCGATTAATATGCTTGAATCCATCCATTCATGGTCTATTCATTTTAATTCTACGGCTGCCCTTTATAGTGCTATTATTCCATATGCGATGCAACATCTAAAACAAAAGTTTCTTCTTGAATAATCGCTTGCTGTAATCGATGTATTTCCTTTTCTCGTTGACTCTATTTATACTCCCCGATGCGTATTTCAAGCTGCTCTATTTTCTCCAAAAGTGTGAAATCATACCGTTCTATAATCTCAAGCTGTTTGTCTGTTCCGATGTTGACTTTCTCAGATAAAATAAATTTATTGCCAAGATCCTCAGCTGTAAACGGAGTTGAAAATCCATCACCGTGCTCATTTAAAAAAACATTTTCTAATCCTTTCCCTCGCAAGAGCAATCTCTTCAGCAATCGCACATGCTTCCCTTCATTGTAATCACCAGCACGTAGACTCTCCACGAAATCTACAATAACCTTCAAAGAATTTAAGAGCCTCTCTAGCTTTAAACTGTCCTCTGAGCTCACTATGCGGAATCAATAAATCAAATTAATTGCAGGTTTAATGAACTTGTAGTGATAAAATGAATCAAAATGTATTGAGATATTTTGTTATTTGTCTACTTAAAAGTTTCGTCTGATGTATTTTCTTCTCAAGCACTTACTGCGGCTTGTTTTAGAGGATTTTCTTGAGGGCTTATTCCTCTTCTTTCTTTCTTTATGTATCCATCCTCAAGAAAAAAGAATCTATTGCTTCCTTATCGTTTTATCGTTTCTAGCTTTCATATCCAAGCTTTTCAAGATATGGTCGTAATGGCTTAGCAGATGATTCTTTTCTTAGTTAAAAAAGAGCTGTTTTCTCTTATAAAACCAACTTTTTTCGTTTATTGTCTTAATCAGCTCGAAACAACGGCGAAACTAATCTTGTAGTGCTATTTTCCAACAACGCATTAGTATTCGCTTTGCTGTCTCTTCTGCTGGTGTTACCAATACTACCCAAAAATGAAACTGATTCTTATTATGATTTATGTTGTTGTAGTTGCAGCTGTTCATTCTTCTTCTGATTATTTTTCATATTGATTGCTTATTCATAATTCATAATTGGTGGTAATGGTTTGGATATTGTTTTCCTTGGAGAATTGATCAAATCGCTAAAATCTTCTCGAGGAAAGAAACATGGCGGACCAAACTAAGAATTACTCACTTTAGAGACACTCATGTTGTTAGTCGTAGTGCGAATCTTGGAGTTTAAATTGAAATCACTTTTGGATCCAAGTAGTTTTTTGGATCTATGCTAAGAATCTATTTATGTTAATGGAAATGAAGAATTATTCTCAGGGAATGGCTCATTCTTGTTATTAGCTGATGCCATACTATTGTTGCTATTGACTCTTGTGTGAGATTGCAGTAAATCAAATTTTGAGAGCACCCTTTTCCGAGAGAAAATCAGACTTGCCATACTGGCTACTTTGATTTCTCAGCTTTTCCTTAATTAATATATTGTTGTATATATTTCTACCTTCGAGCTGAACCAGCTAGAATGTTTGAGTTAAAATTTTCATCTTGTGGTGCAATTTCAAGAACAAAATCCCATAAAGCATAATAATTAAAAAGTTAAAAACTAGGATGGGTATTAAACTAACAAGGACATAGACATGAATACAACTATTGGAAAATAAGAATAAAATAGAGTATAATACCCCTAAATTTCATTCAATTACAAGAAGCTGGTAGGAATGCTTGGAAATGTAATAAAAAGCTCAGATTCAATTGATGCACTCAAGATTACTGAGAATCAAATAATTTCATTAAAAATTGTGTGTTAATTATTTTTTATGTTCAAAATACTCCTTTTTTTATCAAATAGAACTCAAAGAGACGTCTGAAATAGTAAGCTTGTATGTTATTGTTTATTACAAAGGAAAAATTGATTGTATGGCAACGATTTTATTAATTTCCAGATTAAAACAAAAAATACACATAAAAAATTGACAATTTTACTCAGTAAAAACAGATAATTTCTATGAATCTTCTCTAAAAAAGTCAATCATATCATTACCCCTCCTTAAACGTAGATTAATTACCTTTGAAGCCTAGTTTAGGATCAATTTTAATTAATTTCTATTTCTTGTATTTTTGAAGAGCAATTTGAGAAACAAAAAGTATTTTTATATGAGTTAGTAATTATCAAAAGGCAAGTCATTTAATTTGCTAAAATGTGATAATAAATTGATTCTTATTAATGGTATGTGTCTGGTACTTCCAATTTAATACAATTAGTCCCAAACTTACTTCAAAATATTCTAAGAGATCTCATTTAGCTTAAGATATTAAACAATTTTTATACAAATAAATGAAAATAAAAATTATGTTTGAAGGGCAAAATGAATCAAAAGTGCCCGCCTATCTTTAATTGTTTCAAGACGAGTCAATATCTTGAAATACAATAAATTCCTTGTATTCTTCTACTTATTACTGCTGTCCTAAGAATTCAGAACAATTATACTAGAACGTAGCCTGGCGAAATTTAATAGTTAGATATTATGTAATTAAATCATGAGTGTGATAGGCAACGAGGGTTGATATTGAGTTTTAATCTTTGTGAGAATTCTTAAGACAGTTTTGATTAAAAATAGCAGATTTTAAGTGATGAGGGGAAGAGAGGGGGTTCTTTGTTGTAAATTGAAAGCTACTAATAAATAATTAGGCAAAAAGATTTAAGAAAAAGCAGTCGAAATCACATTATGGAGGAAGGAGGGAATACTACTAATCATGAAGGTAATGAAAAAGAAGAACTCTATGGATGCTAATGTTCTTAGCAGGGCTTCAAAGAGAATGATTAGAATTAAGAAATTGAAATAGAAGAGTAACAGTAAAAGTGGAATTTGTAAGATAAAACGGGATAAAAACAGCAAATCGAGGAAATGTATTAGTAGATAGATAGTTAATTAGATAGAAATGTTGGAATGAATGTAGAGGAGGAGGAGTTGAGTGAGCAAGAGAAGAAATTATTGCAAAAATAAAGAAATGAAGAAGGCATTTTGGTGAAAAATGGAACTGAGAATGCAGCTAATAAGCAAATTTTTAATACTGAACTTTAAAAAAATGAATTATTCCTCGAAATGACATAGAAAAACCATCAAATAATCATCTCTGATTCTCAATTATCAATACCACCTTCTTAATCGTCAGAAACACTGTATCTCTCTAGCAGAAAATAATTAATATAAGAAGAAAATGACTGTGTTGCTAAATATTTCAAAGGAGAGCTCAGTGCTTAAAGAAAACAGCAATTTGAAAGAGCTGAAATAGAAGAGTTAAAAACAAATATGACATCACAAAATAGTGATAAACTGACATCATAAGAACATACGAAAATAGCGGCATCATGTTCTAGCTAATCTATCAATTCTGCGTAAGAACTCCAATAATTATAATCCCCCAATTGCAGTAAAGATGATATGGAAACAGATTTATCAAGGAAATTGCTGTAATAGATTGATAAAAAGAGACGAGGAAGAGGGAAAAACCGAGCTAAGAAAATCAATAATGGAGAATAAGGTTAATTGTGTAAGCTAGTGAATGTCGCCTAGCTTAAAATGGAAACGACTAGGTTCAACAATGAGAATGTGTTTTTACTCATGGGCGATGTGCTGATTGAATTAAACTTCCTGCAAAGTGACATGGAAGATAAAGTATGGGAGAAGGAATGCGAAATAAGAAAATACAAGGCTATCGAGAGTGTAACATTCAGCGAGAAGACACGCTGTCTTTGGCTACGACAAGCATCCAATAATAATTTCCTAATCGATTTTTCGTTTTTATCTCGAAAACTGTTTGACTATCCAAACAGCAACATCCACAATCTTGGGAAGATTTTGAATTCGTATTAGAATATCGCGAAGCTAGTGCATCAGCAAGTTAAGGAAGCTAGTTCGATGGCAGAGATGACACCGTAACTGTTAGCTGCGAGGAGAAGTTATTTTGATAAGACACTAGATGAATTCTTAGCTGAAGTTGATTCAAATGAGATGTACGTATGCTAGAAATTTCATACAAACTACTCAACTGCTAGTTTTGAGTGCTGTGAAGTTGGATACAGTAGATCGTTCTTGGCTTTGTTAGGTACTGATTAATCGACGTTTACTGCAGCAGTCTTAAGAAATGGCAAACCTTAGATATATGACGCTGCTTCGAGATTGAAGATGATGCTGTTTCGAATGATGTCAATAGTGTCAGGATAATTTCGTGGAATGCAAAGTGACTTTGAGATGACAACATTCGATAATATCAAAGTATTTGCGAAGTTCAATATTGTCCCTGTCTGTGTGAATTACCCTGAAGAATTGTAGCTCCCACTTTCAGACTACAAAGAGATAGATTGCATGGTGCTGGGCATAATTGAAGTAAGTCCAACTATGATTAAATAAGTTCTAGAAGTTAGACAATTCGATAAATTTCATTAGCATCTTAAACTTATGGCTCAAACACGAGGGTACACGGAGCAGAGCATTTAGTTTTTAGAAAAATATTATGTCTTATCCAAATCGAAGCATACTAATTCAAGACAAAGTCTCGCGAAGAGAAGATAAATTGGAGCACACAACTAAGCGATTCTTAGTTCAATCATTCCATTGCAGTTAGAGAGTTCAAATGAATCTACTAAAATGACAGAATAATTGAATGATAAAACAACTGAAGAGAATTTTAAGAAAAACAGAGAAATATCTGATGAAGGTGATCATTAGACTTTGCTGAGAAAAAGAAAGATGTAGAATACTCAAGTGGAGTAATCGTTAAATTAACAAATGAATGCCGATAAATATGAGTTTCTCAGCTAAACAATTATGAATCATGATGTAGAGCTTGCATTAGATAAAGATGGTGGAGGATTAGTCTTGCAGCAGAGTAACAATAATGAGGAGGATGTTTGGGATTCAACTCCATTTTGTAAATTGAAGAAAGACGCAGATTCAATCGTTTTTGAGTTAAATCTTCAAGACAAAAAGCAACATTGATCTGATTTATTCGTACTTTGATTGTATTCTTATCATAATATTTTTATTCATATCAATTTTTGTGCAAAAAGATAATTAGTTTTTTGATATTTTTATGATACCAAAAGCAAGGCTGTGGTTATCTGAATTCCGCAGTAATATATTGTTGGTTGTCTGATCAAGATTAAAGCAATGAATCATATTCACAGAAAAGATTTTTAAATCTGCGGAGCTTTACACATATTAAAGTTATTTAAGCTAACTTGAATGTTTTTTGTTACCCAAATGGGAAAAAGCAACAAATGCTAGATCAGATTAATCTCAAATCCCCCAAGATCAATTGAATGATAATTGTATTCTGAGTGTACGTACTTACAATACTTGAGACTCAAAATATGAGAATACAACCAGAGGAATGTTCCCCAACTATGCAGTCATTCAAAGATTGTGCTAGGAATATAGGTGTCTGGAGTGTTCGCTGTTTACTCCCGTCGATTTATACAGCTTTTGGATGCTCGAATTGGGATAATTCTACGACTTTCCTGAATCGACTTGTTTTCTGCAATTGCATTATGCTACTTATCGACGCTGAGGATTCATTAGTCGCGTATTCTTTTGCTAGAAACAGAGGAACTGAAATATGTTGCGCATTGGAGTTTTTACTTCTTTAAATTCTAATATTCATAGCTAATCTCAGCTAAGATGCTGAATACGAATCTTTGAATACATTCGAAGAATTCTCGTTTATCATTTATTTTCTTTCACTTGGTCTGAATGCGTTTTCATTGCTGCTAATAATGATCGGGTTAGCGTCAATGGCAGTGTATAATTATATACGATCCTTTTAAGAAGCAAATGCAGTCAATCTAGCTAGAGGGTTAACTCCAGAAGAGATCAATAAGATTTAAATTTTAGATTATGCTTAGCTAGTTGAGAAGTATCCTTAGATTTTAGCTGTTCATCCGAAATTAGAAATGAACATACCTTCACCAAATACTAAATTAGAATTGAGTAATAATGCGAAAGAAGGATTGTCGATAGGGGTAGGAAAGCTAAAATCTGCTTAGATCCTTTCTTCAGGGTCGCTGTCGGAGAAAGACAAATGTTCGATTTGTCTGATTGAATATGATCCAGAAGAACTAATAGCTGTTCTACCTAAATGCAAGCACTATTTTCACAAGGATTGCATCCATCTGTGGCTCAGTTCGAATTCAAAATGTCCTTTTTGCAGAGATAATCTCATTTTGGCACTTTAAAAAAAATGATAGACAACCTAAAATCCTAATTTTTAGTGTAAAAGTGTTTCTAAAATGCAAAAATATACTGATTAAATTAGCATTTCTATTGAATGGAAGCTAAGAAAAACAAGAGTTAGTTGAGCAATGATATCTGTTGCTTAGAGAAAGTCTTAAATTAGTAGAAAAGTATTCAAATATGTAATTAGTTTTTTTATAAAAAAAGTTGATTTCCTTGTTCTCTGAGAAAAGAGAGAAGTATGGACATAAATATTATTAAAGGGGATAATAACAAAATAAGGAGGATCTCCTCGCAGAGATTCATGATTTTTACAAATATTTTTCTCCATAAAATCAAATTTAAGAAAGGAATTATTATCACATTAACAATTTGAAAATTAAATAAAAATTGAACACAAACAAATAGGATAGAAACTACAAGAAATAATAGAAAAATGCCACCTAAAAATAACAACAACAACAACAACAAATCTAAGGGTAAGAACATCTCTAAGGAAGACAAGAGACTTGAGTCTTACATTAATCATCCTGCTAATTAGGCTTCTTAGGATAATCAGCAGTAATAATAAGGTAAAAAGGGTAAGAATAATAATGCTCAATAGCATGCTAAAGAAGAGGAAAAAAAGAAGGATTCAACTGAGCAATAGATTATGGATCTCTTGAAAGACATAGATCTTACCAAACCTCTCCCTGATTTCGCTAACTTAGATAACTCCATAGCTACTCTTAGGACTACTATCAATGACATGGATGAGCTTATTAAGAATATCGCTGCGAACAATTCAGCTGCTATTGGTAACTAACCAGCTGAGCAAGAAGAGTAGAGCTTCAAGGGATAACAATTAACCCCTGAGTTGATCAAGAAGAAAGAGTAGATTATCAAGGATGTTAACACTACAGTGGGTCATCTTAAGACAAGATAAGCTAGAGTCTAAGAACTCTCTGAAAAGGTAAATAATAAAGAGAAAATAATGCTAATAATTTAAAAAAGAGGTTGAATGAATTGAAATTCCAAGGAAATAAATTTTAAAAAAATGGAAATTACATCAGATTTGAAAAGGAAAAACCAAAAAATGAAAAAGCATTCTATTGTCTCACACAAAAAGAAGGCAAAGCCTATTTCTTTATTACTTCCTAACACAATTGTTATTTTTTTGGTCTAAATAGGAAAACTTGGCGGAGTTTAAGGAAGTATTCAAGACTTTACATCATAATTTAGATGAAGATATCAAATAGAAACAACAAATTCTTACTATCTTTTGAGCAGAATATTCATGAAAAGCAATGAATGATATTTGAGGTTGTATTCCATTTCTAATTATATTTACGTTTCTTTCAATAAACTTAACTGGAAACAAAGAAAATATCTTTGAAAGGATAATAGTTCAAAAAAGAGGGTGAAACAAGAAAAGAAAATAAAATGCAGACATAAAGCAAATATATGTTTTAATTAATGAAGTCTGCAAAACTGAAGTTGTTGCTTTTTTGATCAGTCAAGTAGTTAATACTTAGATTTATCAAGCTCATCGAAGTAGGGCTAAGTATAAAAAAATAATTAATTAATTTTCAATAAAAAATAATAATAAATTTTTTAATTTATATTAAAATGGCATGTATTTTTATGTTTTTTTACATGTGAGAGTGCTTGCTCAGCTGTGATTCTCTTTGTTGGATCGAGCTGAACCATTTATTTCAGTAAATCTATCCCTTTCGAGCAGAGATGTGGGCATAGTCTTTCCAATTGTTAAGGCTACCATCTTGGGAATGTCAGCTTGAAATCAGGTAAAGAGTTGATTCCATTCCAGATTTGTTCGTTTGGTGTGCCCATGATTTTGAAGATCTTGAATATCTAGTCGATCTCGGAGTCTCCAATGAACAATGGTGTTTTCTCAGCCATTTCAGCGAAGATACATCCCATCGACCAGATATCAACAGGAGTGGAATATTGTTTCGAACCGAGAAGAATCTCAGGTGGTCTGTACCAAAGTGTTACAACCTCATGAGTGAATGTCTTAATTGGTAATCCAAATGCTCTAGCTAAACCGAAATCAGCTAGTTGCACATTTCCATTTTTGTTAATAAGAATGTTCTAAGGCTTCAAGTCTCTATGGACGATTCTATTTGAATGGCATACTGCTAATCCAAGAAGCAATTAAAACAAATAATCCTTCACGACAAGAGGAGCCAAAGGACTTCGGCTTAATTCTAGATACTTCTTAAGATCATGATCAAGGAAATCAAAGATCAAATAGAGTTTATTCTCTGAAGAAACTAAGTCTCTTAAGCGAATGATATTAGGATGGTCAATTTCCTTTAGCAGAGAAATCTCCCTAACAGCAGTGGAAGGTACTCCTTCGTCTTCATGTTCGAGTTTAATTTTCTTCAGCGCAACAACTTCATTGCTAACCTTATCGAGAGCCTTATAGACAATGCCATAAGTTCCTTATCCAATGATTTCTGTGCGTTAATATCGCTCTGCTTCTTCAATGCTCATAGTTGATTTTTTTCAGTAAATTTTTTTTGTTTTTTGTTTTATTAATATTTTTTATTATTTTGCAAAATCCCAACGTCTTTCTACTTTTCACTTCGGTTTTAGATCTACTAATTTTACTGGACTTAAAGGTAGTTAAATAATTATCGTTGAGAAGGGTATTAATCAATACTAATATTTGCATTCAGCGAATTTTCTCGATTAATTTTTTTCATAATTAACACTCTATTTGTTTCCCCAAGTATCATAAATAAACGAAGAAATATTTACTATTTAATTCCCTGAAATTATTTATTCATTAGTTTTTATTTTTATTCCTCATTTGTTTAACAGTCCTTTCGTTCCCAGATAAAGCTGGACCATTGAAAGGCATGGAGGAGAATCATCTCAACGAGTATGTTGTGAATTCGCAGTTCTTATCACTCAACGCGAAGTCTGAGTGCACAGTTAATAAAGCTAATATTTATTTGGTTGCAATCTCTTTCATGGAGTAAAATGAATTACCTATGCAATAAGATTCCCATAGAACTTATTTTAATTTAAAAATTCTCCTAAAAATAACTTAATTGGTAAATATTGCATAATAAGATGCATTTACACATAAAATGAATTGTTTTTTAAAGCAAAATTAATGATTTCTTATTTATTTGTATGAATAAAATTAAACTTTTTCATCCTTTATTAATTCTATTTGCTTAATTAAAAATGGAATTTTGCACTCTGAATTAGAAAGAAAACACGAATTTTAATCAAGTTTTAGGGCTTGAATCATATTGAAAATTAATGGGGTTGGGGTTGGGGTTGGGGTTGGGGTTGGGGTTGGGGTTGGGGTTGGG
>Ga0302271_10003224_pt1 | contig 13970 bp, 11 predicted proteins | sample III_Bog_N1_1_FD_198767 | JGI IMG/M metagenome (GOLD analysis project Ga0302271, IMG submission 198767) | Peat permafrost microbial communities from Stordalen Mire near Abisko, Sweden - III_Bog_N1_1 | ecosystem: Environmental > Terrestrial > Soil > Wetlands > Peat | place: Sweden: Abisko... | reverse complement strand
ATAGAGATAGAAATTTAAAGAGAAGATACAGCACAGAAGGAAATTGAGAATAATGAAGGAATATGTAATTGCTTATCTCAAAATAGACACAAAAACAACTAAGATTTCTTATTGCTTTCAAATGGGATAGATAGCAAGAAGAGCATAAAAATCAAGGAAATAAAATGCATTGGGCAGTATCTCTTTGATATCCAGGTTTCATTGCACAACTTACCAAATTCCAGTGAAAAAGCGATTAACATAAATAGAGCTTTTTATTCATAAAAGGGAAGAAGGACAATTCGATAGCTTAGCTAGTTGAAAGTTGATCACTATTTTTGTTCATCCTATCAACTGAAGAGATATGCTAATTCTTAAGGATAATAATTGAATAGTTTCTTTGCAAAAAGAACAAGATTAATTAGTTTTTAGCTTGGCAAGATAACTCACAAGGAGAATAATACCAACTCCAAAAATACTTCCCAGGAACAATAATGAAATAAAATAACCTTTATCCTTGTAGCGATTGTAACTCAAAGATTAACTTCTTTTGAACTAAACTAAACAAAGAATCGAAGGGAATGTTCGTTAAGACAACATAAAAAAACAAATGATCATATTTTCTAGGCAAATAATTGTTTGAAAATGTCTCTTTAAAATTGCTCCTACCTTTTGATTGAATTATTGCTTGATTTTTGTTCGCTTTATTAAAAACAGCTATCAAATCTTAAATAACTAAAGACTCTTGAATTAAAATTTCCTTCTATTCCATTAGAAGGAAGGCTTGCAGTCATTGCACGACAACATAAAGGAAAGATAACATATGCTAATTAAAACAGAAATACTAAAGGAGTCGCTGTAGATTTATTGATTTAGGGATTATTATGTAATATTTTGAGATTTTGTGTAGGTTAATTGAAACAAGGTATGATCTTTTGTCAAGTTTCTGCAGCTTTTAAAATAAAAGATAAATAGAAGAAGAAACCTTCATGTTTATTTTCTGTTTTAGTTTTTGAGTTAGTATCATTTTGAATGCTAGAATGAGCACTTCAAGGTAACCTTGCAATCAAGGTTTTCTTTTATTTAAACTATCAACTAAACTCACTTGTTTTCACTCTAATTTCTCATCAGTCTGATGTCGTTTTTCGCCAAAAATGATTGAGATAAGATTCCTGGGGGGGGGGGGGGGGGGGGGGGGGTTTTTTTTTTTTAAAAAAAAAAATTTTAATTTTTTTAATTTTTTTGTTAAAAAAACTCAAAAATAATCCTCACAATACGAAGGGATATGCATCAGGAAAGTGCTTTAGCTTCTAGAAAGCTCCTAGCTGAGGGGCTATCCGGTAAGATCTATGCCACTTAACTCGAGTTCAAGAGTGGAAAAACTGCTAAAGTAGTGGTCAAGAAGTTTTCCAGCCATAACAGACATCACTTTGAAGCTGAGTGCACTGCTTACAAAGTTCTAAATCCTCATCCCTTGTTTCCTGAGATTTTCTCAATAAACCCAGCTGAACTTGAAATAATCATGGAATATTGCCGCGGCGGGACACTCTTTGAATAATTGCAGCGATGCGGAAGATTTGAAGAGCAACATGCTTTTTTATACTTCAAGCAAATTCTCAAAGGACTCCGCCATATGAAGCGCAATGGATTCTGCCATCGTGATGTGAAACTTGAGAATATTGTGTTACTCCGCTCAGATAGATTCTATGTTAAAATGATAGATTTCAGTTTCAGTGTACAACCTCCTTGCAATAATAATTTCTCTGAGAAGCATCCCGCTAATCACCGAACACTTGTGGATATGATAGGGACCGAAGGATATTAATGTCCAGAAATGCTTAGGAAAGAAAAATACAGTGGATTTGAAGCTGATATGTTTTCTTTGGGTGTCCTTCTGTTTGAAATGATCCACGGGAAACCTCCCTTTTTTGCGGCTGATAAAGAACAATGTGAATTTTATGCACTTTTCACCACGGACAAGTAGCAATATTGGGAGCTGTTCGAGAGCCTGGCACCAAATAAATCTCCTGATCTCATTCTCTTACTAGAAGATCTTTTAGCAGACAATCCTGATCAACGCATTTCCCTAGGAAAGGTATTCAAAAATAAATGGTTTATTCATATGAACGAATGGGAGAGAAAAGCTTCTAAGGAACTGCTACGTGAAACAGCCTTAGATTTTGAAAAATACAAGAGACTCAGCGTGACATACAATAAATTCAATCTCGTAGCGTTTCTAAGTAGACTCTTCTAGAATCCAGTTATGTCGAAAAGTTAACAAAAAAATCAAATGAAGAAAAATGAAGCATAAAAATAAATACAATTTAGTAATTCAAAAGGATCTATGTCAAATCAAGAACGATAACAAGATTCCAAGAAGAATAGCAGTTAAAATCAAGATAAAATACCTATTTTAGGTGGTTAAAAATAGCAATAATTTCACAAAGACATGGTTGGAGATATTTTAAAGCAAGGTGTGTTGCAGTTTGGAGAGGAAAATGATAATCACTCCATCGAGAGTATCAAAGTTAGTTAATAAATACAAAAACTTGAAGGAACTGTAACAGTAGCAGGAGGAGGAGGAGGAGAAATGAAACTGTTCAACAAAAGCTAAAGTCAAAGTAGTTAGAAAGATGAAGATGAATTTGATGAAGGCGATGACGACGAAATAGATGATAATCTAGTGCTCTTTACTGAAGGAAATGAGGAAATCCTTGAGGATGTAAATGACTAATAACAAAATATTCAGGAAGACAAAGAATCCTCCTCGCATTCTAATATCTTCCAATTGATTAGACAGAAAATATCCGAGCATATCTTCATGCGTATGAGCTACGTTCATATATTCCACTCCCCAGTAGATTTCCAAGCAATCAAGAACAAATACTCCAAGGAGTGGATCATCGATCTAAACATTCCATATCTCAATAGGATACTCCACAATAATAATTTCATTGAAATCGCTGGCATCAAACTATGAAGAAAGAGGAATCATAAGCATGGTACCTTATATCTTCGGCAATCATAAAATTGTGCATTAAGAAACCATAATTATGCCCGCTGGACTCCACCCCGCCTCCTTTCAAAGTCTTTCTTATTTGATTAATATTAACAACTATTTGCTTTATTCAAAAAAGAAATACAACAAACTAACTAACTAATACTTTTTTTTCAGGAACTACTTATTAATTACTATTTATTAATTTATCTCCATCAAAACTCTCTCTATTACTGTTGGTTTTGTCCTTCTTTTTAAACTTAAATAAAGCTAGATTTCCCCCCCTTTTTTTTTCTTTTCATTTTTAAGAAATATTTATCAAATATACCCAGTTGTGAAGCTGTCAAACAAACATTTAACAGTGTTTTCATGTGTAATACAATCATATTTAAATAGTCAGCTAAGAATTGTTACTAGGGTTACAGAGGGGGTGTTAAATTTTGAGTTGAATTTCGAAAAATAACCTGATAAAAAAAGGCTTTGAAATAGAGTCTATTTATCCCCCTCCTTTTGGGAGAGTCAAAACGGATTAGGGAAGAGAAATATTAAAATACTCGCGGAGTAGAACTCAGGTTGATTTTTAAATCTAAATAACTCAAGACTATCCATTCGATTATTCAAGTGCCCCCTCCTTTCTGAATATTTGGAAAAAGATATTTTGTTTGGTTCAAGAGCAAAATTGAGTAAAAAACAAGGATAAAAATGATAATATTTTGATTCTTTTGTCTCTCTTTCTGCCCAATAAAGAACAAGGGTTTATTAGAATAATAGAGAACCCGCAGAATGTGCAGATAAATTTAGGCTTGGCAAAAAAATCGCTGGTGCTATTTTTAAAGGAAACATAGTTTTGAATGGATTTTTCATTTGTTATGTTGAATTATTTTTCAACTGAGAGGTCAAACAGCTTTTCAAAGAGTTTAGTTGGCTTTATTCTGAATTGGAAAGGGAATTTATTAGAATTTAAACTGCTAAAATTGTTGTTTTGAGATATTCCTCATTGTTTTAGATTGCTATGATTCGTTTTAGAGTTACATAAAAATAGTCCTAAAACCTAAAGCGAAATGAAATTGCAGATTAGGAAGCTAATCCTGAAAGAAAGGATTCTAAGAGGGAAAAAGAGCTTCCACTTTCCACTCTTTGTTCTCTTGGAGGCCCCCTTTTTTATTCACCTTATCATTCATGGAAATATCAGCGCTTTTTAGAATACTTGGTCAATTTGAATTAATTTTAATTCTGGAGTGACGGGTCAATCTATTAATTGCTCTTATTATTCACCAAAACTGCTGTTTCTCAATCTTAAGCTGTCTCGATTGATCTCCCTTGATTACAGCAACTCAACATTTCATCTAGTCTCTTTATCTCTCTGTTTTAACTCCTCCCAGCCCAAAGTAAAGAGGATATCTGAATTTATGTGGGTAGATTCTCCCACAGTCTGAATTATTATTTTTAGTTTCAAACAAAAGAAGTGCTATCTAAAAGAAGCAAAAATAAAAAAAAAGATAAGAGCAGAGCAGAGGAAAAAAATACTTATTCTCAAATTGAATTGTTTCCTAAATCAGATCTATTATTATTGTATTATTGGTTAACTTTGGGAAGCTACAAAAGCTCCTTTGAACTTGAAACATCTCCTCCCGCTCCCCTCCTTAACTCCCCTCCATCTATTCTTACTTTAAAATAGCTAAAAAGTCAATCTACTTAACCCAACTTCCTCTGAAAAATCCAAATTAACCACAATAGATTATTTAAATAAAATATCTCTTAGTTTGAAAGACTCTGTCTTAAATGAATCCTTTTGAAAAAGAAAAAGAAGAACAAGACTCTTCTACTCCCTCCCCTATCGGATTATCTAAGGAATGCTCGCATAAATAACGAGATCTTCAAACAAATTATTCTGAAGACTAAACTGAAATTTAATCAGCCAATGAGTTAGTCTTGCTATCCACATCGAATACGCTACCTTCAATGACAACTGTTTCTCAATAGCTGTCTCATGAAGAGGATAACCACTCCACTGCTCCCACTGCTGTTATCACTTCTGATTTTAAATCAAGCCATCTTGAAAATCCCTCAAAAGTCACTCGAACTAAAGGAAAAAGCCTGACATACAAGATTGAGAGGAAAATTGGCGATGGTTGTAGTGCCGTAGTCTACCTAGCTAAGGAGTTCTGTTAAGTCAGCAAGAGTCTCAAAGGGAACTTTATCGCAATCAAGAAATTCAAAAAAAACAAAGAATCTCACTTCGAAAGTGAACATAAAATCCTCGAACTCATCAGCTAGGACTTTCATCCTAATATTCTCAAACTCTTTAGCGTCAACAAGCAAGCAATGGAAATCCAATCGCATTATTATCCGTAAGGCCATCTTCTAGACCTTGTACTCAAAAATCATATCCTCAAGGAATCACAAGCAAGATTTTTCTTTAAAGGTATCTGCGACGCGCTCTTGTTTCTCAAGAATAAAAACATCTGCCACAGAGATCTCAAACTGGAAAATGTCTTAATCGACTAAGATTTCAACCCTATTTTGATTGATTTCGCATTTGCAGCGCATAATCTACCAAATTTCACTGAGCCATTAGGCACTGAAGGATACTAAGCCCCTGAGATGGTGCTGAAATAAAAGTACTGCGGACATGCAGCAGATAGTTTTTCACTTGGCGTAATGCTGTTCGAAATGATCATGGGTAAACCTCCTTTCAAAGCAGCTTAGCCTGATTCAGGGCTGTATTAGAAATTCACCTTACGCAATGCAGATTACTGGGAAGATTTTAGAAAATACAACAGTCCTTCCACTGAAGCCATCGATATCATCAATAAGCTCCTTTCCCCTGATCCCGTTTCCCGCCCTACACTCGAGTAAATCTACCTTATGCCTTGGATGAACGATAGTCTTGAGTGTGAACGAATCTCTGCTTGAATACAAAGATTCCAAAATCCCAAAAAACTGCAACTACAACCGCAGTAATAAACCCAATTCTTTTCCCACTACTTTGACTTAATCAACTACTTCTTTGTAATATATCTCTCTCTCACTTTTGTCTTGTACATACACTGTTATCATATCATTTTGATTTTATTCTCACTATTTTCACATAAATTATCCATCCAAAAATTTTTTAAAAAATGTCTCTTTCATGCTTAAAAATACATTGCTTTTGAAAGATTATCTTAATATTATGTGATTCCTCACCTAAAATGCTCTCATATTTATTGGAGTTTAATGCTTCTAATTTCCATTTTATTCTGTCTGCCCAATCGAGATTCGCGGAAGTTAATTATTTAAAAAAAAGAAGTGGACTTCAAACACAGTTACTTCTGAATTATCACCAAAACGAAATTAGCAAAACCTCCTTTGAATCTTTGCAAGTTTGGTCATCGAAATATGCTAATTAACTTCGATTGAGAAGGATTTTAATGGGCTGACAAATGAGAATCAGTCAATCCACATATCTTTAATTCTTTCTCTAAACATTCTCTTGAGAATCTCTCTAACTTTTTCACACTATTTTTTTTTTGATAAACTAATTTGCGACTTTCTGACTTAAAAACATCTTTCAATTTTTGACAACACACAACAAAAAACACACTGAATAGAACATGGATAAGAAGCTGATAACTAATAACACTAACCGAGCTGACAGTCCACTGACTAACCCTCATTCTCCTTTTCCTTCCTCTCTGAAAATCCTCCCTTCTAACGTCGAGGGTGATTGCATCCTCAGCGAGATCTATCTCCTTCAAATAACTTGGAAAAAGATCTTATTAACGCTGCTAGGAACTATCTTCAGTGGTGGGATTTTGCTGATTCTAATGCACTGGTCATTTAGACTACGGTTGAGATTACTTTATGCCTATTCATCTTCTCTTGAATCTAGCACGCATTTGCTAATAGTGAACGCTGATTCAACAAGAAACATCCAAGGATTATCGTAAATTAGCACTGAATACTAAGCGTATCTTCAATCTTAGTATAATTCTTAGAAAGACTAGCAATCATCTGGTGTTGAAGGCTTTCAAAACGAACAAGATACATATTCTCCATAGAAACCAGATATTGAACAATAAATCAGCCAAAAATAATAAAAGAATAAATAAAATGCCTTCTAAGATGAAGAAGATGAAGTAACAACGAACAATATAAACCAACCATCGCAGACAGATGAATTAAGTGAACAGTCCTAATCTGAGAATCTCTCAAGTATTTAAGATTCATCGAGATTTTCCATGCGCTCTTTCACCCACAGGGAATTACAGTATTTCATAACCAACCGAACAGTAAGCGCTATGGAATGCTAAGTAACCAATGCGACTGCTCGATAACCTAAATCGTTAACCACCGAAGATGTCATCTTGTCTCGAAAACTATTTGGAAAATGCGCAACGCATGTGAAGATTCCATCTGTCTTTGAGTACATGCTGGTGTAAATGACGACACCCTTTTATTTCCTGCAATATGCGTCCTGCGTGCTGTGGGTGTTTGAGGATTATGCAAGTTTCTCGATCACTGTGCTGTCATGCTCGTTTGGGATCACATTAATTAACTATGTTCTTATGAGAGTCTAAAAGGTGAAAGTAGCATCGCTGATTCCGAAGAGTGAGAATGTGAATATCCTTAGAAGAGCTGGAAGTAATGTAAAGTTAAGAGGAAGTGCAGGGAATTTGAAGGAGGAGGAAGAGGAAAATGATGATGCAGGTGTTGCTGCTGCGTCAGATGAGATAGTTATTGGGGATGTTCTTTTGTTGAAAGCGCCTATGAAATTACCTTGCGATTGTGTGCTCATCGAAGGTCAGGCATTGCTCAATGAAGTCTCGCTCACAGGGGAATCACTGCCAGCACATAAATACAGCATGAATGGACAGGAATTTGATACAAATCAAGATCCATTGTTGTTCTCATACTCAACGAACCTAGTATGCTACTTAGATTTATGCATTAAGTTTAGATATTCTTCGAAATAATAGCTTTGATGTTCTCCTTTTTTGTTCTATTAGAAACACCTATTATGTGAGGGCACAGAAATCATCCAATGCACTCCAGGTGCTAAAGCGAAGGTACTACGGATAGGATACTGCTCCTTCAGGGGGTAGATTCTACGATCCATGCTGTATCCGAAACTGAATATCTCCGATTACTACCCAAATTCACTCAAACTCATGGCAGGTATGCAAAGAGAGAGAAAGAGAGAACATTCAAAAGGATATCCTAAAAATATGAATTTGAATTCTTGTTTCTTTCTTTTCTTAATTTTCTCCATTCCAAAACTAGTTCTTTTGATTTCTGTGATGGCGACATACTGTGCTCGTATCCCAATGATGTACGAGCTTGATTTTCCTGGACAGTTCTACTTCTATCGATTCTTCGACGCCTTGACTTGGTTGATTCCACCATTTCTACCAATATTTCTTAATCTTAGTTCGTCACTTGCACTCCTTCGTCTGCAAACAGCTAATGTCATTGGACTCGATGGGCAGAAGATCGTCGAAGCTGGAAGTGTCACCGAAATGTGCTTCGATAAGGTAGCCTAAGAGATTCATCAAGAAACTCATCTAATTTTTTCATTTATTTAGACAGGTACTCTCACAGTAGCAAGTCTCAATGCAAGTGGTGTCTTCAGTGCATCGAATTCTTAAAAAAAATACATCGATGAGAATGGAAACTGCAATGAATTATCCTCCCTTGAAAGATTATGTTTTGCAACTTGTCACAGTGTAAAGCTACTTGAAGGCACGAATGATTTCATCGGTGACCCTCTCGACATAGCTATGCTTGGGTTATCCAAATACACGTTGTCCGATTGGAATGCTAAATCAACCTCTCAAGACCAAGCAATATAATTTAAAGCGACAGACTCAAGTTCTTCAAAAATCAATGCTAATTTTGTGGATGTTCTTAAGATATTTGACTTCTCCCCTGAGCTGTCTCGCAGTGCTTGCATAGTCAAAACATCCAATGGAGAATATTTGTTAATTGTCAAGGGTGCACCAGAGGTATTGAAGACCATGTATAGTAAAGGTGTATCAGATGATTTCGAGGAGAATGTGAAGAGTGAATGTGAAAAAGGTTAAAGAGTAATTGCGTTTGCGACTAAGAGTATTGCGGCTGGTTAGGTTAGTGCTAGAAGAGAGGATTTAGAGTGTGATATGGAGTAATAATGTCTTTTGAGCTTCAGTAATAAACTCAAACCAGATAGTGCTGAAGTGATTAAGAGATTAAGTTTAGGTGCTGTGAATTGTAGGGTGATATCAGGGGATAATTTAACTACAACTGTTGCGACGTGTAGGCTTGCTGGGATTATTGATGACGATGAGTAAACAGGAGGTTAAGGTTAACACTAAAAAGAAATGCAACAAGGTCAAAATGAATAGAATGTACAGGGATAATAATAAATGTCCGCTGTGATTTTGATCGAATATTCTTATGGTGATAACACAATGACAATCACATAAAACTCTGCATCTTTGTAGGGCTAACAGTAGCAGTCTACAATACATCAAGTCAACAATGATTCTGAAGTCAATCAGATCTTGCGAAGTTTACTCAAAGTTAAGAGCAATACTACTACTTCTCCTGCTTTGTAGTTTGGGATAACAGGTAGCACACTCAGTCGTCTCTTAGATAGCATACAATCATCTGCAATCTAACTGGAAAGGAATGAACTAATTAAATAGCTCATAACTCAAACTAAGGTATTTGCACGAATGCGACCAGAATAAAAGCGAACCATCATACAGCTCCTCCAAAGCTACGGGCACAAAGTTGGCATGATAGGTGATGGAGCTAATGATTGTGCGGCCATCAAGCAAGGTAGCAAAAAAATATTTGAAGTCCTTAAATGAATGTTTTCCCCTGATTCTCTGTATTTATGTTATTCTACTAGGGGATATTGGTATTTCCTTTGCAGCTGCGGATGCTGCATTGTCTGCACCATTTTCATCGAGAGGGGAGTCTATATCCTGCGTTGAGAAGATTCTCTTAGAAGGTAATACAAATATACGGCAATCTTATGTGACTCCTCTAATATGTAAATATCTGTCTCATACTTTGTTTCCTTTTCCTTTAGGCCGTTGCAGCAAGCAAATCAATGTTGAGATACTCCTCGTCATGGTAGCCGAAAATCTAGTCAAATACATTGGTGTTATGGTACTCTTGCAGGAGGCGTCAAACTATTCTTCATTTTAATACTCATATCTAGCCTACATGTGTTCGATGACATTGCTCGTTTTGCTAGCATTATCCAGACCAGTTAAAGTCCTCTCTCGATCTCTCCCCAGTCATAAGTTCTACTCTTTGAAATACCTTCTTTCAATCCATTCTTAGATCATTATCTTCGCAATATCCTTTATTTCTGCATATATGATCTTATGCTAACAGAACTGGCATGTTGCATACACGAAACTAGCTGAGTCTGACGGGTCTTATTCGTATAACATGCATGGATAAGCGAACACGATTGTGTTCCTTATTAGCAGTGTATTCTATGTCTCCTCGATGATGACTTTCTATCAATCATCGCCTTTTAAGGAGAGCATCCATAGGAATTATCTACTGTTGCTATGGGTGATAAGCTATTTTAGCATGGCTATTGCACTAGCATTCAAGCCTGGGTTCTTTGGAGCACTTTCATTGGATGAGTCTCTAGAGGAGCATGAATTATTCATGCTAGGGATAATTGTTATTCCTTTTGCAGCAACGATAGTGATGCTAATCGTCGAGAGAGTTATTAGGAAGTATTTCAAGTGATAAAGAGAAAAACAAAAATATTTATCAACAGTGAAAAGAAATGTGATAAATAGTTTTTTAGAGATTTTTGTAAGCTGCAAATAAGGTTTGGTTTTTCATTAAGCATCAGCATAAAAATATTTTATTCTCTTTCTCTCTTCGTTTAATGTCTGTAAATGTTTGTACGTCTTTTTGAATCAACTCTCTCTCTCTCTCTCTTTGTCGTTTGACTAACCAGCTAATTGCTTTGCTTGAAGGCTTTTAAAAATAACTTTAAGAACTGTAAAAAATATTCAGTGATTTTTGTTAAGATCTATTTGTGTTGATTTTTTTATTATAAAAAGGTTTGATTAATCTTTAGCATAAAGAAGCATTTTTGAAATAGCATTAGATGTAGAGACACGCAGGAGAAACCAGCAAATAAAGCGAATACGAAAAAGATCTATGTAAGATCATTTAGCTTATTTCGTTCTACGAAGACAAGGTAACTGAGGGGAAAATTCAAAGAAAGAGTGCATTAACGCCAAAAAAAGATATTTAGAAATATTTCAAATGTATCCGAATATATCTGATTGAGCTGTTTATTTTTTCAATTAGCTGGAGCAAATGAAGATAAGCTTAGTGGAATGTGCTCGATTTGACGTGATTCTGCTCTTCTAGAAGATATCCAAGGGTAGCTAGGGAATCACCAGCAATCATTTCAGGGCATTCTTTGCGTAAGATTCCAATGACAAAATAGCTATTTAGATCCTATAATAAAATGATTGTTGATATTTCTGCCTTCTTTTACTTGAACATCATCCTCTGTCAACAGCGAGAATTAATTCCCAGTGCTTGGTAGAGATTGCGATTACTTGATCTTCTCAGCAGGAGGAAGTGACAGACAGGCCTTACTTTTGGAGGAGTAAGTTACAATAAAACAATATTAATTCTAAACTTTTAGAGACATTTTTAGCTGTTTTTGATATATCTATTTCTCACAGTTTCAGTCGAATATTCTTGGTGACAAGTCATCCAACATTGCGACGAAAAATCGAAGACTAATTCACTGCTTACTTGCTCGCACACGAACAAGGACTCTTCCCACCAGTCCGCTAACTGACACAAAGCGATATTCCGTTTTTTATCGAAGGACTCGTCGTGAAATACTTCGCTCTGGAGATCAAGCGATTCAGTGAGCTTGAAGCTGCTAAAACACTGTTCACCACTAAATACGGATCGGATTTGCTACTGCCGTTCAAGAATATTTCCAGCAAAGGACACACCTTCGATGTCATCGCGAGAGTCATGCGAAAGAATGGGTATGCGTTCTCGGAGGAGCAGTTTGAGTCTCTCATGAAGAGAATTGATGTGAATAACGACAGGGAGATATCCAAGGAGGAATTTTTAGATGAACGGTTTATTCTGCCAAATTATCAATTCAGTGTGTATGCGTAGGCACAGAAGCAGAATGAGTAGCAGATCACTAAGAAGAAACAGGGTGTTTGTATGTTGAAGGGAGGTAGCAATAGTAGCAGCACAGGGAGCATTGGGAAATACTACTACAGCTCACATGGATAAGTGTTTCAACTTCAAGAACCAAACAACTATGAAAATAACGCTCAAAATAACTTAAATTCTGGTACAAATTAGGTTGAATATTAGCAGCGATAGAGCTAATCTCAGAACAACTTTTATGATTAATCCCCTCAGCAGGATGTTCATTTGAGTGCAAATTTCTAGAACTTCAATACTTAATCGTATTAGAATCCAATCTACACAAGTGAGAATAAGCAGCGTAGGCTAACAGGGGGTAATACTCTCCAAAAGCAGAAACTCTACATCGATAATTTCTTAATCAACACATCAGCTAAGAATAATAACATCAATTCTAACTTCGCTACATCCGCTAACCCAACATTGAACGATGCCTACAATTACAACGGAACAAATAGTGCATAGAAATTGAATTTTAACGACAGTGCTTTTAGCTAGCTTCCTGAGCAAGTCTACACTGATTTACTGCAATAGCGGTTTAAACAGCAATCATAGAAGTTTAGCAATACTGCTGGTATTGATGGTGCGTAGAATTAAGGTTAGAAATAGGATATGAATTCCACGAAAAAGCGCAATTTGCCTAATGCTAAGTTAGCGATTATCACTGAATAGCCGAATAGCTATCTTGTTTAGAGTGGGTAAGGAGAAAGCTCTCCTGATGCGGTCGGAGGGGATTCGTTGGATGAAATCAACTAAGTGAAGAGCTAGAAGTAATTCCAGTCAAATTTCGGGCTGCTTTCCAATAAAAAATAAATATGAAAACAGGGATTTTGAAACTAAGGGAATTGCTGCTGTTTCTTGCCAGTTTTCAGATTATTTTTTCTTTGTCTTATGCATTTTTTATTTAGGTGGATATTTGAGAAATATTTGATATTCTGCGATTTTTCAGTTTTATCTTATTTGTGATGGTTAAAGAAGCAGATGGGTTTAAAGGGATTACTAGAGGGTCTTGTCAGTTTTGAGGTTGAAAAAGGACAGATTCAAGAACTTTGATGATGGGGCTGGGATTAATAGGAGAAAATAATAAATTAAATTCTAATAGCTTATGTCCTTAACATCCTCATTCTAACAAAGCAAATAATTCAAAATCACCTCATGAATTACATATTAAACTGTGAATATGACTGGTATGGGCTAACGGGAAAGGGATTCTCATTCAGAAATACTTCAATGTGTCTGGCTTATTTATCAGAAACTTAGACATTTTTGATGCAGAGAATCGATTTCAATTTCCTCATAGAAAAGATCAAAAACATAGTCTTAGATTGGGTTTCAGTGTAATTTTTTTGGTGAGATTTATGTTCAAATTACTGATAATTTAAAAAGATTTCAATAAACAACTAACATTCTTAATAAAATTATTTTTTTAACTTCAATTGGCACAAACCATCCTAAATTATTCATTATCAGATGCACTCTAAGAAGATAACATATCTAAAAAAACCAATAACGACTTCAAATCAAAGTTAGCTAGAATGAAAATATGAAGAAAAATGATTTTAAAAAAACATTTAACTTGAGTTTTATCAATCATAAACAATATTTTATTCTAAAATCCACTAGATTCCCCAGCAGAATCCGCTTTTCTTTCACTTGAAACAAATAGGTGATTGACGTTTTTTGCTAAAAAAAATATTGCAGAAAAATCAATTTCTAAGTATTACCTATTTTTTAGATGTTTCAGCATTTAGTAGGTGCATATTCTAATATTAACTCCTTCGCCCCGCCCCCCCCAGGA
>Ga0302271_10003221_pt1 | contig 13974 bp, 22 predicted proteins | sample III_Bog_N1_1_FD_198767 | JGI IMG/M metagenome (GOLD analysis project Ga0302271, IMG submission 198767) | Peat permafrost microbial communities from Stordalen Mire near Abisko, Sweden - III_Bog_N1_1 | ecosystem: Environmental > Terrestrial > Soil > Wetlands > Peat | place: Sweden: Abisko... | reverse complement strand
GTTGTTTTTTGTAAATTCTTTTTTTATTTCTCCCTAAGGGTTCTAGGTATTGTTATTGAGTTCGGGTATTTGAACACTGTGTTGTCAGTGAAACAAGTAAAACTAGCTCGAGACAAAGATCTCATGAAGTTCTTAAATAGGTTTATCTAAATGACTACGATCTGGATTGCATTTGTGGTTTTTGTAAAAAGAGAAAAGTTTTATTGTTTTTTTCTTTTCTTCTAAATATCTTTGAATTTTGATTAACAGAGTGTGGTATTCTGGAAGGACATCCATTCTACTGCAGAAATTCTAACAAATACTTCTAATAAAAGTAGCATCGCATTGATTCTTGAATCGATTGTAGTGTATTCGTAAGGTGTACCTGTCATGCTGTATGCGATTGTCCATATGACTTATAATTTCATAAAATATGCACTGGAAAAAAAATATTCCTCTAAAGAGAATCAACTCTAAGTGAATAATGCCAGTGCTATCACAAACCTCAGTCATGTAGATATCGCAGTATTCTCACTTTAAGGAGCATTCATCAGTCCAGATAGTGTGAGAGAGATTAATTTTTTATAATAACTTGAAGAATATTTGATTGGTTTTTTTGTTTGCTTTTCTTCAGAAAGATGTACTATAAGGCGTGTACTTGAATAATACATTCTATGGAACATCTGAAAGCGCATTAAATTTGAATAGAAGCAATAGACAGAGCATCCGTGTTGTACCTGATGAGGACTATTTCATTGATTCACCGGATATTGTATTAAATCAAAATGGGAATTCGTTATCGAAAACAGATAAAAACATCGAAAAGCAAGCTTCTCGACCATTTATGCCTAATTTATCTGAAACACATGGTATGATATGGATTTAATGATGTGGGTGTAATATGTTTTTGTTTTTTTCTCTTCAAGCCTTGAAGGTGATTAAGCTGAACGATCTAGGGAAAGAACAAGAAAGTGGCAACATGGAATTCCTCAGCTAGGATGATGAAATGATTGGATCAGTTTACAACAGCCAACATGAGGATCCACCTGCTAGTGAACTGGGTTAAGGTGATAATAATGCAGGTGCTGGAAGTGGAAACAGTAGTAGATTAAAATCCTTTCAGAAGCAGCGATTCACACCTACTTCTGTTATGTCTTCGTTTTAATTTTCGCATGTGACGGAAGGACCAGGAAGCAGGCAGAGGTTTATGCTGTAGAAGAATAAAATAAGTAACAAAAGAGAAGAAGATAATGATGAGGATGAAGAAGATGAAGAAGAAGATATTGATGTTGATAGCAGTAATAGCAGCAGCAGTAGTAATCATAGTTCAGATGATAATCCTGATGGTGGAGCAAAGGTAAGACAATAAGATGAAGGAACTCATATGGATGTACAAGGGCACAGCATTGAATGGGAGTTCAAGAATAAATTTATTGTATTTGCTTAAAGTCAGAAGAGTAACAGCAATAGTAATGGTATTAATAATTATTAGCCGGCTAGTTTTTCAAATAATTGCCCTCCTTCGCCAATCATGAACAGTCGAGTCACAGCATATTTCCTGCATAGTACCTCTTCATCTTAGCCTGCCAATAAAGACAATAACAATACTGTGACTTTGCATAGCTAGAGATTCTTTAATCAAGAACCATCCGGTAATAATATCAACAATAATAACAATAGCAATTAAGTCAACAGTAATAGCAATATCCCATAGCTAACACCACCGATGTCATTTAAGCTGTAGAATATTGCACCATTCACTGGATCAGTTACAGGATCGATAGTACATTAATCAGCTAGAAATAGCTTTGGTAATAATAACAATAATAGCTAAACTAACAATTAACAGAACCATTTGTTATCGACTACACCTTTATCACCACTATCACTCAGTCATCGAAATGAAGTGAATTTCAATTAGATGTAGAATAATCAATCACAACTGAATTAAAACAATAATAATGCTTTTGCGATGAGTAACGATAACAACAACAACAACAACAATCTCCAAGGTGGTGGTGAAACAAACGCAGAGATACCCAGCGATCTTAATCTCAATGGAGATAATAATATTAATCCAAGCGCCTAAAACGATAAGGCTTAGTTTGAGTAAGATCAACAGCAACTCCAAACTTCACCTCGTCTCGAATCGAATTTCAACACCTTGCATGCAAATTCGAACTAATTTGCAAATATCGCTATGCTTCCAATAATTGATCAGTTCAGTGCGAGTGAGCATTCCCCGTTAAAAAAGCATCAACACGACACTTCACCTAGAAGAAAAAGCTAAAAGAAAACAAACTCTAGCAGTAACAATCCCAATAACAGCAGTAGACTAATGAAAGATAACAATAATCTCTTGAACAACAATCAAAGAATGTCATCGTCCTTGAAAATGGATAAAGTCGATGACTAATCAGCGAGTGATAATCGTCTGAAGTAATCCAAAAAAACACTTAATCTTCGCTTGGAAATCACAAACTCCAATCCGAACATCGATAACAGCTCAAAACAATCCGAATAAGACTAGACAATTCGAAATCCAGCTGCAGCGTGTAGTCTCCAAATACCTTCAATTCTACCAAATATCCGATAACCATCAGCAACTCTTCCTTCTCCTACAATAACGCATGGTTTTAGGCAACATCCAGCTTAATTAACTGCACTCGAGGGCAATAATTTCAACACTGAAATCATCATCAACAACAGATAAACTCGAGCTGCTACTAATAACAATGCCCCTAGTAACCCTAACAATATCAGCAGTAGCTTCACGCATAACAACCATAACACGCTTGTTCTCAGTACCCATCATCCACATGGCACATTCCTCTCCGCTAACACACCTTCACCGACGAATCTAAACAATAACCTAAACAACTCCAAGACATTCTTCGCGTCTGGTGCATTGCCGTACAAAGACACAAGGGAAAAGAGAGTACATTCAAATAATAATTCCATTCATTCAAATAATCTGCAGAACAGATCATTTAACTAATTCACAACACCTATTGGCGCTAATAACACTATGCCAAATTATCAATCGCATGGGTCTTATTAATTCCATAAGTCGATTGTACCGTAAAACGGGGAATATCTCAAATGGAATGAATTCTGTTTGAATAGTACAACAACAGTTTCACGTGCACCGAGATTAGAAGATAGATTTACGATTAACGATTTATTTGCTAAAATCAATGTATATACATAAAATGACTCCGTGGAATTCTTCAAAACACTAGAGTTCTTCAAGACATTAGCGTTGTGTCATGCAGTGAAGACAAAGAAGATACATGAAGAAGAACTAGATGAAATAATCGAGTAGAAGTATGAGAAGAATAGTACTATTGATAAAAAGGTTAAACATAGTAGTATATCCAATAATCTCAAGGGCAATGATGATAAAGCCACGCAGAATAATAATAATAAAAATAGCATAAATATAAATAATATAAATATTAACGATGCAGGTGGTGATAAGGAAGACAAAGAAGAAGACAGGAAATATAAATATGAATACATGAGTAAAGACGAATAAGCACAGCTGTCCATTGGGCAATAAGCTGGGATGATGTTTATTAAAAGTGGATTAGTGAAATCGAAGAAATATTATGATATTAAATATAAAGATAGAATTGTAAGATATGAAGTTAAACGAATTATATTCCCATCCGATTAGCAGACACTCTTTGGGATTATTCTTAAACCAGATGAGTAGCATCTGAATGCGTTAGCAGCATAAGGAAATAATCTATCATCGTTTAATACATACAATAACTACTACAATAACAATTAAAATATCAATAATAATAATAATAATAATAATAACAACATTAGCAGTGGTAATTCATTTAATTTTAATAATATAAATTCTAGCACAAATTATAATAATAATCCGATGAGCAAGAAGCACTCCACACCGACAGCAGCTTAGCATGCTTAAGCTGCATTTCATTAATTCGTTAGTAATGAAGCACGAGATAGCTAGCTGCTTGTGAAAGGTTCGTCCATGGAAATATTATCGAAATGTAATTTAACGAAATTTGAAAACGATGGGATCTTAAAAGATCTTTGGGTGCAATAGTCCAAAGGATTAAGATCTATATTCTTCGCTAGGAGAGTTATTGCTGAGTAAGACATCATGAATGCACCGGAGGATCTCATGAAGAACTTAGAATATCTCGGCAGTATTTCAGTTTTACCATAATTAATTCCATAGACAAATAATTTAATTTCTGTGTTCTAATCCGCTGGGATATTGAATTGGGTAGTAACATCAGATACGTAGAATTCATTGTTATCTGCGGCGTATTAGAGTAAATTGATTCAGCATGATACGATATTGCTATCATTGGATTAGCTGAATATTGAAGAACTAAAATATTAAGTCAAAAATCATTTGCTATTGATTTAGACATTGATCTTAGATGAAGATGAGTATGCTAATGGGTAATAGTAGTTATCTTAGTCATAGCCGTAATAAACAGCTTCAGCGAGTAATACATCCGATGGATTGGTGAATAAATAGAAAGAAATAGCATAATCTGTTAGAACATTAACGAAAGAATAATATAAACGTAGAATGTCAACTGCAGCTAATGGGAATAAAAAGGGAGGAAATAGCAATAGCAGAAATAATGGGAACGGTAGTAGTAATATGTCAGACAGAGAGAAACTATCGAAAATAGCGCTAGTTGTTGATGGAGCGGTGTTTAGTATTATTCTTAGTAATGAATATCTCAAAGCACATTTTTCGTTCTTATGCCATGCTTGCAATAGTGTCTTGGCATACAATTTCAATTCCTTATCGAAATCGCTGCTTATCAATCTCATCTAAGACGTAAAGATGGCTTTTTTGCATGAGATTTGTTGCATATTTTGCTTTGATTTTTACCATTTTTTGATTATTTTTGTTGAATTGCAGAGTGGTAGTGACAAGACGACAGTAATAACATTTGGCTATGGTTCAAAAGACAGCATGATGATGAATCAAAGTAACTTTTCATTCTTAATAGCTGGACAGAGCATGTGCTAGAAGAACATGGGGGATATTACGATCAGCAACTTCGGCGATGTGAAGAAACTGATCTTCGAGGACTCCATTGAAGTATCCGATAAGCTCTAGTATTTAGTTGTCACGAACACGAAATTGATCGTGCTGATTATGTTCTTGAATTACTTCTACTAGCTGCATAACTACTAAATAGCATCGGGATTAGTGTCTGGGTATCAAATCATTGTGAATATCTACATATCTTAGACGATTGGATCAGCGTATATTGTCCTAAGTAACTTCTCAGTGAATGCATAGAATTCTTTAATTCATCTAAGGCCTGAGTTTTATAGGTTCAGGAGAATTTAGAATAGCTGGATGCGCTCACATTTCATCGATTGCATGCTTTTCACAGTCATCCACGCGTTTATTGTGTCGCTTTTCTTAGAAAACCCATTAATGAGTTTTAACGCGGAAGAAAATGGAAAACTCACTGATTTTGACAATGCGAAAGGTGTATTCTCATTAGTCATGGGATTAGTGTTAATATTTATTGTCATGGCTGGCCCAATGAAGCATAAACTCTTAAATTCGATAGTCTTCATAGTGCTTTAGACATTCGTGTCATTTATCCCATCGATCATGCGATACAATACGAAATAGAATGAATTCAAGTAACCTTGGATTTTATCTAATCTGTTCACTGTGTGGGAAGGCTCAGCTGTGGTGATCATCATGATATGTATATTCTCGTTGGAGCTGTTCTACACTAGGTATGCGAGGTATTTCTTATTCCCTAAGCCGTTTAGATAGGTATTTGATGTCTGCTAGCTGAAGTTTTCGATGGAAAAGACTAAAACATTTGTAGATGTGATCAGTAGAATTGTCAATGATGTGAGGCTGAACTCGGAGTATCTCATGGGTGTGATTAAATCGCTGTTTTCGAAAACAGAAATTGATCCGTTTTTAAGGAAAAGTAAGCCAAAATGATAAAAATATTTAATTATCTTCTCTAACTTCTTATTTTCTTCTTCTACTAGTCCTCGATCCAGCACAAAAAATCGACGGTAACCAAGACATCCACCCTTAAACCTTGCAATTTAAAGACAAACACGTTGAGAAGAGCTATATCGATTACCGCTATGACATTATCACCAAGAAATTTATGCCTGCGTTGATTATAATCATGATTGGATTTATTGTATAAACAATCCTTGTCTACATCCAATATCTCGACAAAGACTTAAGCGAAACAAATCAAATCTTCCATGAGTTCATGACGTTCTCGAAGTTACTCGATTTACTCATAATCTTAGCATTTGAAGTCCTGCTTCTGTGCAAAAACAAGGAGTTTATTAATCTAAACCCTCAAAAGATTCTGCAGATGATTTACCATTATCTTCTACCGTTTGCAGTACTCAACTCAACTGTCTACTCGATTTACATGGGGGAAGATCTAAACATCGTTAGGGATGTTCTGTTTATATCAGCGTTCAATTGGGATTCGATTCCTCCACCAATTGCGATAGCGTATGGATTTTGCGTGGTATATTCGATTAAAACAATCGTTGCGATATTTGGAAGCTAGACATTCCTGTTGGAAGGCTAAAAGCAAGCGAAGAATTAGGTGTTATGCATGATAGCGTTTTTATTATTTATGACGAATAATTTTTCGGCATATTTCGCTCATGAAAAAGGACGAAGAAACACTTTTTCTACTAAAAATCGCATCAAATATGAAGAGAACACGGTTGACCACATTCTCGCTAATCTCTTGCCACCTTTCGTTAGGACAAGATTCAATAATTGTAAGGAAGTTTTTGAATTTGTTTTAATGTATTTTATTTGTGTTAATTAATTTTCTAGCTGGCAATGCAAGTATCGAAGAAGACTAAGGTGAAGTTGCTATTCTATTTCTGGATATCTGTGATTTTGATAATATCCTCAACTAAGAATACAATAAACTCATCAAATGGGTAGATAATCTCTACAGAATGTTCGATAAAATCTGTGTTGAATATGGTGTGTAAAAAATAGAAACTGTGGGGAAAATATACATGGCGTGTGCTGGGTTGAAACTCACCAAAGAAGAGAGATTACGACAGTAAAAGATGCTTGGTGATAACGAAACTAAGAGATTAGTTCTAGCAGCACAGGAAATGCAAATCAAAGCGAAGACTCATCTATGGAGTATCAACAAGCATACCGAAGTCAAAGTTGGTATCCATTATGGGAAAGTCATCGCTGGTGTTATTGGAGCGCATAAGCCATAATTCAGTTTGATTGGGGATACCGTTAACACAGCGAGTAGAGTATGTTCTTCATGCAAAAAAGGTAGAATTAGTTTATCTTCAGAGGCTCACTAGCGAATAGGGAAGACTGAATGGCTGTTCATCGAACGAGAAGTAGAAGCAAAAGGGAAAGGGATATTAACAATATATAGTCTAGCTGAGAATATCGCTAATATGATGATAAAAGTGAATAATATTGTGAATTATGGCAATATCGGGTCAGCATAATAGGATGGACGTTCTAACCCCGATGGACATAAGCTAACAAATGGTAGTAATTAGCTTAACACCAGTAGCATAGGAAACAGTAATCAAGCGAAGAAATTCTTCTAGAAATATGATAATAACCAAGTCAATAGAAATTCACCGATGTTATCGTCGAATAACCTTAAACCGAATAATAGCTTTGTGTGGCCATTAGGGCAGAGTTAGAGTCCGTTAATAAGACGGAATTCACTTGATAATCCATCGATTCCACTGCCATCAAGCTTAAGATAATTAGATTAAAGTCCATAAGGAGTTTAGAAAGCATCTAAGATAAATGTGAGATCTACGGATAGAAGGAATAAGACGTAAATGAGTGAAATAGGAGACTCACAGAATGTTAAACGAAACAACGATTCACTGCACAAAGCCAACGAAGATACAGAGAATAATAATCTTCATATTAATCAAGACGCTGAGGATTCATTTGATCAAGGGAATATCAAGCGATCTAAGGAAATCGAACCAGCTGGAACTGCAAATTTAAATAGCAATAATCACAATGACAATAGCTAAATGAACGACTCTCGGTAGGTGACTAGCACATAGAGCATCTAATCCACTTAGATTAAACGAAAAATCAGATATTCCAAGACAATGATCGTTCCACCTCGAATATCTTCGTTGAATTCCCCTGGTCCACAAGTTTTAGAGATTTTAGATATCCGAGAAGAAGAAATCGATCCTGAAAAGCGCACTTACGAAGAAGAAGAGCGCAAAGACGGTAGACGATCACGATCACACAGGAAAGGAAGAATGGAAACTATTGTGTTTACATAAGGGAAAAAACAAAATCAAGACACAAATGCATAGGAACCTATGATCAAAGTATCGAAGTTTCTGTTAGCTTTTTAAAAAGGCAGTGAGGATATTCTCTAGAAATTCGAGTTGAATAGCAGTGCGGAATGCAGCTAGTGGATACCGTTGAGAGTTTATCTTGTTTTGATGACAGCACATATGCTTCTTCTGCTGTAGGTATTCTTGAATTTATCTGTGCTATCTACCAACTCGTAAGTTATCGTTCTTGTTCTCAAAGCGTTTTAGTCGACTTTGACGATCATTCTATTTGTGATTCTTCCGAAACTAGCTTAGAAAGTGATACTATTTAGGATTGTCACACATTTATATTATTTGATATCTCATGGGATTGCTATGGCTACTGCATTGCTGTTCTTGGATAATCATGGGATGCTCGATACTATACTATTAGAGCATTTAATTGTGCTGAATGCGTCTTAATAGGTATCAGTGATTCACTTCAATATGACATTTCACTTCTCAGCGATAGTTCTTGGATTCTGGACGTATATGTTCCATAGGACGGATAGGACAGAAATGATTCATTTAATAGTGCTGCATGTGCTATTTGAGCTCTATCGATGCTACGTTCGATGGGATGTGAAGATAGAGAACTACAATAATCTTGTCGCTCATGAGATTAAGAAGCTTGAAAAGGATAATTTATTGAAATATCTTGTCCCCAAACATATTCTAACATAATTCTTGTAGAATAAGAAATAATTCTCCGAGATATCGGAGACACTTGAGAATGTTACGCTGCTGTTTGCAGATATTGCTGGGTTTACAAGCTATTCAAGTAATAAACAGCCTTCGGAAGTTGTGAAAATGCTGAGGAATCTGTTTACATCGTTCGATTAACTGTGCTTGAAACATAAAGTGTACAAGGTGTATACGATTGGAGGTAAGAGGGGGGAAAAAGGGAATGAGAGAGATAAAATTGTGATTATTTTTATGATTTGGACACGTTTTTTATTGTTTTGTGTAGATTGCTACGTGGTTCTTGGTATGGTTGACAAATATAATCGATCATATGCTGAAGAATGTGCGAATGTAGTCAAAATGGGGTTTTCAATGATTTAAGTTATCGAGAACATCAAAAGGGAACATCATGATTTTGCCATGGTCAACATGCGAATCGGCATTCATTTAGTAAAATCTAATACAATATGCGCGTTAAAGGTTGACTTATGGTTGTTTGTTTTTTCTTTTTTTCTATTAAGGGTGAGAAGATCCTTGGAGGGATTATCGGAACTAACATTGTGCGTTATGATATCTTCGGAAAGGATGTAGTCATTGCGAATAAGTACATAATAATAGGCTTTATCATTTTGATTGCTAAAATGTAGTAACAAACCTGTTTTCTTTGTTTTTGTTTTGTACCCAGAATGGAATCGAATGGGTATATGGGAAAGGTGAATGTTAGCGATGACACAAAGAAATTCTTGGAGAGCCATTTCCCAAATGAGTACAAGTTCGAGATGAATAAAGAAGTCGAGCTGAATAACTTCTAAACAGATGGGAATAATCTTAAGATAAAAACATATTTTATTGAGCAGGGTGATTTCAATCCGGATATGATTGATCCGATTGATTCCGATGAAGCTGTTCAGTGAAAGATTGGGATAGTATTGTAGGGAAAAAGTAATAAGGTTTCAAATTAAAGGTAGAGGGTATCTCAGCACTGATAAGTAGATTATAATATCCTATGGTCTCTCTTGTCTTGGATTATGACAAAATCTATCTCAAAAATAATTCAATATCGCATGTGGAAAGAAAATCAACAAAGATCACTCTAATTAGCAGCCAAAAAAAAATAATCTTATTGTTCTTTTAGAACTTTTTTTATAAATACTTTTTAGTCACATATTATTTTCTATATCTGTAGCAATAAAAAACTCTTTTATTTGTGATTTTCAGCTGCCATATAATTAAGGATAAAAGTCAACGTTTATTCCTCCTCATCAGACTTTTCGATATCATTAATTATTCTATTCCTTTTTAATCTTAGACAATTTAATCAATTCAATTACGATTTTAATAGTATTATTACAGCAAATTGGCTATTTCAATTATAGATTCCAAATCCGAATTCATCAAGAAATATACATAAAAAAGTAAATATAAAAACATTAAACGAGTCAATGATTAAAGGATCAAATAAAAAAATTATCTATTTGGAAAGGGATCCTGGTGTTGATGATGAAATAACTATTTTCATGGGTTTCTTAATTAACATGGACATTGGTTTGTTCTGGAAGGAAGGACATATTTTAGGCACATTATTCCCCTATGAATGATTGAAAATCCATGAAGTTTGCATTTTTTTATATTATTTTTCTTAACAATCTCTTTCAAATATCATACATTTCTCATTCTTTAATCATGTCAAAGTGAAAAGATATTCGTGTTAGTTTATGCCTCATTTTCCCCCTATAAATCCCACCTCATCACGTAGAGAGAGAGGAATTATTAAACAATTATATTATAAAAATTCTTACAAATCGCATCATTCTTTTTAGAAATATTGAAAAACAAACCAGTCTAGTCTTCCATCCGAAACTAAAACATGGAACAATCAGAAAAGAAAACAATGTGGCTGGATTGCGATCCTGGCGCTGATGATGCAATGGCGATTTTCTTGGCTTGCTACTCCCCTAAGATCGATTTGTTAGGTATGAGCAGGAATAAACCATGAGAATAAATCAATGATAATTACGCTTCCAACTTAATTTGTTTTTATTTCTCTAGGTATATCCACTGTCCATGGTAATTCCTCTTTGGAGAAAGTTACCAAGAACGCTTTGAGAGTGCTAAGAATGTGCGGTGTTCACAATATCCCTGTTCTAAAGGGTTTATCTCGTCCAATAGTCAGAGCCCCACCCGCAAACGAAGATTGTTTTCATGGAGAAAGTGGAATCGATGGATGCGTGCTCCCTGAAAGTGATTAGTAGCCCATAACATAAGACGTTATCCATGAAATCTATACTCGTATTAAATCAGCCAAGACAAAAGTGCATTTTGTAGCTACTGGCTGTCTCACGAATTTAGCTACTCTCCTTATTGCATTTCCAGATGCGAAGCAATACATTGAATAGATCTCTCTCATGGGTGGAGCTGTAACTCTTGGAAATCAAACACCTTCTGCGGAATTCAACATCTGTAATAAACTTTTCGCAAGAGAGATATCATTGTAGATATATATATTTATCAACCTTTTTTGTGGTTAGATTCTGATCCTGAAGCAGCTAAAATGGTCTTCCGCTGTGGACTCCCCTTAGCAATGTCTCCTTTAGATTTAACCTTGCAAGTGAAAGTCGACGATGCTGTCATTGCTAAGCTGGAAAGCTTTAACTCAGTTTTTGGCAAGAATGTTATAGGATTTTTAACTTTCTACCTGCAATCCTATAAGTCCACCTATAATTTTGATTTCGCACCTTTACATGATCCTTGCGCAGTGTATTATATCATTAACCCTTCTGCATTTACAGCAAACCTACGGAATGTTGAAATTGAAACGAAATCTGAGTTCTCTGATGGGCGAACAGTGGTCGATGAGTATGGTGTGACGAAAAGAGTTAAGAATTGCTTAGTGCTTTCGAACATGGATACAGACGCATTCTGGAATGATATGTTCGAAGCACTCATAATATCAAATCAAAATTCACCAATGAATAAGGAGCAAGATGAAAATACCTAGGCTCGTTAGTGAAAATATGAATTTACGTACGTATTATTTGTAATGTACATTTTTAAAAATATTACAAAAAAAAAGAAGTTTTTTGAGTTTTTTTGAATTAAAACAACAACAAACATAAGCTATCTCTATGTATCATACTCACTATTTCCCTTATTCTTGTATCAACAGACATTTTATTTTTGTTCTCCTTCATTACTTCCATTTTCTTTTCTTTCTCCCTGCATTTAGCTTCCTTCTCTCGCAATTGATTTATTAATCTCTGTTAATGCAAATGACGCATCAGCTATTATCTTAAGATAAGGTTAAATCACTGGTCTAATTCTCTCAACTAATTTCAGGCAATCTCCACAATGAATTGAATGCCATCCTTTATACAACACAGCTGTGCTTTCGAGGAACTAAAAATGCTAAAGTGCTTCTTTAGCAGATTTAGGGAAAAATCCATGTTTCTTCTGATTCTAATGCAGAATAAACTAATAATCCTTTAGAATCTGAAATATTCTTGCATACGCTTGTTGGATTTATTTGTTTTATTAGAATTAACTCTCCTAAAGATTGTTGTTAGGGATACACAGCTCCAAACTAGATTATATTCTCCTTTGCAAGGTTTTAAAAGAATCTCTTAAAGTCTAATTATCTTAGATTAGTTCTTTCCCTTTTTATTGACTCTATTCTAAAATAATTTTGAGACATTTAATTTCATCATGCGTTTCCTCACAGATCACCCAGGAGCTTCCACATTTCTCACAATGTCCTTTGATCTCTCTGCATTCAGCCTCATGGTCGGCGATAAAGCTCTTGTACATGCTAGCACCACAGCCAATGCAGATGCATATTTTAAACTTGCAATTCTATTCATGGCTGGAAAGTTGTTAAAAAGTCATTTTGGTATGGCAATGCTAACATTCAACAGAACGAAATAAACAGGCCTTCATGTGCTCATTGAGTAGCTTTCTTTGAACTGATTCCTAGCAGCGCTCGTTAGGATTCTAATCACTGCAATTAGGGCATTATTAAACAACATTTTAACACTCCAAATCAAGATGCTTCTACATTGCATTTCTGACTACACATTCATCACATAATTCACACTAATTTAACCTCCATTCGCAAACTTTATCATGATCTTGCAAGAGTTTTTTTAATATTTTTTCCCCGCAACCTTCATTAGGGCAGATTACCAAGGCATATTCGCATTCTTGTTCAAGGTGTTTTTGATATTGCTCATAGTTAACGATCACCTTGCATCCATTTGGTTCATTTTCACAAGTAATCTTTAAATTTGATAAATGTTTGTAGAAATAAGGATGCGGCTTCTCACCAAAGCAATCCACACAACCTAGTGATTAGAAGCAAACAAAGAAAATTATTACATTAAAACTTTTAAGGTCTCTTTCCTTCCTGATGATTTCTATCAGCGTGATTAATCAAATTTAATTGCTTTTTTAATTTCTATCTATGTCTGCTTTTTTCCCTTTTGGAACTATGGTTTCTTTTCTTTCAATCCCTCCCTACTCATGAATGTCTCCTATACTTTCAATTTTGATCGCTTACCTGAGATAGGACAAGTTGTGTTTCCCTTGCGAAACCAATCTTAAATGCATTTCAAGCAGACATGCAACTTACATGTGGAACATTCAATAGGTTCCCAGATGAGATTCTGACAAACCGGGCAGATCAGATCATCATCTTCTTTATTGTCTGTGATCTGGCTAGAGAGGATAGTCAAATTGCATGATTATCTATCAATGATCGCCGACTAATTGGATTCCCTAAAGCCGCTTTGATTTTTCATCCCACTTTGACTTTACTCATTTGAATTACTGTTCCTAGAATCACTCATGAAAATGTATTTGTGCGAGTGTTTTTCAATATGAATATATGATCTATTTCCTGGGAGGAGGAGAAGATTGTAATTACCAATTTGATGTTACCCTTCGATATTAATT
>Ga0302271_10003219_pt1 | contig 13980 bp, 8 predicted proteins | sample III_Bog_N1_1_FD_198767 | JGI IMG/M metagenome (GOLD analysis project Ga0302271, IMG submission 198767) | Peat permafrost microbial communities from Stordalen Mire near Abisko, Sweden - III_Bog_N1_1 | ecosystem: Environmental > Terrestrial > Soil > Wetlands > Peat | place: Sweden: Abisko... | reverse complement strand
ATAGATTTTTGTCTGCTTTAAGCTTCTTATTTTTAACTTTTAATAGACATTCAGATTTGTTTGTTTGCAAATACAAAATTCTTTCGAATTTTTTGAGTTAATAAAAACTTTTTTTTTTTATTTGGAACAGATTCTTCTGGCATGTTCTCTGCTTTCTTCATAGTATATTGCATTCTATTGGTCCTTCTATTCGTTCCAATTCCTGTTTCAGTAGTGTATGAGGCATTCAGAGTAATAACAATTCTTTGAATTAAATTGTAGAGTCTAAACATTATTCTTTTTTGACTCTAAAAATCAAAGGTACATCGAAGCAAACTCGTATTAACTGACAGGATTCTACAGAGAGAAGCACTGTTCTCTTGTTTTATTACCTTAGATTTCAAAGAGTAAGTTATTAAGAATTTTAAAGAAGAAAAAATTATTTTCTCATCATTTATTCGAAGAAAGTTAAGAATTGTTTTACTTAATTTTCTAGCTCAAAATCAATCGAATATGATTAATTCAAGAAATTTATGACAGAAGTTTATCTTCACCGAAAAATCAGTGTCAAACGAATCAGACAGCTTTATTTAAACCTCGATAAAAATGATTCTAAATCTATTTAAATGAATGAATTCTTCGATATTATCGATGTATTAGAGAAGAATCCACAATTCTAGATTCCAACGTTCCCAGACTACAAATTATGGGATAAACTTCGAGAATTTGCTAAAAAAAATTTATATATGAAAGTTATCGCAAAGAGTAATTGGTTCACACTACTTATGGTGCTAGTATTAGCTGGAAACTGCACAGTTCTATTCATAAGCATGACGAGCAACGATCAATCTCAAATCGATCTTTGTGATGCCTTCGATGATTATTTCTATTACGTTTATATTCTCGAAATGATTATTAAATTAATCGGATTGGGTATTGAGAAATATTTTGATGATTCTTGGAATGTTTTTGACTTTTCCATGGTTGTTCTCTCGACGTTGAGTCTCGCACTCTCCACAACACTCTCGTTCCTTCGTAGTACGAAATCCGCTAAGGCGACTAAGTTGCTAAGACTTACAAAAGTCAATAAACTTTTTAGAATATTTAAAGCTCTCAGATCGATTAAATTTCTGAATCTGCTATTCTCTGGTGCGGAACTCTTCTATCAAGTTAAACTCCTCGTCCAAAAGATATTAATGTGCCTTCCTATTGGTAAAAAATAATCTACTTTTTGAAGTTAATTATTACTAACTTCACTTGTTTTTTCTCTCTTTACAGTTATCCGTTTGATTCCTGTAAACCTAATGCTTATGTACATCTATTCATATATCGCTCTAGAAACCTTTAACACAGACACATTCACATACAATCCTGGTTCTCCTTATGATTCCAAATATGCTAGCTTCACATCATTTTAAGATTCCTTGATGATATTCTTTTAAATAACTCTCGAAGCCAGCTGGAGCTAATATATTTATGATAATATCTTCAAATTTGGCAGCCCTCTGCTGACTCGTGCAATCTTTGTATCATTCGATTTCATCACGTAATTTATCCTTCTGTCTCTTATCAAAGGTATTGTCTGGGAGGTGTTTACAGTTGTAAACGAAGAGATCAAGATTCATGAAGCATCTGCTGCTAAAAGAAGTGATTCCATGTTTCTCAAACTGTAGAATATCAATAAACTTCTTTTTCTGAAGCCGATTGAACCGAATAATGAAGAGAGTAGTCCATTGAATAAGTAACTAATAAAACGAAAGAGAAGTACACTCAATAAACCCTCTGCAGTATATCCTTTACCGAATAATTTAACTTTAGCGATTTCCTCTAATATTAATCAAAAGAATTTTTCGATTATTTCGTGCAACACTGCAACATCATCAAGTTAATTTGGTAGTATTTCATCAGATCTAAAAGGTATCATGATGTATGAAGATATTCTGAAAGCTCTTTTACCAGAGAATCCAATTCAAAAAGGCAAAGAAAGAGAAGAAAAACAAATTTTAAACAATTCAAAATTGCAACCTGTGAAAGCACTGCAAGAAGAAGAGGAAGAAGAGGAGGAGTTTATTAACAAAAGTAAAATAGAAACCATTAAAGATGCTCCGAAATTCAAGCCAATTGGGTTCACTCATTCACGTAACGGATCTTCAAACGCACCGCCTCCTCCTTCAATTCAAACAATCTAAAACCATGATCTAGATGAATAACCTAATAAACAAAATTAAATGTATCCTGAAAATGATGATTTTGGGATTAAAGCAAATGAATCTAAAGCAGAAGCAATCAATGATAATTCGAAAGAAACTGATGCACCGACAGTGAAAAAGTCAACAAACAAGCAATTCAAATTAAAACCAAATTAGGTAGCATAAGGAGGTGAAAAAACAACAAATTCCTCACAAAAGAACATAACTAAGAATTGTCCATCTTCTTCGTCAGATGAAAACTCAGTTCATAGCGAAGTGAATCTGAAAAACCCTCTCATTCAGCATCTTTCGTTGAAGTAAAAGCTTTTTTGTATTGCCATTTTATTCAAATATTTTTACAATGATATTTGATTTGCTAGCGGGGGATAATAAAGCTAATTTATCAGATAAAGTACTAACAATTCTCAAAGTGAAGTGCCCGAACCCACTGTAGATCTTAAAAAACAACAAAACGATTAAATTTTCTGGTTACGGAGACACATTAAGCCGTTTAGTTTCTTGGTGAAAAAGTAACTGAGTTCGAAGAGATCGTTAGATGGATATGTGAACTTTAACGAAGAGTTTGTGCTCTCTGATGACGAGGAATCTGTGAAAGAATATGAGAAATAAATGGATGCATTTATTTTTGAAGAGGAATCTGACAAAGCAGCTTAGGAGAAACTCATTTAAGAGGGTGTGGATGATATGGGCTAATTGAATTTCCAATACATGATGAAGAGGGCGTTGCTGAAAGATTCTAATTTGGATTTGGTAAAAAAGTTGGAAATTGATTATTTTCAGGCTAGTTATGGAAATTTCTTTAATTCCTTCAATATCACGAATTTAAATCCACTGTTAAGATACGAGAGCTTTCTCATTTACAATCTACAAAGAGCACTGCGACATAAGGCCTTGAACATGGATTTCTTCTTTTAAGTCATCGTTAATCTTGAAGCGAATATCTCAGCTACTATTCTTAGAAAAGGCAGCTTAGCTAAGATACTCTTCTAAGTAAAAATCTTAAAAAGTATTCATATTTTACTAACTTTTCTAATTTTAGGATTCTGAAGGCAATTGGGTGAGTCTCAAGGAAATAAACAAAAAAGTGTATCCATGTCTGCTTGGTTAAGGGCCTTGGAGTTTCTATGATACTGTTTTCAATCAAGAAAAAGAACTGTTTGTGAGCAGGGATTTCTTTGTTTTGAATCAGAATAAAACAATGCAGAATTTGATCTTTGATTTTTATTCTGAATTGAGAACATGTGCAAGGTGCATTGATAGAGATCACTCGTTCCTAGGAGTCAATCCTGAATATGCAATATAGTAAGTGATTTGATTATTATGTGTTTGATGAAAGGTTTAAATCTTGTTTTGGTTGTTTTTTTCTTCCCTTAGCGATTTCTACTCGATGTTCATTGAGAATAAAAAAGAAGAAGCTGTTATTGCAGATGTTATAAAAACCTAATTAAGGCAAGCTAATGTTACGAGTAATTAAGAAAATAAGAATTAAACTGAAGATAAAACACCTAAAAATAATATTTCGAAAAATGGATAAAATTAGTATTAATCTAGTTAATTAATTGAAAGTGAATAGTCTCTGCAACCAAAAGCATAATTTAATATTAGCAATAATAATTCAAGCTCTGTTGGTAGTAGCAATACTAACGTTTAAAATACAACTGATGCGTTATAAGTGCCTATATTTGGGAAGAAAATCATGATTATGATTCTTTCTTACATTGGAGAAAGTGAAACGGAGAAGAAAGAAGATAAAAGGAGGTAAAGTTCACAGTCAAATCAGGACAAGAAATAATCAAGATTCAGTGAAATTTTCTTAGAACACGAATAAGAATCACCTAAAACTGTGAGATAGACTAAGCATAATAGCATAAAGTAGCTGAATATGGATGAAATTAACAAGAAACAAACGAAAGATAAAGATAAAATTAGTGATTAAAGCACATTACCAATGGGATTTATCGTCGATATGATTCAGAACCTCGCCGATATTTTACAGTTGCATTCACATAATTTGTTTTTCTAGTTCTCCAGCTTGCTCAACTAGAAATTACGTTGTGAGAACTACTTCGATAAAATCATCTGCGAGAACGTTGCTGAAGTTGAAAAACTTAAAGATTAAAAGGAAAAAATTTAGAAAAAAACTAATCAAATGAATGATAAAAATAAGAATATCTTTAAAAAAATGACTACTAAGCACTGAAGGAACAATCAAAACATAAGAAATAAAATTCCTAGAATCTTCAATTTAATTATTATTTATTAAAAAGTTGTTTCATCTTTTTAAACACTTAAAACCATGAATAAACCAATAATATTAGTTGAACTCAATTTGAAGCCATTTATGATTCTGCAAAACGTTAGCAATTTGTGGGTGAATATTCTTAGTTTTTCGATTTAGAGAACTCGAAATATAAAACGCTTAAAAAAAAATATATTAAGGAATGATTTCCATCAACCTTTTTCAAGATATTTAGTATGAAGTTATCTTCGCTAACTAAGAAGCGACATACACACAGTTGTGCTTAGCTGAAACAGCCAGATTTGGCATTAAGTGATCTTCATCATCAGTGAAATAAAACGGAGTGTATTCTAATTATTTTTCGTCTTTTTATTGCAGTACTTAGAATGCATAATCCGATGTCGCAATGAATAGTAAATGCTAATAGAAAGCAAACGAAATTATGACATCATTGTGATAGAGTTTGATTTTCCGTAGAGATAAAATTGTTGCCCGCAGAGGGTTAAATTAGAACAAATGTATGAATTCATCCTCTCCTGCGACAAATATTTGATTTTTCAGCTAGTTTATCTGCATAGACCATGGATCAAACCCTAAAGACTTTGAGGAAAAGATTATTTTGTTTTTTTCAAAATCATAGCATTGCAGTATTTGCAATTCAAAAATTGTGAACACTGCATATTTATTTTATGCGATAAAGTCTATGCACTCAATTTATCCTTTAACTGGAAGATCCTAGAGAATTTATGGGTTTTTCATGGTGTGCTCGATGTGAGCAATACCGAAATGCAAGTTGCCTCCGAGGATTAGTTCATAACAAATCTTTTCGTTTTTTAGTATTCTTGCTGGGTTGATAATGAGGGATCTGACGGAATAATTTGTGTCTATTTTTAAGAGAGCAGCTGTCTGTTTTTCTCCTGGTTATTCGCTAGATGTTGAGAATACGTGAATACCAGTTTGAGCTGCAAGACATACATAATTATCACAGAGACTGAACACTCCATCAGTGAATTAGCATTAAGGGCTTGAAAACATCTTTTTCGTTTTGAGAATATTTTTTTTGGTGTGATAATAATAATCTAGATCTAAGAGAAACGCTTTGCCGCTGCTTTTTTACCAGCCACCGCATACAGCGATCATCATAGTGGAGCTAGCATTCAAGATTAATCGTGATATTTTGTGGTCTCCCGAGAATGATACTGTATCAGTGGGATGGATTAATGTGGAAACTGAATCGGAAGGTGAGGATTATGAAACCAAATGATTTTCTGATTAGTATTATTGTTAGGAATCATTTTTACTCGCTAATTTGCTTTTAGAGTAGATCGACTAATCAATTGCATTAGTGTTAGAAGTAATTTATTCCTTTTAGTTGTTTTTCAGAGATTTTTAACTTTCTTATGATTGAATACTGGCATTCTCATCAGCTAATTTGAGATGTTTGCTTTTATTTGATAAAGCAATGCTAGAATCCTGTATTTTTTTAATTTTCTTCTTCAGATCATCTGATAAAGCGAGTTATTCATTAGTTATCCTTTACAGCACTGATGGGTTTTATGGCTGAGAAGACACATCAACATGTTTGTCAGCAGCAGTTTCAAGTAAATTATTCTGAGAACTATTCAAACCACGAGATTAAGATTCAAATTATTTCTAAGAATGTGAATCCAGCTAGTTTTGATGTTAGTTCTCTTAGTAGTTTGATGATTCTATTTCTTCTACTTCAAATTATTTTTGTGCTGATTTCTCTTATTCCTAAGAACACAGGAATTCCTTCTATTTTAAGCCTGATAATTAGCTATTGAGTTGCAACGACTAAGTTTATTAAGAATCTTAAGATAAATCTGTTTATTGTGATTAATATTGAGATTCTCTTAATTCCTATGTTTACTGCTCTTTAGGGCTTTCCTTTTTCATCTATGATGTTCCTGAAATCGATTCTTCTACCTGTTAACTTTCATTATTTTCCATCAATGCATTCTGCGACTACTACTATTACATCATTTCTTTCATCAAAAGTTTCGTGAAAATATTTGTTTTTTGCTACGATTCAGATGCTAATGGTTCAATCTGAACTTCGTCATCAGTGAATTTCTAAGATTTATGTTATTATTCCATCTTTTTAGTTTTTTTATTTTTCTTTTACTTATCCTTCTTGGATTATTTCTTTTTTCTATTATTATTCGTATTCATTTTATATTCCTCATCTTCATCTGATTCTTCATCACTTTCGTCTCTAATCTTCTAATGATTCTTATTCCCTTAACTACCTCTTGTAGTAAAACCAACTCGATCAGGTTCATTAGGCGTAGAATCATCTTCCTGAAGATTTCTCGTCATTCTTTTTTTCGAAATAAAATTCTCAATTACTTCTTTAATTTTCTCAAAGACCTCATCAACTTCTTATTTCATGATTATATCAACAAGCTTATCTTACTGGGAAAGCATATCTTAACATTTCAACAGATTGCTCTTCATTCCATCAAGGCAACCCTTGAAAGCCTCTAATTTAGTTTTCTGCTGCTACTTTTTCATAGCTTGGAGTTACTCAAATCCCCCTTCAATTTCCATATTCTCATCTGTCTCTGAGCTAATACTCTACAACAAAGCATCTACTCCTTCTTTTAGCTTGTATCTTGATGTCTAGGATTAAAGAAATTTCTCTAATGACTCTTAACTCCACTGCGCTTAATTTGATTATTCTATCCTCGGTACTTCTCGGTACGCTCTTTCTTGTAGATATCTATATGTATCCCTTCCAAGTTATTCTAGCTTTATGTAATTAAGATTCAGTATGCCTCTTATATACACCTCATCTTCTTGCATAAACTCTTCTTGCATCTGCTTATAACACTTATTTATGCTCCATGAATCAACTTCCAGTGTATCCTCCAAATGTTAGCTTAAACACGCTTTATTTAAAAGATTATCGCCTTCTCCTAAACACTGCTAGCAATATAATCGCATACTATTCTGACACTGCTGATTTAAGCATAGGAATACTGCGGGCTAATCATCATGAACCAAGCATTTCAAACCATCTAGTTTATAATCTACTTTTGCCATCTTTTCAACTTCAACTTTACCCCGCTGAAAATCTTAAATCTCTTGGAAATATTTGTTTTTAATTAATTTTCTAATATTTTATCAAATCAAAAACAACTTCTCTCCCTCCCCAAGGATTTTAAAGCAGCCAACCAACATTGAATTCGATCATTTTGCCACTTCCTTGAAATTGGATCTATTTTTCCAATAATTTCCTCAAAAAAGGCATCAATTAAAAAAGAAAAGTACTTTCATAAATAGCAGAAAACTTTTATCATATTTTATCATCAGTTTCATATCATATTTTAGCTGAATTCGCACATAATTTTGAATCCTTTAAAACCTTCCTTTCGTTTATCCACACTTTATTTTTCAAAAATATGCGAATAAAACGAGTTGTTAATTATTTGATTTAAATCAAATCTATCTATCACACAGTGCTATTAATTCAAAAAGGATAATTTTATTATAAATGGTACCTTAAGGCATTCCTCCTAAATTTAGTGGTGTCTACAATGAAAATTTCTCAAAGGGAGTGCAATTGAAATTGAAAGCTAAAGGTGATTGCATATCGGAGGCTTTCTTCATAGGGTAGATTACAGGTGGAATAAATTTTAAAAGCTCCGATGGGTTGTTCTGCGAAATAGTCTTAGATGTTGGCCCACATTGGAATCTAATAAGAGGAGCTCAATAGCGCAATGAGAATTCCTCAAATGATTTCAAAAGCATACAAACTTAAACTGCTTATGCTGAGGTATTTTTGGATTTATCTGAATGTAGAAAGCCTCAATGCAGCTGAAAACTTTTAAAATCTTTTTGTAGAGCCATAATCTAATATGTCTTAATTTTGAACTAGGAGGGGTAGATGTTTGTGTGGAGTCATCCCATCGATTTAGAATTCAAAGTTGGAAACATCAATGGGTGGTAACAGACCTTTTTAATAAACCAGAGCATTCTTTTATTGGATGGCAAATTATTAGAGGTTCCTCTCTTAAATTTCTATTTTGTGAATTCAAAAAGGCCAAAGGGAGTCATAAAAGTCTGGAGACTCGATGACACGAATAAAATAGATGCAAGTAAATAGAACAATAAATACATCAAACCAACAAAAAATATTTGAACACTTGGAGCTTTCATAAGGCTAGCATCTTCAACAACTTTAATTCTCTCAAAAACTATAAAATTCTAAAAAGAGCTAATTTGATTATGTATTGTGTTTCAATAAGTATCATATGGCGTAGTGAATTTTCCAAGAGAAGATGGATATCACAGATTAGAAGTTGAGACATGGTCTCCGATGAGTGATTGGCAATTTTCTAATTTCGCATTTTTCCTTGGAACTTAACCTCGATTACCGAATCTAGATCTATCTAAGCTAGTTGATAAGAGAAACGAAATACTTGGAGTATCTAGTGGAAAGGTTATCATCGAAGTTGAGGTAACAACAACAATGAAATCAAAAAGCACATACAATCCTTAATTTTTGTTAACATTCCATTTGGGATTTTGAATTCATTGTTGGAAATCTATTTCCTTTTGATTGTTTGATCTTGTTTTATTAACATCCAACAGGTCATATTAAGAAACTTTAATATTATTGATGTTACAGGATAAGAGAAGCATACATTTTCCTAGGAGTGATTTTTCAGTTAACTAAATTGTTCTGCTCAAATGGATATTATTTATATATTTTATTAGTGTTGTTATATTCCAGTTTTAGATTTGTTTGATTTTCCCAAATAAATAAGTTGTAAAAATTGTTTCATAAAAATATTGTTTCTTATGAAAATGAAGAAATCTAAAGAAATTTGTGTAAAAAAGAAGATTGATTACATTAGAATAAAGATAGTGCATGATGAGGAGGTAATAAATCAATCAAATTGTCGTCGATTCAGTCGTAAAGTGAATCACATATCTACCACAAGAAGAATTTTTTTTTAGAAAACAATAAATAAAATAATTTAAAAATATTTCGAAAATACCTGTAAATCTATGAGAAACTTTCTAATCATTTGGCTTCTCGCCCTTTCTGTGTCCAATGCATATAACATTATTCCACTACCTTATTAAGCTCATAGCATGAATGATTTAGATCTTATGCTCCAGGAACTTCTTAAAGGTATGCTTTTTTATGTCTCTCACGGAAAAGAGCAAAATAAATGAAAATCATTTTAAAAGGTGTGAGTGATTTCAAGTTTGATGTGTCCCTTGCGAGTGAAGAAAGTTGTAGAAATTTTTCTTCATGGGAGAGAGACAATTCCCAATGTGGCTACTATGGTTACGGGATCAAGGTACTTATTGACTGTTTTTTACAAGAATCTTGATAAACAAATTAACTAGGTTTCATTTGAAACAAAATGCATTTTACCATAAAAATAAATTTAAATCATTTCAGGTGAGAATCATTTTAAGATTATTTTTTAAGCCCAAAAGGCTCCATTTTATTTGACTCCTTTAAACTTTTCAACTTATTTAATCAGTAAATATTTCCTTCAATTTAGAGGACAATTTTAAATGCTATTTTGGATTAAATCTCCCTCTCAGATTGATTAAGGTACCTTTTTGAATTACTAACTAAACTCAATATTTTTGTAGACATGCTGCTTGGCGTTGAGAGGTGACTGCAGTTAACAACCAGTGTTTAACTAGTGGTTTAACGTGACCACAGATATGTTGAAACTATTAAGAAATCCAAAATATTAGTTTATTCTTTCAGAAAACACCACAATCTAAAAATATGCTAGAACGAAGTATTTCGCATTTAATTTCTAGTATTCTAGCAGAGAAGTTGCTGTAACTACATTCTTCATCTATGAATTCCTGAAAACAGTCAAAGAACTGAACCTCAATATCAAATTTGTAACAATTTTACATCAAAAAATGTGATGAATTTTAGAAATAATTGTGTTTTTGATGTAAATGCAAAAACAATCTAATAAACTCAGGTCACAGGTACAACTTCTTTGATTGAATACTATGACAGTAAATGTTCAGTCAAAGGAGCTTGCAATCAAATGGAGTTATACATAGCAAACTCTGAAATAATTCTTCAAGAAAAAGGAACCAATCAAAGCCAGCATCGAGCAGTGTAATTCAATTCTGCTTCAACGAAACTACTATTATTCTGTAAAGAAGGATTCCCAATGTATGCTCAGAAATCAGAGATTCCAATGTAACTCTGGGAACCATCATACCAAGATATGATAACAAACACATTTGATCTCTTCTGGAGCTCTCTCTGCCCTAAAACCTAAATTCAAAATCCTGGTACGTATCTTTGAATATTGTTTAATTTGACAAAATTATCTTTTTCTTTGTAATTTCCTTTAGAAACCAGATTTCGAATAACTTCCAATCTCAATTCTGAGCAAATTGCAGTATCTCTTCAAGCTGCCAACAAGACTACAAACAATCATGCTCCATAATACGTCCCTGTGAAACACACTTTCACCAGCACTACAAACAGCTTAATCGAACATAGTTCTTCTCTAAACGCTACTTTCATCACTAGATTCGACATTACCCTCTCTAGATTCATTTTGCTCACTTACAAATACACCTCGTTCGATTAGATAGTCTCAACTCCTTTATATTTGGATTCCGAAGTGACTAAGTTATCTGTATCAGATTCATTTCTTTTAATTGAACAACATGCTTCTAATCGATTGAGAATCTTTGCAATATCTCCAAATGATTTATCCCTCACCTTATTACATGATTTATAAGCGTTCAAACTATTTTCTTAAGCATGCGAATATATTGGATCAGCAATCACTTAAGATATTTCAGAATCATAGCCTTTATTAATTTCAGCTTGTTTTAAAAATCAATAAATAATCATTGAAACCTTCGATATTATCACTCTAAAGTAAGCAGATAAAACTAACAATAAGATAATCACCTTCTATCTGGGATATAATGCTTAGAACTTCAAGGATATCGCTGCTGGCAGAGAAAATGGAAAACTTAAAATCATCTTCACATATCAAGCAACAAATCCTCAAAATGATGTGCAAGAAATATTTTTCTTTTATCTTTAAGCCGATGCTTCAACACTAGCTTTAGAGAGCTTCACTACATCTTCTCGACCTAATCACTACGGTGATCATGCATCTTTGAAAATACTTCCGAGAAATAATAAACTCTTCTTTATTCAAGTAAAGTTCTATTTATAGTATTTATTTTTTTATAACTGTTGCTTTCAAAATAAGACAACTGGGAATGGTTCAAGTTGGAATGGCGTGTTCATGAACAATAATGACTGGCCCAAGTGCTTTCTCTATGCTGAAGAAGATTTTGTAGCTTTGAGAAATGTCCCTCACACTGCAACGTACATGTATGGAAAATTAACTGATTTAATTATCCGTATTGAAGCATCGTAATTCATAAACTCATGTGATAGTAGGATAATATCAGCTAAATTCTACAATGGAGATAAACCCTCAGTGACTATTATTGATGATAACGAAAGTAGACCAACAGCATATGTAGTCGTCAACCATGTTCCATATGAATATCTACCTTTATTAACGACTCTGTTTTTAGGGGCAAATAATTATGAGTAAAATATTACTAATGATAGAGTTTCTTCTTCGACTGAATTAGTCTCTTTTGATCTAATTGAATATAATATCTTCGATTTGCCTTTCTGACAGATAATTGTTGCTGCTTTCATAATGAATAATCTTATTATTTAAATACCATTATTAATAAATAAAGTTTGAATCTTCATCTATGTTCTACAATAATATATATAGTAGAAAATAATTAGAATTCTATTAAAAATAAACCGCCACATTTGAATAAATCTAAATTACTGGAAATTGTTATCAATATTTCCAATAAAAGGGAGGAAATATTTGAGAGTTCGAGAAATCTACACTCTCAAAAACACTTTTTGTTTTTGATGAAAAAAATTCAAAAAGCAAATAAATAAAAAATTGAAAAATCTCCTAAAAATTATTCTCAATTTATTTAATAAGATCAATATATCTAGCCTTCGGATCAACATTATGTAGCAAGATAACACATAACAAGAGACAGGATTAGTCTTTTACAAGCAAGAACATGAAGAGATGCAATAATAACAAGATAGATTCGGTGCATTTTAGCAGAATCAACTTAATTCTAACAACAATACAGGAACTAACGTAAACTCGAATAACACAGAGAAATTGCCAGCAGATAATACTTCAAGTGAGGGAGAAGAAATGAAAGATGAAGATGAAGAAGAAGAAGTTGAAGAGGATAGTTCTGATAAAAATACAAAAAATAACAAAAAGAATCCTAAAAGAAATCGAAGTAAGAATTTGATACTTTGCATTTGATTTAAAGCAAGTTCTTTTTTTAATTTCAGATGCTTTTTAATCTTGTATTGTTGGGATGTGTTTAGCCTGAGATATTAATTGAACAAATTTGCTTTATTTTAGATAGAAAAAGGAATGGATAAGATCAAGATACATAAAATGATGAAAAAAAGGGAAGACAAGATAATTCTCTTAGCGTGTTAACTAAACGATTCGTGCAATAAGTGATGCAATCGTCTGATATGACATTGGATTTAAATGAAATGGTCAGATCACTAGATGTTTAAAAAAGAAGAATTTACGATATCACCAATGTACTAGAAGGTATTAGAATTATTTAAAAGAAATCTGTAAATTGGGGGAAGGGGTTAATTTTTATTTAATTATGAAGGCTTTTGATAGTGTTTAATTATTGCAAATAGGTACTAATACTATTAACAAGAGATAGAACACTCCAATTCGTTTGATTCTAATTATTTTCTTGCATGTCTATGAAATTCAGGTATTGGGTACATTGAGAAGATCCACAAGAACAAGATTAAATGGGTGGGTGGTACTGAAGATCCTGAGCTTCATCACGAAATCACCACAATGCAAAAAGAGCTCAATGAACTAGAAATACATGAAAAAACAATGGATTGCTGGATCAAGTAAAAAAATGATATTTTAAAAAGATTCAAAAATATGAAAAATTATTTCTTTAAATCTAACATGCAATTAATAATTCTAAATGATCTCTCTAGATACCTTCACGAGGAGCTGAAGAATGCATTCAACTAATAAGCTGATTCATAGAAATATGCGTATCTCACACATGAAGATTTCAAGAATCTCTGCAAGAATACTTCCACTGAATCTGGAGAGACTATGTTTATTATTACAGCTCCCAAAGGAACCACTGTGGAAGCACCACTACTTGAATCAGAAATCTAATATGAATACCCATACCAGCTTTATCTGAACAGCAAAAATGGCGAAATGGAGGTGTTTTTGTGCTCAGATGAAACAGAATAATAAGAAGTCAAGGAAACTCAGTAATCCTAATCGTAAATGCGTATCCCAACAATAGAAACAAAGCCTAAACCTAAAAATAATGCTAAAATACCATCTGGCTTAGCAAACCCCAACATCAATAACCCTAATGATAGTCTCATCTAAAGAGAAGAAGAAACTAGTAAAAATAGCAATTCTTCAGCTAACA
>Ga0302271_10003218_pt1 | contig 13980 bp, 4 predicted proteins | sample III_Bog_N1_1_FD_198767 | JGI IMG/M metagenome (GOLD analysis project Ga0302271, IMG submission 198767) | Peat permafrost microbial communities from Stordalen Mire near Abisko, Sweden - III_Bog_N1_1 | ecosystem: Environmental > Terrestrial > Soil > Wetlands > Peat | place: Sweden: Abisko... | reverse complement strand
TTAAACCACCCTGTGGCATATCTCATTCTGTCTTTTATCTTTTGAACGCCTGCTAGAATATGTTAATTTCTGTTTGAGATTTGATCATTTCCCTACCAGTACAACTTCTAATAAAAGTATCTATTTTCATAGTCCCCCTCCCCTCCCCCCCCAATCCCATTAACTCAAAGCCATTATTTAATTGTTTTGTTGGCGTCTCCAAGGGATGATAAACTGCATGTTGTTATTTTATTCTCCCTCTCAAAACAAAAATCAGCAGAATTATCTTCAAAATAAACAAACATTCTTAGAATTAACCGTGTAAACTTATCACACACACAGAGAGAGAGAGAGAGAATGTACAAACAGACATAAAGTCCATTTAGCATAGATATTATCCAACTAACTGAAAATATTTCTTCTATTGGTTCTTTAAAAAATAGCTAAATCTTCTGATAATAATAACACTGCACAACAATTTAGCCCCCGGAAACAGAATAAGACCTTTTACTTTCTTTTCGTTTTTACTAGCGCATGTGCCTTGGAGGAAGCAGTAAATATAGAAGACTGCATTATTTGCTATTCAGTCTTCTTGAATGTATTTTTCATTATTTTATTGTTTAATTCTCATTTATCGTGCTATTATTCGGAATAGGAAGTGTATCTCCAATAATAGGTGGATGATATTGATTACTTGTTTCATCTAGCTACTATCCTTTAGTCTTCGAAGCTTAGACTAACGTTGAGAATAATCTTGTCCTGACTTGTCTAGCATCGACTTCTTCTAATTTAACATTGAAGATGTTCTGCAGATTCCTAAGTAATCTCTTCAGTTATGTAGTTTCTACATCCTTGAGCTCATTCATGACCTTCTGCATCAGCCATTAGATCTACTCCACTGTGTTCCCCATATACACCCATTCCTTGAGCTTCTTGACTATCAACTCCTATTAAAAAAACAGCAAAAAATCATCATCAAACTAATCTATTCATTTTTCATTTTTATTTACTCGATAAATAGCACGATCGTATTTCCTTTACAAATACACAAATAGTGGTACAATCCCCTGATCGTATGCTTATTTGAGATTATGTTTGAGTGGACAGTTACTCATGCTTAACTTGTAGATCTTCTTGAGCTCCGCGAACTCTCTAGGCAAGTATTTCACTTGTGTGTTGGCTAGATTCAGCACAGTGATGTTTTTGAGTTCTCTTATTTCAATCGGGATGTACTGCAAAGGATTATCGTTTAAATGGAATTATTCTAGACTGTGTAGCGTTTTCAACGAAGCTGCTGGTAGCTCCTCAATGTTATTAAACCCTAAGTCTAGGATCTTGAGATTGTTCACGTCTAATACCTGAGAACAAGCAAGAAGAAGAAGAAGAAATAAATCAAACAGGATATCATCAATAATAGTTATTCTCTCTCTCTTCATTTATCTTTCTGTTATTTTACATTCTGTGGGATGCTCTTCAGTGATAAGTTGGAGAGATAGATTGCATGTAGTTTTTTAGCTTATGCGACTTATTTTTCGATGAGTTAACGTCTATCTTTTTCTTTATCAGCGACTATTATGTGTTTCATATTTTTTGAGATGAAGTAAATGCTATTATTATTATTATTATTATTATTGCTGTTGTTTTTTGATTAATTATTGGTAAATTATGAAACAAACTCCCTAGCTATTTAATGACTATCTCCTTTGAGTTACCTTTTTGGAAAACAAGGGATAAACATATCACCAATTTGCGATATTTGTTTATGTTCAATTCGATATCAAAAAATGAGTAAATAAACAAGAAATAATTCAAGCAATTTTAAAGTATTTTATGAATGAAAAAATGGGTTTTTACATTAAGAGAGAGAGAGACTTAACTTCTTCTAGAAAAAGTATTGTTTTTTACAGCAGCAACATTGAGTAGGATAAAACCATTCGAAGCTAACAATAATCATTCTAAATCAAATCTATTTACACACAAACTCACTGTCATTCAATAGAAGTAAAACCTCCAAGACTGAATTTTCATAAATTACATCAAGAACAACAAAAATCAGATTGCTTGCTTTATTTAACCTATTACTTACAAACCCTCTTAATAATTATTTTTCTTTCATTACTACTCAATATAATTATTCGTTTATTCTCTTTAGCCCCCCCTCTCCACTAGAGTATCTCAACAGGATCAGCTTGGATTTTATGCCACAATCTTATTAGTCAACGTAATACTGTCTGCTTAATGTATCTGTTGAGCAGAAAATTCATCAAGTCCTTTTGATGGTTATTTGGTTTCTTATGCTGATAATTGTCGGTTCATATAATCTGTAGAGATTCTTTTCTTAAGTTGATTCACGGAAACTGCGAAATCAAACTAATCCAATGACTCACTGTGTTTCTTTTATTCTAAGGAGCGCTCTTTGACGAGGAGGGTGTTTGTTGCTACATCATTAGCAGTGTTACTATTGTGATTCATTTTGGTAAAAGGAGATGAAGTTGGTCCTGGGAATGGTTTTTCAGGTTCTTCAATGGATTTGGCATATTTCTTGAGCATTTATTCCGTGGTGATTTTCTAGGAATAGATCGATTTCAGCAACTAATCTGCATCAATTTTGAATGTGCAATTCCTGATTAAAAATAAGGAATCATCAAAATTTTTGTCAAGTAGCTCCTTCTCAATGCATCCAAACACAGCCACTGCGACTCTGTAGAATGTCACCTCGCCTTGGGCTAGCATCATATCCCATATTTTCCTATCAGAGCATACAATCAAATAGTTTTTCAATAACAACAGCATGAAGTTGTAACTCTTTACGCCACAACGGGGAACGTGAATGCTCTGCAGAATAGTGTGTAAAACCATTCGATGAGAAAGATATCTGAAGATATATTATGCTCCTTAAGATGTTTCACACAATTCGGATGCTTCTTTTCAAGAAAATATTCAAACGTTTCCAAGTAGACTTTAATCCTCACGACCTTAAACTTAAACAGATTCGAAATGAAATTGTTCCCTGCAAGGAGATTCGTCAGATACTTGAACACACGATAGGAATCACCCAGATACATGAACAAGATCGCTGCGGGATAAGCCATCCCCTGAACATAGCCGATGTCAGGGCGAAAGTACTACAGGGGACAAAGGGAAGTTAAGGAGATAATAGCAGGAAAGCAAGCATAAGTAAATCATAATTATTTGTTCAATAGCTTACATCAAGTTATTCCAGGATTCTTTGGAGAGTCAGATTCGTCTGGGATCCTTTGTCAAAGATCGAAATCGAAGGATATGTTCTGTGCAAATCTTCACCTGTAAGAAGGAAGGCATAACCGCTAAGTTAATTCAAGTAGATTTCTGCTTACTGATGAGACCAGATGCTTTGGAGGAAATCGTTATTGCATCCATCTGCTCCTCTAGGTTCTTGTAGATGGTCTTCGTTATCCGGAGCTTATTGCCTATTAACTGATGAGATAAACTAAGAAAATCAAAGAAAATAGCAGGAATATGTTCGTTGGTTACAAGTGGCCAGATTCTTTTCCTGATTTATAATGGAAGTGGACCTCTTTTGAGAATCAAATTGATTTTTTGCTTGACTGAATCGGATTGCTATTCCGAATACAGGAATCGAGTATCCAAGATACCCGCTAGCTCTGCAATCTAAGGATTGGAGGATACTGAAGAGGAGCTTTCTGTAATTTCATTTATCGCTTTGCATGCTTCGTCTTACTCTTGTTAGCTAAGAACTAAGAACGTTGGAGGTGGTTGGTTCATAATCAAACTTAGCATGTTTTTCCCAGCTACCTGCTCGCAATATGTATCAAGCTGCGATAGCCTTAACGCCGTTATCGTTGCAGTATCTGGAGGACACAGTTTCTAGAAATTCTAAGATAATCTCGATTACTGGCTGATTTTGAATTTTCTAGCAATATAATAGACGCTAGATCGTTTAGGAATTGAGATGTTGGATTGAATATTTTAGAAAAAAGAAAGGGATTATTTGGAGATACTATTGCGATTTGCTTATCTAATGTTCAGATAAATATCTGAAGCTGAGTGGGAATACTTTTTATAGTACTGAACTGGGTAAATTCTTGGGGAAGCAATTGAAAAATCAGAAGATGAAGATGATTTTGATGTAGGTGAATCACCTGGTAGAACTGCTGTAGAACCATCAGGTTATTGCTGATCTTCGATGCAATTGATAGTCTATGATCTGTCTAATTTAGCCTGAAAGGCAGTATTGTTAGTATCATTAGGTAACACCAAGCACTAAGAATTCATCACTAATCTGTGCTGCACGTGTTCCGGACTTATCACTTCCTACTAGCAGCTTTTCACTTCAATTCACACACAAAATATTCAAAAGCAAACCACAAGATAATTCTATTTCGTTGCAATTTAATGTGTATGCGTTGTATTTACTTTGAGAAATTTATTAAAGATCCATGATCAACTGTCGATTTTGATTAATGGCTGTAATCTTCCCAGCTGGGTCGTAATTCTTCAGAGACAGTATTGGAGCGGTAATTCCACTATGAGGATTATTCCCATTGCTTCCTGTGGAATCATTTGAGGTTCTTCTGCTGACGAGTTCCTATTCAGAGATTTATCTCTTTAGCTTCGAGATCTCTCCCTTTGCTTCCTATTTAAAAAAGGAAAAAGGGAATTCAGAGAATGAAATAAAGGATTTTTGCATCCATTATCCAAATGTGAAAAAATTGTAAATTAAGGAAGAAAAAAAAGAGACACATTCTTGGGTCATTTATTGTTCTTTTTTGCTAAAAAAGTGCCATATTATTTTAAGGCCAGTAGATTCTTTCACTTTGCAAGCAAATCTCGAACAAACCAACGAGAAAGAAGGAAATAAAGGGTTTTCTGTGTAATATTAAGATTATCTAATCAAGGGTGTTTTTTACATCTAATTCTCCACTCTACATCGCTAGATTCAGCTTCGTTTTGATCAGGATCTGCTCAAGTTCCGTGATTTGCTTTTATAACTCCTAAAAGCAATGAAAAAAAAGTAAATTAGCCCCAAAAACAGCAAAATCTTAAACTAATAAAGAGTTAATCTAAAAATTTAATAGAAGAGGATGTCGTCTCACATTATTTGCTGCTTCAGCTTGATTTTATTGTACTACTGCGTCTTCAAGTTATTTCGTAAGTTATTCAATCACAGAATCTTTTCTTGGCATTGTTTGTGCTTTTTCTTTTTGTATTCTCTAAACAAAAATTTAAAAAAAAATCGTACTTTCTTGAGCATTTGAAGCCTTCTTCGTTGCTTACTTCAAGTTCATTACTTGGTATCACAATAACATTAAGATCATCACTGCTATTTCTTGGGAGAGAACTCAGTTTATCAGAAGATTTCTCATCAATTATCTTTTTATTTTCAATTTTACAATGCAACTATCGCAAACAGCTAGGCAACTTATTGAATAAACTCTTTTACTTGTATAGATCCTTAGTTCTAGCGATTGGATTCCTCGATTTTGGATTGCAATCCAACTACTTCTTTGTTGAGTTAGGTAATCTGAATCGATTACTCTTCCAACTTGAGCCCTTGAGACAAGATGATTTCTTTTAACTGGTGGATTTGTTACTGATGAGCGTCCATTTGTATCCCTTTGCTTACCTTAATATCCTCTCTGTTACTCTCAAATGCTCAAAGTTATTTTTAGCTCAAAAAAGGACAAGAGGATGCTACTTCGTATTATTCTATTGTTCTTTTGATATTATTGATATTGTTTATCAGAAATTAGATTTTCTATTAAAGGCTTTTTTCTTGATTTTTGAGGGGAATTAAGAAGAATAAAGAAAGTATTAGTTACTGCCCCAATTTCTTATATATTTCTTGGAATTCCAATGATTCTCCTCCAAGAAAATTTGTAATGATGCTTGAAAACATCAATTAATTGAACATCCAAAGGCATAAACTGCTTATTATCAAAGAGGATCTAATAGCCTTTCAATTCAAGGCGTTCTTCCATTTAAATATTTTTATTCCCCTAATTGCCATTCAAGTTCAAAAATTTCCTTGAATCCACTACTAGCTGATACATGTAATTTTGAAATAAATATTCTTAATTCCTCAATCCTTTCTTTGTTTTCCGTTATCCAAGAAGGAATCTTAATCAAACAACACACTCAATTAATCAACAAATTTAAACTTCTAAAAAACTAAACAATCCACACACACAAGCGCATAACATGTCTCGATCTAATTCCAGCACGAAAATTGAAAATTTCCGCTAGACAGTGTTCTGCTCCTCCAATCCTAACAAAGAATTAAACCCTGCTAAGCACATCAAAAAGCGATCCATACAATCAATCATCAGCGGATAAGATACCGCAGGATCATCCACTGCAATCATCACAAACAATAATCTCCATAGCTATTCCTTTTATAATAAAGAAAACACCAAAACCAATAATAACCTTGAATCTTCGAATCTTTCCTTCGATAAATCTCAATAAGAAACTCTCAACCACAAAAAACCAACTGGGAAGAAGATCTTCAAGGATTAGCCTTCGTCACAACAATAACTCTCTGGAAATACTCGAGGTAGTAAAATAGTTGATTAACATGGCACCCCAATAGTTGACTAGTAAATTCTGCATTCTCGAAAAGGATCAGGTTAATATAATATGGTACAAAGAGGGCAATTACAGAAGACAGATACTCGGAACCAAGCAACTAAAAAGATGTTTGAGAATCACCGCACCAACAAAGAAACCATCACAAATGAGCTCTAAACAATACATCTGAATAATTAACTGACACCAGGGTATCTCAAGCAGGCTTTCTCATAGCGGAAGACTATCCCACAGTACACATCAATATAATACTGTCTTGATATGGAGAAAAACGATATGCTAGAGAATAATAATAATAAATCCAAGTAGTTGTCGAATGGGATTGAAAAGGATGATTGCAGTAGAAATATTCCAAAACAGCAGCAGCAACAACCACTACTGTAAAACTACTAATCTTAAATAAAAAATTGCACTCCTGCTAGGAACTAATTGTCCTCGAATTAAATAAAAATCCCTGAGAGGAGAGTTCAGCGATCGAATACAAGTTCGAATATGGCAACGACAACTGCGTAAGATGCATTTGGATTGAATTACAACAAACCACCAGCGTTCGTGTATTAAGAGCCCATATAAAGGCTTGGTTTAGAGAAAAAGAGATAAGCAGCTAAGAATACAAGGACACATGAGTCATTCTACATGTGAGGGGGATAATGGTAGCAAGATGCAAATCAGCAAGTATGTGATTTTGGGAAGTTGAAAAGGTTGAAGTTCTGAAGTAATAAAAATCAAAAGAACAGGAAGATACTATTCTGTGTTTGTCAAAAGTGATAAGCTTTTAGTTGACTGAAGAGTTAATGTGCGGGGCTAAGAGATGAGTGTGTGTTTTTCTTATGAATATTTCCTTGAGTTTTGTTTCAAAACTAATTGCACGCATTAATAACGAATGAGAGGGAAATAGAGATAGATATACTTTGAAGATTTTTTATGCTTATATTTTTTTGAACGAAGGGTGGCTGATTGATTATCAAATCCCCACAAGTTATTAAATCCTTTTTGTTCTGTTTTGATGATTTTGTGAAGATTGGGGTGGGAGGATGTACATAAAATATTGACTTTGTGTTTCTTGATGTTAGCTTTTAATTTAAAGGGTTAAGTGTTACCCCAAGATTAATTGTTACTGACACGATATGCTCTTTTATATCTCATGTCCTTGAGGAGAATGAATAATGGAATCTCTCAGTTCCAAGTTAATTAATTAAATGTTCATAGTGCCACCAAATAACCTATTTGATTAGCAATTTAAATATGAATATCAAGTACTATGATCTTTTTCTTTCAATTAATCATGTATATATTTAACTATTCTATTGAGAAACTAAACACTTCATCTTGAGAAATCTACTTTATCACATGTATTAAGTGGTAATTTAATCTCAAACTGAAGTGATTTAGAAATCTCTTTCAGCTGAGAGAATAAAATATATTTTGAAAAAAGAAGTTAAAAAAACTCGTTTATGAAAAATCAGCCAGATCTAAATATCAATAAGACTTTTATTCTTACTCAAAAAAAATGATCTAGGGACTACTAATTTATTGATTTTGTTTTTCAATTTCAAGAATAATTATATTTTGTCTTATTCTTTTCGTTTGGCTAATTGAGTATGGTTTCAAGGAAAATTATTTGGTTTGTGAGAAAATACACATCCATTTATGCATCCTCTTGCTTTCTGTTGGGATAAAAACCAGAACTTTAGAAAACCAAATCATCATTCGTTTTCATCCATTCGATACTGAGGGAGGGATATTTGTTTGAAACAAATTATTGTCTGCATTGAATTTAAAATATTTGTAAGAAGGGTAGCTTGAATTATTATCATTAGACATATTCTGATTGATTCGGTTAGCTGATTACATCTAAAGATGTGTTTATTTTTGAAAACTCTACTAATATGAAAAGATTTATTTCGCTTTTATTGATCAATGTGTTTTTGCTTAGGAAAGCTTCACTAGCCAAGGAGAGGTTTTATTGGTGTTCTTGTGATTGTTTTGATATTCTTTTCTGGGATCTGAAAAAAAGGAAAAATTTTAGAATATTATGAATCTAATTTGAACATTTGCAAAAGGGAAGAGATCAGGAAATTCAGAATGTTACATCAAAAACTACTTAGAACACTCCTCACTTTACCAAATAAATATTTACTTCTAGAAAAAAGCAAAAAAATTGTTATTACAAGTCTTATTAATTCCCTTAATATATTTGTCAATTTTAAAAGCTTTTCTCTCAATTTTAGTACTTTTGTTAAAAGTGTAAAAAGCACTTCAAATATCATTCTTTTGTTGTGTTCCTTAAGGAAAAAATATTTTTGCTCAAAGAAGATCGTTTGCATATGTTATGATTGTCTGTCTATTGTCATCTGGGAGTATCGAAAAACAGACATACCATCTCATTTCAGAGAGGATTCATAATGGACAACTTTTTAATCCATCCTGCTTTTTTTTTTGTTGACTTGTTTTATTGATAATGAATTCACTTGAGTTATATTATTGTAGTCTCATATTTTGTTTCTTGGTGTTATCATATTGCATCTTCAAATTTGAATGCTTGAATTATGACTTATTGTTTAATAAGAACAAAAAGAATGCACTTGAGAAATACCAACAAAAATATCTTAACTGCTCACTTCATAAATTGAAACCCCCCATAGTTAAAAACGCAATTTGACTGTATTTTTATTAATGCTTTTCAATCTTCAAGTGGGGAGGAGTGCGAACTGAGTGTTATAAAGAGAAACATTAATTTAAAAATCTTTTAAGAAACTCAACAAGTAGAAAAGAAGTAAGATATTGTTGAGAAATGGAAGCAACTAATGAAAGATAATAGAGTTCTACCTAACTTCAATCAAGTGGCTTAGAATGGAGTTGATAATCCCTTGGAAATATAGAGCGAAGTTATATTAAAAAATCTTAAAGCTAAGTGTAAAAAGCATCCTAAAAGGAATGCTGATTATTTACACCTGGTATCTGATGTAGAAAATATCAGAATCTGCAATATGTGCATAGTGAAAAATGATATCCCCAATAAAGACTACCTGGATATTAGAGAACTACTTTAAGATTCAAGATAGAATCACTTGTAATATTACCCCTTCCTAACATACTCTGAAACTGAGGAAAGAATCCAAAATATTGTTGACTGGGTGTATTTTGAAACAATTCTAACGTATCTGGAGACTGCTAGCTATTAGTCTAGTTATCTTACATGAGTCAATCAATCTGAGAAAGCACACAATATTATTCCATAAAATAATCTGTGATATTTTATGTTTTTCACTATTGAGAGTAATTATTTCTAATATTTTTTTAAAACCAGATTTGAATTGTTTATTTGTATAAAAATACTTCTCCTTCAAAAATTTTTATTAATGTCTACAGAAGTTGTTAAATGGAAGTAAATAGATCTTGAGAATTGCTTGTTTGCATAAATAAAAAAATGAAATTTGAAGATAAAAAAAAGATTTACTTATGAGAAAATTCTGAGATAAAGAAACAAAATAACCATAGCTAAAATATCATTCAATTAAATTTATCGAATCCTGAGAAAATATTCGTGTGGGGATATTTTACATCAAAAGAATTTATTAAAGTCCTTGAATAAACTAATTAATTGATAATCTCTCTCTCTCAAAGATCTTTGTTAGATTAATACAGCGATCACAAATCATATCAAAAAAGTTAGAATATCTTACCAAAACATACTTGAAACCTTTCAAATAATTAAAACACATCCTCTCCATACAAAGCATGTCCTCTCAGACGAATTACTACTCTCAATAGCAGCAGGCTCTCACCGATGAGAGTAGAAGATACTGCAAGATCCATCCTTACGCTGAGTGCGTCTTCCTGTGCACTGATCCCTCAAGCACTGATTCCCCCTTCAAGTGCGACTTGTGCTTCTTCGAGCAGAATCTCACACCCAAGTACCTCATCCCCATCAAGCAGATCTAGCGAAGTGACAGTAACACAATCCTCTGGAACTGGCCTCTTCCCGACGACGAAGATTCTCTCCTCCAGCAGGTGAAAGCAGTCACTTCGTAGCCTAGAAGTGACACAGATCTGAGGGACAAGTTTGGAATCTATTTTAAGGAATTCAGACTCAAAATAAATCAGAAAATCGATGAACTCGAGGAAGCAACGAACAAGCAAGCCAAATAGCTCTGGGACTTCAATGAGCATATCGCAAGCGAGTACAATCGCTTGAGCGCCAAAGAGTCACTCAGAGAATGTGTCAGTGATGTCCAGACTGACCCTGAGAAGCTCGCGGTAAGAGTCAAAGAGACTATCGCCTCTGTTTTGAGCAGTTCTGAACTCACGAAACAGACGCTCGAGAGAGAGCTGGAAGAGCATGCTCTCCAGGTAAACAGTGTTGATTTCGAAGGTCCGAAGAGAATCATGGAAGATGTGTTGGCTCAGCTGGGGAAGATATCGCTGTTCCTCGTGGATAATGTGAGCGACATGGCCAGACAGCATAACGAGAATGACAGTCTGGGGAATGGGAATGCTTCGGTGTTGTACGAGTTGGCGACGAACAGTTTGAACAGTGTCTCGAAGGAGTTCAAAGTGCAGCTGAAAAAGCATCTTCTGAGAATGAAGAAGATCTACGATAAAGCTGATTTCAGTGAAGTCTTCGAGGAGGGGAAGCAGAGGTTAGAGCTCGAGCTGCTCGAAGCACAAGAGATAGCCTTGCTAAGGAGAATCGCTTAATAACTGATCGAATCAAAGAAGAATCCTGATCGACCTCAATCGGAAAGAGTGTGGACTTTAGAGTTAGTCCTCAAGCTAATCAGTAACCCTGCTAACAGATGCCCTCCGAATGTGCTGAATCAACTTCAACAGATCCTTCTCGATGTAAGCAGCTACTTCTCAGCCTTTAAGATAGCAGAATAGCTGCCACTATCAATCGATTTCACAGCTCTAACTGGCAATCAGCTGAAGACTATCGATGATCTAGCCAAGAAAATGACTGAATTTACTTAATCCGAGGCTGATTTCCCACAAGCGATGTCTCCAATTCCTCGACTGCAACCAAACTCCATTGATACTATCCAATGCCTCAAAAAGGAAGTCCTTTTGAGTAGCAACTAAGCCAATGAACTGAACAGACTGCTGGCATCGCTGCCAATACTGGAACTTCTATCTTTCAACTTTGAAAAAGGATAACTGCTCAACATTTAATTCACTAAGACTGGCTATAAAGATAGTAATCAACTTGAAATTAAGCCAGTAGAGAATGGAAGTTCTATTTTCTTAGCTAATGATGTACGTGCCTAAGCAGTGAGTGAAATAGTGCTGCAAAACGATTTAATGTATGAGGCTACTTGTACATTTAATAAACCATTAGGCGGGTGTAATAAGATCAAAATTGGTTTTGTAGAAGATACTTTAAAAGATACCTCAGAAGTTAGTTAAGATGGATAGTTAAATTTCAATTCAAATCCAAGTTACGGATCAGGCACTGTGATAAGAGGAGTTGCCTTGAATAGTGCTTCGTTGAATAAGACATTGACATAAATAAAGTTTAGATTTTGCATTGAAAGCCAGCAAATGTTCATGTTCGATGAATCTCGTTCAAACATTGTAAAAGGAGATGCATCTTCACTCAAACCAGATGCAAGTTACAGATTCGCAGTATGCATCTAAAGTCCTGGTTCAAATAATTGGGGAGTGACTGTCTCCAACATCAGAGCCTTCAAGGATCGCGCAGGCATAGATAACTTCTGAAAAGGAAAGAATCAGCTTTCTCTCTCCTAAAGCAGAGTGATTCCCTCGAGAGATTCTAAGAAATGATAATTGTGTTTTTTGTTTTGTTGTTCAATATCTATTTAAATGCATGTTTCTTTCAAGATTCCATTGCTTATTGGCTAGCGTTTTGGTTTCAATTATTCGAATAATTGAATCAAACAAACAAAACAAGAGAGGCTGTGTGAGAGTTCCCCTCTTTAGAGATGTTTAAGATTAGTCCTTTGGAGTGGGGAGAGCATCAATTTTAATTGTCTCTTGATTGGCTCTTTTCAAGGAGTTCTAGCTAATCATAGTATTCACAAATAGTAGAGTGAGTAAAATGGCATATAAGATGTTTTTTTCTTGATTGAGTTAAATTATAAATGAACAATGAAACCGCCTCCATTTAGAAAAGGGTTGCATGTTGAGAAATATTGTAAACAATCTAGGGAAAGAGAGACAGATGGGATGATAATATTCATAATAAGCTGATTGAATAGGTTGCTTGTAGGTGCAGAAATTTTGTTTTAGTAGATTGAAATGGGAGGTCATAGTTTTCACGTACTCGATCGTACTTACACGAAGTGTTTTAGGTATAGTCTCTATGTCACTTAATAATTGCTTCGAGTTCATCTAATAAAGGGCATGAGCTAGTTGGTCTTAGATAGTTAGCCTATCTCCCTCCGAAGTAGCTGATAAAGATGAGTATTTAGTCTTATTGTCTTCGTACTATGCAGATGTCTTCGAATTGACCTCTATGCATAATCAGAATCATTTTGAAAGTAGATTTGCTTTTCAGAAACGAATTCAATCTGTTGAGTGATATTATCCCATAATCATCTATCTCTGTCTAAGGCGTTCACTGTGAGAGAAGGGGAAATAACGTGACCTACTACAAAATAACACAGGTTCAAAACCCCTTATTTTTCAACAATTCCTTAAATAATTTTTCTTCCTAAAATTGTCCTTTTCACCACTGTGGTAGATACACATTTTTCACTACCTAGAAAATCCAAGTAAACCCGAACTTTCAAGAAATCCAGGATTTTCAATTTTTTGCATTTATCCCACCAAATACACTTTTTCAAAAATTGCGTTAATTTTTAAATTCTACTAATGAAAAATAAAATTCCCTAAAATCATAGAAAAAATTTACTACTCTAAAACAAAAAGCAATTCATAAAAAAATCACATTAAATCAGTAACAACAACAACAACCAAAATATTTATTTAATGAATTCTAGATGGTATCCATCGCTACTTTGCTAGAATTTATCCAAGAAAATCTGTGTTTAGGTGCTTTAAATGCCCCTTCGAAATCAATAAAGATAAAGATTATGTTATCTTTTTGATTAATTTTTCATTCTTCCAATCAATTTTATGTTAGATCGTTGTTGATCTTAATTACCGTAACATTTATTATTAATAATATATAAAAAAGGCTTTGATCTTTTGGCTATTAGGATAATCTATTAATGGAACACATCAATAATAGATCTAATAATTGTTATTATTCAGTTTGAAAATCTAACAATAATCTACATTTTTAGAAGCAGTAATCAAATGGGAAATTGTGATTAAAGATGCGTAATGGAGGATCAAAGTGTGTGAATGGAAGGGTGTCTAATTAAAAAGAAGGATTAGAATTACATATGGGGTTGGGGTTGGGGTTGGGGTTGGGGTTGGGGTTGGGGT
>Ga0302271_10003216_pt1 | contig 13991 bp, 10 predicted proteins | sample III_Bog_N1_1_FD_198767 | JGI IMG/M metagenome (GOLD analysis project Ga0302271, IMG submission 198767) | Peat permafrost microbial communities from Stordalen Mire near Abisko, Sweden - III_Bog_N1_1 | ecosystem: Environmental > Terrestrial > Soil > Wetlands > Peat | place: Sweden: Abisko... | reverse complement strand
AATCGCTTCGTAGGTTGAACTTTGTTTAAGAGTCATGCCGCCTGCAGCTGCAGAGCATACATCGCTGGAACGCCCTGTGATGAACCCAGAGTTCTTAAACTCTTCGAAAATACTTGATTTTTTGATTTGGTGATCACTATTTGTGTTGTTGTTTGGTGCGTTGTTTTCTGAAGAGCTTGATTAGTTCAGATTGCCATAAAAAATGGCCCTCATGTTTGCTGATGTTGAGTTTGTGAAAGAGTTGAAGCGATAAAACTCAAAAGAAGAGGAGTTTTGTTGGTTGGTTCCCTCTATGTCCTTTTTGTAAGCTGTTTCCTTGAACCAAGCTGTGGTCTTAGGCAAATTTAGATGGATTGACTGCCTACTCGCTTGACCCACATGCAATAAGAGCACATTCTTGACTAAGGGCTTTTCGTTTCTTTTAGAGGCAAGTTCTTCCCTCTCTCTGAGGAGAGTCTAGTTTGACTTCACAGCTATTTTATAAGACTCGAAGATCCTATCGAATATCACATCGCTTCCTGCTTAGCGTGCAATTTCTGCTGAAGAGTGCTTTTAAGCGGCTCCAAAAATGCTACTTTAGAAGTTGCTATCAAAGAGACTTTCATCGTTTAAACCACTAAGATTGCTTACGAATCCAATGTAAGGAAACTGTTTAAGCTCTTCCAAGCTTGATTGGACATTCAGCAGTTTGAATTTGTTGTTTTGATGCTCTTCGTCGCAAGTGGGCATCAGGTATGAGAGATCTTACCACTTGGAAACGATTTTTGGCCAGCAAATACTAGGGGAACCTACTCTGCAGACTCCACTGATGGAGTCATCGATTCCTCCCTCTGTAATCCCTTCGTACTGGTACTCGCAGCTGTCCTTGAACTTGAAGAGGTAGATTGAAATTCCAATTGCTAAAAAGAAGAAGATAAAGTAACAGAAGGCCATCTCTCTGTGCTGAAGAAGGCAGCTTTCCCAGCACCTACTGACGAGATACACAGAAAGGAGAATAGCGAAGAAAGCGAGATGAAGGGCGTTGCATACACCTATGTAATTGTGAGACGACAAAGTGTTATCATAGAAGAGGAAAAGGCAAATGTTGAACAGAAATGCAGGCACACAGATCAGCAAAGGAGTATCTTTGTTGAGGATAAAGCTGAATTGCATGACAGCACTGAAGGAGTTAAACAGAATGAGCCCGATCCACACGTAGATAGAAGGCAGTAGGAACTCATCTAAGCACTTTCTTTCGGATTCAAAAGGACAATCCCGCTGCAAGTAATAGAATGACCCCATAACGAGTACTACCAGTGTCAAGCTTATTATCGAATTTTCCTTTTATTTTTTTTGCTTCTCTAGCTGCTTTTCGGTGTCCAATTCCTACTTAAGCCTCTTGAAATCCACTTTTCTGACGATTTCTTCAGGTTTTTAGCGAACCTGATTCACATCTATGGGATAAGTAGAGTCATCATGCGATCCTGAGCAACAAGAGTGTTAGCGTCCCTAATACCTTTAATCTGCAGCTTCTCCTTCTAACTCCTCACGAGATCGATCAGTGCTCATCTCTATCGATCTGTACTCTTTCTCTCCTTCTTCCTGGATTTCAGACATCTTCTTATGTTTTCCTTCTCGAATTTCACTTTTAAATTATCTATTTTTTCTTCCTAGAATTAGTTTTCATTCTATAAAATCCAAATCATTTCAATTAAGATCACAAATTATCTTTTTGGATATTATCAAAGCTATGTTCTTATTCGTTGATCTTAAGAAAGACAATAAGTGGACAATTTAAAACTAATCTAAAAATTTTGTGGTATATTTTAGATGTATTTTTTTATTTCAGCCAAGGGCTTGAAATAATAATAATCATATTTATTCCATTTTTATCTATGTTTTGTGACATTTCTATTAATTTTTTTGAGTATCTAAATAACTTGGCCACATATTTGTTAAAATATAAAACTATTTTAAATTACCGACCTATTACATTCCACTATTTTGCTGGGATGAATGAGATCATTGGTTTTTAGCTTTTTGAAACTAGTTGTATCTATGAAAATTTTCAATCTCAACTTCAGTGTATTTGTGATATTTTTGTTCCCTTTTTTAGGGAAGTTTTTGATAGAAGAAAGGAAAAATGAATCCTTGAAAATGTTAATATTAAGGTAATAAAATACTCATTGATTCAAATATTGAGCTAGATAAAGATGTGAATTTTAATTCTTTGAGAAGAAAGAAAAGGAAGTAAGAGATTTGCAGTGTATTTTTCTATTGCTTGATTTGCTTTTACAATGAAAAAAGAAAAAAAATATTCAAAAGAAGATTTTAAAGGCTGAAATAATCAAAGTTATTAAATAGAAGATAGAGAGATAGCTTAGAGGTGAATAATATCAAAAAATAATTGAGATCAAAATGAACCTTCCAGGGGACAACAACCTTGTGACAGGCGCATTATCAGAAGTTGTGATAGTGGAACATGAAACTTATTTCTTTCGTTATACTTTTCCAATCTATCGAGCATTATGCATAGTAGCATTGTATGTAGGAATATTGGGATTAAATGAGATGTTTTACAATGAACATCATATCAACTATCGATTTCTTTTAGGGATAGATTTTTCGATAAATCCTAAACGAGTCCTTCGTAAAGTGGCTGTTTTTCTGTTCTTTTTCATGGTATTCTTCGTTTGGTATTAGCTTGAAATAGATTTAATAGACTAATCTGAAGGCGTGTAAAAAGTGATAGATGCGATTGAGAAAGAGTATCTAGGAATTGTATTATGGATCATGTGTATCGCTTATTCTATTTTTGTTGGAAGACAGACGTGTCTTTGGATAATTTAGACTCTTTTTTAGAGCTTAGTTAGTCCTTTTTAAGCATAACCTGTGGCTTTTTCACTTTCTTTTGCTACTGATCAACTTGTATCTCTAGTAGGACCTTTTAAAGATATTTAGTACACATTTTGCTACTACTCCTCAGACTACTCAAGTGCAGAAGATCTCAATCAGTGTCATTTTATTTCTAATTTTTCATCACAAAAAAGAAATTTATTTTGTTTTGGCTTTATTATTTTCATATTTACTTTTCAAATTACTCACTTCTTGCATCTCTGACATTATTTTGATATTTTTAGGTAAGAAATCTTCAGTTCTGATTTACATAGCTTATTTTCCGATTATTCTGCGAATGGCTTAGTGTCTCAGGAACTGCTATTAGAAAAGATAATTACTCGGACCTGACATGTTCAATACAATTAAATACTTTATTAGTGCTTTGGTTGTTTATTTCTCTAACGTAGCCAGTTTTGACAGTAAATACCTTGACATTTGGATCTTCTTTGCTGTGCTCAGCACGATCTACTCCTACGCTTGGGATATCAAAAAGGATTGGAATCTAGGTGACACTCGGTATGGATTTCTTCGAGAAAAGCTGCTTTACCAGAATGCGAATCTCTACTACTTGGCTACATTCTTCAACTTTGGACTGCGATGCATGTGGGTATTCACTATTTCAGGAGGAGTTGTCAACCACTTCGACATCAAGAGAGAATCCTTCAAGTTTCTAATCTACCTCCTCGAAGTCATCCGTCGATGCATCTGGAACATTATCCGAATGGAGAACGAGCACATCAACCAAAAGCTAGACCATCACGGATTCTTCTTCCAAACGTAGAAATCCCTGAGAGATAACAACGAGAGCTTCCGTTCTTCCATCGAACTCAGCTTTCTCAACTTCCATTCCAGATCCTCCTCTATCAAATAAAGCCTTCTTTTACAGTAAAATTAACTTTATTTTAAAAAACTCTTACAACTTTTTTTGATATTTCCAGAAGCGATATGTGTTGAGAGATTTCTAACCAGGAAACTACATCAATAAACAGCTTCATACTTTAAATCCTATTATTAGATTATAACTTTGTGATCAAAAGAGAAAACACTTCTTAACTAACTAGAAACCATGCAATTATCATCCTTCACCTATACCACTCTTCAAAAACTCCCAACCAATTTCAAAAAGATAACATACTCCTTCATTTCTCTTTTCTTCAAACTCGTCTATTCTTATCCATCGACTAAATTCCAACCATATTTTAATAACTGATACTTATAATCTCAATTTATGTCAGTTTTGTAAGACCTTTAATCTTGTGCGATTCTATTTTATAAAACAAGTTTTCTTTAAAACACCATTTAATTTGTTTTGGAAGATTATTTAACAATTCTATTCCCAAATTCAAAGAAAGTTACAGATCTTTCCAAGAAAAGAAAGTAAATTATTGATAAAAAAGGCAATTTGTTTTAAACATAAGCATTAACATCTGAGATGTAACTCCTAAATATTCTTTAGCTTTAATTCAAACAAAGAAAGCTAATTGTCATTTCAGGTAATATTTATTCTTCAGAAGCATATCTTATGAAACTCTCAAGGATAATTAATTACGGAATAACCAAATAATTTAGGACAATATTTTGGTCATTTTTAATAGGATTGTTACAGCTATTCAATCTTTCAGTAATCCCTCCCCACTTCAAAAAAGCCAAATAAGAGCAATAAAACTCAAATAAACATAAATTCAAATGGGATCTAAGAAATCTTAAGCTAACAAAAAGTACAAAAAGTTTGCTAAGAATCTCCTGAAAAAGTCAAAGACAGAGAGTTAAAAACATATTCCTCCTTAATAGCCTCTGAAAGTGAACTCAAAATCCAGTTCTACTAAAGATATTTCTCAAGATACAAGATTTCTTAGCTAAGAAGATCCCAATAAGAGGTTCGCAAAGGAGGTTAAAATCGAGTATTAGGAACAAGATGATATCAATACTGTTGATGGACGAAGAGGAAAGAAACCGAAAGTACAGAAATTCGACTGGAAACTTTATTTAACGTTTCTGAGTTATGTCAAAAAAGAGCGCTTCCTTTTATTTGTTATCTATTCGACTCTTTTGATTTCAACACTTAGTTAGACTTTTATCCCTTACATGGTTGGGTAGCTACTCAACGAAGTGACTAAAACAGGAGAAGGAGCCAATGTCCAATCTACAAGCTTGATTTTCTTAGGGTTAATTACTGTTACCTGCGTGTTTGGATTTATAAGAATAGCTGGATAGAATCGACTTGGTCAGCGTGTGATTATCAACTTGAAGCATGATATTTTCTCATAATTTCTAGGAAATGATTTAGTTTTCTTTGAAAAGCATAAAACTGGTGATCTCATGAGCAGATTAAGCAGAGACGTAGCCACTGCAAAAGTTGCAGTTAGTTTCAATTCTACAATGCTATTAAGAAATCTCATGCTTTGTCTCAGTAATATTGTGATGATATTTTATCTCAGTTGGAAAATATCTCTATCTATTTTACCTACCATCCCAACGTATTACTTGTTTACTCGTTATTTCTCCTTTAAGATGAAGAAAATAGAAAAAAAAGTTAGTGACATTAATGCTGCTTCAAGTGAAGTTGCAGAGGAAGTATTCTCTGGCATCATGACAGTAAAAGCGTTTGGGCAAGAACACTTTGAGAAAAAAAGATATGATACAATTCTTATTGATGAAAGCTCTTAAAATCGTATTTTAGGTTATCTAAATGCAGGATTTTTCACGATTAGCGATATTTTACTGGCAAATCTCGTCATCCTTATTGTTCTTTGGTATGGAGGATACCTTGTGACAACTGCATCTGAAGAGAGTTTATCATCAGGTCATTTAGCATCTTTCATTCTGTATTCAACTTAATTGGCTGCAAGCTCTTCTTCAGTATCAAATGGAATCAGTGCCATTGTATCAGCTACTGGTGCACTGGAGAGAATTTTCGAGATGATGCAATACGACCCAGCAATAAAGAGCACAACAGGAAAGGAAATCAAGATTCTTCAGGGAATAGTCAAATTTGAACAGGTGATGTTCAGCTACCCCGGCAAACAAATGGTATAAGTGCTCCATGGAATAGACTTTGAGATCAAATCTGGAGAATGTGTCGCTTTTGTTGGCACATCAGGCAGTGGAAAAAGTACAGTTGCTAAACTAATTGAGAGATTCTATGACACCACTAGTGGGTAGGTCCTCTTAGATGGCCACAACGTAAAGGAAATCAAAGGAACCAGCATCAGAGAGCATGTCTCGATTGTGAGTCAAGAACCGATTCTCTTCAGTGGATCCATTCTAGATAACATCGTCTATGGCATTGAATCGTACACTCTGAATGAAGTCGACTTAGCGTGTGACATGTCAGGAGTATCCGAATTCATGAAAGACCGATCTCTGTTTCCTCTCGGATACGAAACAATCGTTGGCGAGAGAGGAACTAAATTGTCAGGAGGTCAAAAGCAGCGAGTAGCGATTGCGAGAGCACTAATAAAAAAGCCTCAAATCTTAATCTTCGATGAAGCAACAAGCGCTTTGGACTCTGAGAGCGAATATTAAGTCTAATAATCGATTGACTCGTTGATCCAAAATAGAACAATGACAATTATTGTAATTGCTCATCGGCTCTCTACGATAAAGAACTGCTCGAAGATATTCGTGATGCAGCAAGGAAAGATAGTCGAGCAAGGATCCCATTCTGATCTGATAGCTCTTAAAGGTGCTTACAAACAACTCGTTGAAAGGTAGCTATCTCACAAAATATGAGATAGTTTTTGGAACTAATAATCGGAATCTAAATCCTTAGAATTAATATCCTTCAATTAATAGAATTAGTAGTGAACAAAACGTTTTAAATCTATTCTTAATAGTTTTTTTATTTTGTTTAGTGAATCTCAAAAAAACAGAAGAGTGTTCAATAGTACAATTTAAAAATTATTCTTATTTAAACAAAAAATCAAAACAGTTCATATGATTAAAATGAACTTATTTGTTGAATAATAACTGCTGTATTCATATATGATTAATTTGATTGATTATTTTAATTTTCGATATTGTCTGTTTTAAAGCTACTCTGTATACTGTAGTTTAGAGCCAGTTGATGTGTTTATTTATTGAATTTTGCAGGAAAAAACAGATCATTTTCTCAAAGGAAAATTATTTAAAAATTCTTTTCAAATCTGCTTTAAATAATTTAATAAAAACAAAGTGCAATTACTTCGGATAATAAGAAAAGTGAAAAGACACTAATACTAACCTGCTTATTGACAGATATCTTAAACAATGGCTACAGAAACTCTTTCTAGAGGAGAAATAATCTAATGGATTAACGATACTTTGAAGGTTATTTTTAAATCATCACATGCTTTTTTACTTATGATTTTTAATATGTTGGAAGCTACAATTGCAATATTTTTATAATTTAGCTCAGTATTTCGAAGATAGAATGTATTGGAACAGGTGCTATCGCTTGCCAATTATTTGACTGCCTTCACCCATCTAAAGTGCAAAGTAAGTGCTAAGTATTATAGTCAATGCAAGCTAAAATAATGGTCTTTTAGTCTCAAAGGTGAATTGGAAGAGTAAGAGCGAATATGAATTTATGTCTAATTTCAAAGTTCTTCAATAGGCATTCACTAAAATTGGACTCAGCAAGCAGCTTGAAGTAAGCATTATCACTGAAAATATGTTGTATTCTAACTTTTTTACTAGGTGGAAAAGCTGATCAAATGCAAATGTCAAGACAATTTGGAGTTTATCCAATGGATCAAAAAGTATTTTGATTCATAGAATATCGATAATAAATGCGTTTCTAAATACGATCCTATCACAAGAAGAGCAGGAGAAGAAGTTGATTTTTCTTTCATCGAAGGCAAAGGAGGAGCAAGTCTAACTCCGATTAAAGACAACAAAAAGATACAAGAAATTAAAAATAAAACACCTTCTTTATCGAGGAAATAAAGTTCAGCTAAGCTAAGTGATTCTATAAAATCGACTAACAAAGATACTGAAGGATCAAAGAATAGCATAGGAAGAAATGATGATAGTGAATTATCATAAAATAAAGAAATTACTAATGAAAAAGTATTAAATAATAGTAATAATATAAATGATAAAAATGATTTGAATTCAAGATAAACTCCCTTGAGTTAAAAAAGTTAAAGTTAGAATAAGAATATAGATGGATCGAAGAGTCAAGAATAGAAATAAAGTGCTTCATAAAAAGGAAAAACTATTATTAATGGTTCTAATAAATTGAAAAATGATGAAACTCAGAAATAAGAATTGACTTAAACAAATTAGAATGTGATAAATAGTGCTAAAAATCAATAATCTAAATAACAATCTTCAACAAACTCTGGAAATGAAATCGCCAACTAAGTATCTCCAGCTTAAGAGCAGGTATTAAGTGCTAGAGTTGAGAATCAAAAAGGAGATTTTATTAATGCAAAAGATAAATAAAATACTTAAATAGATTCACAAGATAATTCCACAAGCAAAGAAGAATAGTCTTCAACAAGGTAAGTCAAAGCTACTGAAATAATAGACAACCAAAAACTCAATAGGAGTGAAGCTAAATCATAATAATACGAAGAAATGCCTTAATCTAGCAAGCCAAGAACTCAAGCAATTACTATTGAATAAAAGATAAAATTCGAAAGAGACTTTTACTTTGAAAAGCTCAAAACGATCGATCATTTAATAGAAGTATTTGAACGAAAAGACTTAGATATTTAAACAACAGAGTTCGTTTCGAAAGTTAAAGATATTTTGTATTCTTTACCTGGAAATTCAGTTACAATCTAAGAAGATTCCTCGATCAATTTTACTAACTCAAATGAGAAATCCAGAAGTCATCATCATCAACATTCCAAACAAAAAAACATCAAAGAAAGTGTACAAACTGACTCTCTAGAGAATTCATTTAATTGAATATATTTTATATTTTTTTACAGTGATCAAATAAATAAGATATTTTCATATTGTTCTCAAACTTTCCTTCAAAATACTTTCTCATTTTTATGAAAAAAACTTATAATTTTAACCACTTTGCTCCTTGAATTCTACCCACAATTTCAAGATGATATCGAATTGCTCTCTGAACCTCTTAGTTCTTTAGCTCTTGTGAATTTTTTCGCTGTACTCTAAAGCTCTTATTTCATCTGTTTTAACAAAATTATTATTAAGTTTTGTTATGGTTAAACAATCTCCAAAAACTGCCAAACATAATTACCTCTTAATATGTTTATTCGAGATCTTCATAGAAGCTCTTTTTTTCCTAAAGAACAATCGCTCTTTCTGCTACTTCAACTTATCTAGTCGCCTCATCTAACTTTTATATTAACCACATATTATCATTCTCGAAGGTACTCGTAACATAAACTAAAAAATCAGCTAAATAAGCTAATTCTTCATTTTATCTTTTAAATTAGTTTGCAGGATTCACTTCAGCTTAGTATTTCTAATGTAGTTTCTAATATCTTTAACAGAATCCTTCAAGATGACAAATTATTTCCTTCCTTTCAGATTCATCTTCAGCAAGTTCAACTCCTTGTAATTCCATTTATTCATTCAAATAATCTATTTTCTATTTGCATTCGAGTTCTTTCAATTCAATCTTTTGCTAGCTTTCTCGAATAACTTCAGAAATAGTAGTCTCTTTCTCTTCTTTGAATGCTTCAGCTCTGCCTTTTAGCTAATCCAATTCGTTCTTGACATTCTCAGAATAAACTACCTAATGCTTTTAACCTAACATTTATTATTTTAAATATGCATTTTCTTCCTCTAATTATCGAAGTAACTCTTCATTACACTTCTCTTTACACAAGCTCAAGTGCGTTTGAATAGAATTCTCAACATATTATTATGTATTCATTTGTAGTTTATTGATCATCAAACTCATTTCTTCTTCTTGATGCTAGTTGAGTTCAATGAGTTGTTTATGTAATTCTCCATTTACATCTTGTAATATCTTAACATCTGATTTAACTTCTCCTGCTTCTTTCTTGAGAATCTCAATTTGTTCTAAAAGATCTAATTTCTCATTTTAAACTGAACTTTTAGACTAACTCTCACATTCTTTCATTTTCTTTTCCCATTTTATTAAGCTAATCTAAAGCTATTCCACTTAATCAACAAAGAATGGTAATACTTCCTGCTTCCCTATGCTAAGAATGTGCTATGTTAGAAGTGCTTACTGCTTACTATCAATGTATGATTCTGAAATACACTATTGAATAAAACATATTATTTCTTCAAAAATCAATCTAAGTTAGTTATCCTTTGCCATTTTCTCTGTCTTCTAAGCAAATATTAACTCCTTCAATGAGAAGTATTTGCTCACAATAGCCTCAGGTAATCCACTCTATTGCAGCAGACTCTCCGCGACTGTTAATAAGTAATCATATGTCAAATCCATTACTTTTCTCAATATTTTTTTGTTTTTGTTATTTCAATGAATTAAACTTTCTTTTTTAACTACTTGAAATTAACAGAAATTCCACGAGACAATCAGTAACAACAAAAATATTAATAATTAACTAACACAATGTTGCTAATTAATTCAATTAGATAATAAATTCTTGAATTCTTCATATTTCACATCTGTAGTCGAAGTTGATAAATCCTTAACTAGCCGCTGTTTTTTTTGTTATTAAAAAGTTATTATTTTCAATTAAGAATTAAACTTTTTTGATAAGAGAGAGAGGAATTAATTAATTTACGTTGAGATCAACATTGAGATTAAAGTAAGAAGCGATCATTTCTTAAAGCATCTTTCTATCTATGCTACCTGTTTTGTCTTCATTGCCTTTATCACAAGAACAACTAATATTGCTTCTACTAATTTAATGTGATACTTACCTCCAAGAGACACGAATGCTAATACTGTTATTAGTTAAAGGGTTATTGTTAGTAGAAGTTAACTTTATTATAAATATATGTTTATGTTTTACGTATGTCATCTTCGTCGCTGTTTTGTTGCAGTTATTTGTAATATGCTATCACCTTCAAGAAGTCATCGAAGGCTCCAAATAATAATAATAAATAATTTAATTTGTCTTAAGTAGGTATTTTGTCTTACAAATGGCACCTTTGCCTGTTTGATCAACCTCATTGATCATTTTTATTAACTCTTCTTCCTATGGAGATTATCCCATTTCTGTTAAAAGAAAGAGTTATATAAATCTAAGTTGGATTGTATAATTACCTTCCATAACTTTTCTTAGTTCTTCTTTCTCGATAAACTTAGATCCATTTTTATCATAAGCAGTAAAGGCTTCTTAACATTTATCGACTTCTCTTTTATTAAGAATGTTAATATCTACGTTGCGTAGCTCTCTTAAAGAAAGGCTCATTTGCTTTTTTGATTTTTATTAAGTGTTTTTTCAATTATTACAATTAATCAAATATTAGATAAGTTAAGAAAAGGAATTGAAAAGAAAATAACAAATGTACTTTTGTAGTGGAATTATGGTAAAGATTAAGAAGTAATTATTTTTTAATTAAAAGAAAACAAGCAACACACAATACATAGAAAGATAAAACAATAATAGAGAATGAACAAAATTAAAGGTAATTAATTGTGAGTGATTTACACTAATGATTTACTCAATTAATTGATGAACAAATGATTAGACTCACACACAATCTTTTCTTACTTGATATCCAGTATTTTGAACAGAGACAGGGTTGGTTTAGAGATGACTGAAGGAAACAGGAATACCAGAGTAGCTGGGATAGTGTTCAAGGGTAGTTACATAAAAAGAGCTTGTATGTAATGGGGGGATAATTATTAAATTAGTATTTTTTAACATAATGAAAATGGAATGAGAGAAAGTAGAAAAATGGATTCAAAAATGAAGGGAAGAAAGAGAGTTGTTGAAGTTAAATATCATCTTTAAATACAATAATAGATAATTTTAAGGTATTTATGAACCTGCTGCTTCTCTCAGAATTAATCTACAACGCTCTGATCTGAATAGACTCTCACATTGGAGATGCAACAAGAGTGATCATCGCCTGGAAAGTGAAATTATACTTCAAATCGATATTTGCCATCTTTGTTGAAATACTTGGCTCTACTCTTATTGATGCTGATGTACGTCTCATCAGCTACGAAGAAAGATTGTGTGGCAATGCATAAATTGAAGTGAAAAACTCTCAGATTAGTGTTTACAGGAGCACTATTGATTAGCTAGCCCTTTATAATCTCTTTATTGGTACAATTAGAAAAAGAAATAAAACCGCTGTTTCTATCTTAGCCTCCTTAGTATGTTGTGTTTGTCTTTTCGTCTTAGAATAGTTCGATATAAATCTCCTTATCCTCTTGGATAGGCTTGTTGAAGGTAAAAGTGAGCGAATAGACAAGATTGTTATTTAAAACAACATTTGTCACTGCTGATCCACATGAATCTTTTTTCTGAACAATTCTAACACCATTCTATTGATCAATCAACTAGAAATGATAAGGACAATTAAATATAATGAGAACCCATGGAAGATTTACTATAGCTTCATCGCTTACATGGTTTGCTTTGCATTTCACCAACTAAATAATATCTGATACTTGGAGCCCTCTCTTTTTCATATTATCACCAACACCATTATCCTCCACTCGCTTGCTTTGTTTGCTCTCAATCAAGGTACTCACGAAGCGTTGTACCTCATCCATTTCCCCTTTATTCAGCAAAGCAAGCTCTTCTACTCTCTTTCTCTCTTCCTTAACGTTTCCTAAATCAACTTTCTAAAGTATCTTACCAAACTTCTACAGCTGCCTCTTCAATTATGACTGGAATCTCTCAGTTGTTCTATTCAGCTTGCTGGTTGCAAGGCTTACTATCGTATCTAAGTTCTCTGATACACCTTATTCTCGATCATGCATTTCAGCAACTAGGTCTCTAATCTCCTCCACAAGAAACATGGATATGCTTGACAGCTTCTCCAATATTTCTTCTTTGATCTTTGCTGGCCCATCGAAATCCACAACACTTTCCTGCAAAGCTAATTGACTGAGACTGGCTTCCAGTGCAGTTTTCATTGCTTCTTTGCAAGAAACGGCTCCAGCTGTGGTCTCTCTGATCCTCAAAGAAAGCTAATCCATTTAAGTTTAAGAATCAAACACGATCTTCTTCAGAGTTTCCTTGGCGCAGAAAACGTTGTATTATCAATGATTCTATCATCAAAGTCCCAGAGCTGCTCGTATTACTTGCATATCTGCTCCTAAACGCTGTCGATCTTAGCAAGAATCTCGATTCTAAGCTCTTTGAAGTACATATCTATCCTCTCCTTGTACTTAACATCAGTCTTTGGCCTAACAGATAGCACCCTGATCCTTCTAATGAGCTCACTGTCTTCAGAAAATGTCCAATGCCAGAACACAGTCTTGCTGTTTGAGTTCTAAATCGGAGCAATCGGAATAAGATTCTTGCTTTAAAGTGTTTGATCAACGACACCGTAGTCACATTTAAAAGAACTATCAGTTCTGCTTGGATTTGTACATAGAAATGTGCAATGCTGGTTCTCATGGATCGCGCAGAGTCGTAAAACGGAGTGATTGAAAAAAAGTTGTTTCCCTTCTTGAGAGCTAGATAATTAAGAAGCCATTTCGTCTGGAAAGTGGTTAAGTAAGTAATGTATTTAAAAAATTTGAGGAAATTGAGATTATGAATTATCTTACTTTTTGAAAAATATTTCCTAATAATAACTAAATTAGAAAATAAAGTTCAAACTGTGATAAGCTAAACAAAGATAGAAGTAAGAAATATTATTAGAGAAAAAGTTGAAAAAAGATAAATATAAATATTTTTACAACATAATTGTTTCAAGCACAATTAAAAAGGAAGATATTTTTACATATTTCTATGTTTTAGTGTCTAGTATGATCAATCAAATATATCTTCATATCAGATTTTATTGTAGATTACTTATTCTTCTTTGAGGTTTATTTCTAGAATGATAATTTGTTGTGATTCCCTAAAAATGTAAAGTATTAAACACAATATATTTGATCTTACAGAATCATTCTGATAAAGTCACATCCATTCCCTCTTTCCACAATTCCTCTCTCTGGAGATTTAAAAGGTTCTAGATGAATCTCTATCTTAGATTTTTTGTTTTGGAACGAATAGCAAATATATTGGGAGACACAC
>Ga0302271_10003215_pt1 | contig 13995 bp, 14 predicted proteins | sample III_Bog_N1_1_FD_198767 | JGI IMG/M metagenome (GOLD analysis project Ga0302271, IMG submission 198767) | Peat permafrost microbial communities from Stordalen Mire near Abisko, Sweden - III_Bog_N1_1 | ecosystem: Environmental > Terrestrial > Soil > Wetlands > Peat | place: Sweden: Abisko... | reverse complement strand
TTTAATTAATAGTGTCGCGCTTGCTAATTTCTTCATAATACTCCTCCTCAAGAGAATAACACAACCATCATGAACGTAAGGATATATTCATATTATCCTTTGTTTGCTGTTGTTGCTCAGAACAAAGATATCGTATTTTTGGAAATAAACATTATTTGATATTTTTTTTCTTCTCTTAGATTGCATTTGAGGGTTGCTTTCATGGCAATCTTGAAGAAGTCTACAAGACCATGCAATTTATCGAAGAGCAATAAGGTATCAAGATTGATGCTCTTGTAAGTTGTGGAGATTTTCAAGCAATCCGCAATAAACCGGACATGCACTCGATGAAATGTCCTGAAAAATATCTCGAGATTGGCACATTCCATGAATATTACTCTGGAACTAAGAAAGCTCCTTATTTGACTATTTTCGTGGGAGGCAATCATGAAGCGTCTAATCATAACAGGGAACTGTAAGCATTAAGCAATTAGAAATATCATATTTTGGGGTTGCTTTGCAGTCATTACCATATTTTATCTTTTTTCTCCTTTTTAAGTCATTTCGGAGGTTGGGTTGCTCCAAACATCTATTATCTAGGTGCTTCCAATGTGATTGTTCTTAAAAAAGGATCAAAATCAATTCGTCTTGGTGGAATATCTGGTATATTCAGCCCTTAAGATTTCCTCAACAGTTAGCTCGAGCGATTTCCTTTCAACAAAAGCGGCATAGTTTCTAGTTATCATTAGAAACAAATCGATATTTTAAAGCTCTCAAATTTGAATAAAAACTCTAAAATCGATGTATTTCTAAGCCATGACTGGCCATCTGCAGTGGTCAACTACGGTGATGTCGATACACTCTTGAGAATAAAGAAATATTTTGAAAAAGATGTCAGAGAAAATAATTTAGGATCGTCTCCTTTGAACTAGATTTTAGATTCTGTTCGTCCTACTTATTGGATAAGTGGTCATTTACATGTGAAATATGCTGCGTTATACCCACATTCAAAAGATCCTTTAAGGAACGAAACTGCTAATGATAAAACGATGTTCCTAGCTTTGGATAAGTGCTTGCCGCATAGAGACTTTTTGTAAGTGGTGCCATTCGGAAGAGAACAAACATGGAAATTAGCAGATGAAGAAGAAGAAAGCTAAAAATCATAAAATATCGAATTATTCTATGATGAAGAATGGCTGATTTTGCAGAAAAGTACAATCGAAATCACGAACTAGCGGTTACCTTAAGATTTTTATTAACTTAAGCAGGGCAAGTAAAACACAATAAAATATCTATTCTTTTTTGGAGTTATTCAGAGAAATACCCTCTAGAATCTCTTTGCGTTTTCTCATAAAATGCTTTTTTTGTTTTTGATAACTTTTCCAAAGTCAAGTTGTGTTGAAAGACAAAGACATAACAACAAAATTAACCAATTAGATCTCTAAAAATCAAGATTTTTTCAATGGCAAAGATCTCAGACTTCCTAATAACTTCTATTTATCAGCTCAGACATATTCAGGACCTCAAGAACCAGGTTAGAAGAGATGATAATAATAATGAGATAAAATCAAGCAAGATAAAGCTCTTTTCAAGCATAACTTTAGTTTTCATTTTATGTTAATATGATTTTTGTTACATTTTAACATGCAGGTTTTGCTCCAGATAAAGTAGATATAAACTAATAGACACTCAAGTATCTTCAGCTCCTTGATGTCGATCCTGATATTTTCAGTGGATTTCTATTCTACAATAATGGTAATCACTTTTTTTGAACTTTCTATGCTTCAAATCTAACCAAAAACAATGGTTAACTTTTTGAAATTAGAGAAAAAGCCTTTGAATTATTAAAAATTTGAGATTGAAGACACTGCAGTTATCTCAAGTGCGCAGCATCATAACAATGTTCATAGAGTCACCAACAAAGAAGAAATCAATCTGAATTAGTTAAGCTAAGATGATGAAGAAGAAGATTAAGAAGATGAGAATAGTCATGAAGGACACTAATAATTTGAGTAAATTCAATAAGCCTAAAAGGTTGCAGATAAAAATCCTATTATTAAAGAAAATAAATAACCTCCCAATGTTGAAAATGCATCTTAGAAAGTTAAACTTGATGAACTACCGTTCCTATGAGAAATTCAATGATTTTCTTAGTTATTCAGCGAAAAATATTTGCAATTTCAATGTATTTATGTCTTTATCCTTTCCTTTAATTGTATCTAACATTCTCCTTTATTTACTTTCAAAATCAATCATATTGGAAAATCATAGAATAATAAAATAATCCTAATTTTCTTCTAACTCATACACATATTACTCTGTTTTTTGTTTTCCAATCTGCTATCTCCTCAACAAATCCTTTTTTGATAATATTATTGAGAAAAATAAGGGAGAATACGCTTACAAAGTAATATCCAAACTTAAAGGGAAAAAGATAAAAATGAGCAAGAAACAAAAATCAGTGGTGCTTATCGTAATGCTTATTTCAAAAAACATGCATGGCATGAGCTTTAAGTTACTCATTTTATGATTCTTAACTCAGATTGGAGGCAGCTTTGGAGGATTGGTTGCTGCTGCTACTCTCTCATCGGAATTTCAAGTTATCGTTGTCGATTAGAAAGATTTCTTTGAGGTATACTAAACTACCATTAATCTAATTATATTTCCTATGAAAACCCTCTGATTTCATTGCTTCTAATGGTCATTTTCTTCCTACAAGTTCACACCTTCATTTCACTTTGCGCTGACTGATAAAGACTACATCGACAAGATCACCTCTAAATTATCAATTTATGCACATAAACATAAGTTCTAATTCATCCATGGGACTGTCACATAACTTAAGCCAAACGCAGCGAAAGTCGAAGCGATCACTGAAAACATCTCCTACGACTTGGAGTTCGATTACTGCATAATCGCTTCTGGAGCACAGTATAATTCAGAAATCAAATGCAATCATCTGGAGACACTTGATGACAGAATTGAAACAATCGCTAATTGCATCGATAAACTTGCAGCTTCCAAGAGTCTTCTCATTCTCGGAGGGTAGATTATTTATAGACACAAACAAACAACGAAAAGATTTGACTTTTTTGGTTTAGTGGTGCAGTTGGTGTAGAACTTGCTGGAGTTCTAAGCCAAACTTACAAGAACTTAAAAATAGAACTCTGGACGAAGGGAGATTAATTACTGCCTAGTTTTCCGCCTCGTGCAAGGAGACTAGCTGATGCGTCACTTAGGAAAGCTAAAGTGGAAATACATACTTAGAAATCAGCAGAGGGAAATCTAGAATCATTAGGTAACTTAGAATTTAAAAGAAAACTAAAATAGAGTCATAAATTGACTCAAATACTCATTTTTCTCATTTTCTCTTTGTTTTCTCACCTTTTCTCCTTGATCTTTTACTAATACTTCTAATTTGTTCATTAATCACATAAGGATTTGATCATGTGTTCGATTGCAGAGGAAACATCAATTCTCCTGCTTTTCTCCGGTCACTCGATCCAAATAAACCTGATAAATGTAAGAAAATGAGTTATTTAGTGCAAAAAGAAGTTATATTTTGCTTTCCTTTCCACACAGATATTGACTCTCGTGGTAGAATCGTAGTTGACGAATATTTTAGACTTCTCGACTTGAAGCATATCTTCGCAGTGGGTGATGCTTGCATTTCTCCCCTTCAAGAATCTAAAATGTCTTACAATGCTGCGATTCAAGGATAGTATGCAGCTTAGAACATCATAAAATACCATAATAACAATAATGCTAAACTCAAAAGGTAAAAATATTTTTATCAAGCTTTCCTTTTACTCTAACTGCACATCATTGTGTTAACGAATGCTTTTTGCCTATCAGCCTAAGAGCATTACCAAACATTTATGCAGTTTCTACTGGCCGAAGTTAAGCTATTATGTGTATGGGTGATAAGTTTGCTTTTGAGTCATGTCTTGTGCACTGTATGAAATGCATGATCGAGTGGGTGGGATCATAAAACATTAAAACCACTTGTTGTTTTGCAACCATGGCGTATCTCCAACGACAGCTACTCATCTTCATGGCATATATCTGCTCGTTCTGCTGTAATAAAAAAACAATTCCTCCGGTAGAAAATGCGATTCCTTCAAGTAGCCCTCCGGATTATCAGAAACTTAAATGAATATGTTTTTTATAATAAATGCATGAATTATCTAGCAATTTTTGTAAGAATAGCACACAAGCAAGACATTTGGATTGTGTGTTAGTGTTTATGCTTATGTAATAGTATTTCAAAATATGATTTGGGGAGAGGGTAGAGTAGAAGAAGAAAGATAACTAAAGTTATTCTATTCTGAAAAATTATTGGGTAAGATTATCAGTTATCTGATTCAACAGTCTCAACTGATTATTGTTAATAATTGCTTCTTTTTTTTTTGAGAAAGAAAATAACCCAACTACTATTATGAAACTCCAAATATGTTTTATTCTTGAAATTAAGCCATGAGAAAGAGAGGGATAAAGAGAAGGGAAAAGATAGGAAACACTAAATACAACGATTGGTGGATGGTTTTTGTTTATTGGCGGTCGGCCGCAAATGGGAATAATTTAGAGTGAGAATGGATGGATGGGTAGTTTTTGCTTTTGGGATAAGGCAACTTTTCATAATTTAAGTTAAAAAGAGTACTTTCAAATACATCAACTGACAAAAGACAAAAGCAATTTTCCCCTTTGTAAAGCTTTTTAAAATAACAATTTTGAAAAGAACAAAGGATGTTCAGAAAGCAGGATTTCAAGAAGCTAGATTTGCTGGGATCTGGCAAGAAGCATACAAAGATCTTCAAGGTTTAGCATGTCCAAACAGGGAAGATCTACGCTCTGAAGGAAATTGAAGCAAAAACACTCGATAAACTCAACGAATACAAAGAAGAAGCAGTTCAGTTGTCAAAAGTCCAAAATTGCAGCAATGTTATCATATTCTATGGATATTATTTCTCTGAGACGCAATACTAAACGTTTAGACTTGGTATCATCACAGAGTACATGGATCACACCACGAATCTCGAAACTGTCTATCGAAAACGCAAGAAACTAGGAATCCCTTGGAAGGAATCAGAACTCATCTCGATTATGTTTTCTTTGGTATCGGTGTGCTCTCTCCTTTAGCAAAAAGGTATGGAATTTAAGATGATTTCAGTTTTAGAAATTAGAATGAAAATCTAGCAATAATTCAAAGTGTTTAACTGTGTTTTTGTTGATTGAACTAGGAATATGCCACAGAGACATCAAGCCAGCTAATCTGTTTCTGCTGCCTAATGGAGAAATCAAGCTGATCGACTTTGGAGAGAGCAAAGACTACTTCTACGATCCAGAAGACGAATCCAAGAATACCTACACAGTAAAATGAAACTTTATCTTTTTGTTAATGCTAATTCTTTTGAATTTGTTATCAATAGATGGCAACTATTCGAGGTACTCCTCAATATTTATCTCCTATTCTCTGGAAGGCACATGTAATCGATGGCAACTCCCGCTATGCTGAGCACAATATTTATAAATCCGATGTGTACTCTTGCGGTTTGTTGATTTACTAGCTCGCTGCAATGGAAGAAGTCACTGGATTCAACAATAAAACACCACAAACGGATGGAGAATAACTCACAAAATAAGCATTAATCGAATTAGAAAAGACATACACGAGCTAATTCGTGAATCTCATTGCGCTGATGCTATTATTCGATGAAAGTGGAAGGCCTAGCTTCTTAGAAATCGAGTAGTTATTCATAGAACATGAGAACTAAGCGAGAGAAGCGCTCGCTAGCAAGAACAGTAAAAAGGGAAAACTCAATGAACACATAAGACTTTACAATTAGAAATACAATAATCTTACCAAAAACACATAAGGAGCACTTAACAACAGTGTGAACACAAGTGTCGCGAGATCTTCTCAGCTGGCTTAGCAGTACAGCTAGAATATGAATAAACCTGACAATAATAACAAAGAAAACACTTTCTAAAAAGAAAGTTCCGATTAGTTCCATTCTACTTAAATCGCCTTAAAAGAGGGATATGGTTAATTTTACAAGGAATCAACACTGATATTGAATGAGAATTGCTTTTGGTTTGAATTTGGAGGCACTTCGATTGGCAAATTCTCAATCCACAAATAAAAATGGAAAATTGCATAAAACCCTGATAAAAGTAGTTTTCCAGCTCATTTCGTGAATATCTATGTCCCTGAGTAGAAAGGATACTTTCTGCTCGGCGGCCAAACAGCGAATAACTTCAGAACGTTCTGCGGTGGGAAAATGGCTATTGCTAAAAATCCTATGCCTTCTACGAAAAACTTCTTTGCTGCAGTGTATTTCAGTAATAAAATATTCATTTTTGGTGGATATGAGTCGCAAATGAAGACATAACTGAATTCCTGTGAATGCTATGATATTCAAGCGGAAAAATGGAGTTAAATTTGTGATTTGATTACGCCTCGAAGTTAAGCTGCAGCTTGCAGAATTAATGATAACGAAATATTAATCTGTGGAGGCTACAATAAAGAAAAGGGTACACTTGAGACAATCGAGAGGTATCTTATTTCGGAGAACAAAATAGAAATGAGTACCTTGACATTGCCGATACAGCTGAGAAGATTCATGGTTGTGCGAGTTTCGAATAATGTGGCACTGATTATGGGTGGCTTGACTAAATTCTCCAAAGAATCCTAAAAAGTGTTTAAACTCGATTATGCGACAAAGGAAATTACTGAAATTGAACCGCTCGAAAAAGGAGGTGTTATTGAGAATGAAGTGCTCGTAGATAATGAAGATAATTTGCATATTTTCATTGAAAATGCAAATGGCACATCTCCTCATGCACACATTAAATATTACTACGACCCGAAAGCAACTCGCTATGTTACGAAATAGGAATGACACAAGAGAGAGAGAAAGAAATCCTATTTGGAAGACAAGAAGTCAGGGATAAATGATTCGTGTGTAGATTTGTTCCATTCCTAAAAAGAAATACAAAAAAATATTCTTTTTTATCAATTTGCTATGCATTTTATTTCAGTAATTAATAATTTTTTTGCAACAACTTATAAATGGAAAAATACTATTTAGAACATTGAATTGAAAATATATTTATTTGTTATGACACAAATCAGCAGATAGCAGTGATGAATTTATCAATGCTGACATGCTCGAATTTTGGCTAAGCACAGAAATCGTAGAGATATTTAAGGTTGCTGAGTTGAGAATCAGGAATTCTTCCGCATGCGTTTTCGAAGTGAGAAATAGCATTTGAGTAGCAGCTGAAATTAGTGTTGAGAGCGTTAGAACTTCCAATGAGGGAGTATTTCTCAGCGATTTGCAGGAACTTTTGTTGGATCTTTCCGACCAAGCTGAGTTCAGAGTGGAGCTCGTTGTAGTTATCAGTAGTGGGAGCACTGGTGAATTAATCAACGAGGTATTAGATAGTTGTGAATCTAGAGTCCATAATTCCCTTGTTAGTATCATCGGCAGTAACATCGTTATCACTAACAACTGAAGTTGACTTGAAGTTGAAGAGCTTCTTAAGATTATTTGAAACAGTGCTAGAGTTAGTTTGGCCACTGAGGAATTCACCAATAGCCTCACTGGTGAAGGAAACATCACCCCATTGCATGACTTGAGATCCAGTAGTTTACTTAGCAACTTGGGTGTATTATTGCTGAAGAGTTTGGCTTGAAAGATCAGACAAAGCATCAGTATCTTCCAACCAGTTCACAGAGAAGAGATCACCAAGGCAGGATTTGATCAACTTTCCTCCAACATATGCTTAAAGACCACTAAATTTCCATAAAAAGATAATTAATATAAAGCCTTCAATTAATTGAATAATAGGTAATTGTTTGCTTACCAGTAAGCAGCGTAAGATGATTGAGTAGGATTAGCAGCTGAAACTGCATAGAGGTTGAGGTTGGTAGGGAGATTCTAGAACATTGAGCCAGATTCACAAGCCTCAAGATAGTAGACGAGCTGGGAGTATTGATTGTTAGCGTACATAGTCTAAAAAGCAGCAATGAGATCATCTGCGTAAAGATAAGAGCTAGGGAAAGCAATGAGACCTGGAGCACCATGATCGAAGAAACTCAAGAAGACCTTTGATTTGCACAAAAAAGTACATTTAATTTCAGAAATTTACATAACAAAAATAATTTTTTTTACTTTATCGTCAGCACCGGATTCGAGAGTTCTACCGTTTCCACCGTTAATGGCAGTTTTGTTGTTGGTGAGAACAGCAAGATAGTTAGCAGGTGTAACAGCATCACCTTCATAATCGATGATGCAACCAGCATTGACATCGACACCAGGTAGTTTCCCAGAAGGTTTGTTGAAGAGTTATCCCTTGAATGGGTTTTGATTGCTGTTGGCAACATCGTTGTAAGAGAATACGATGATGTTAGAAGCGAGGTATCCCTTTTAGAGAAGGGTCTAGTAAGCATGGCAGACATCAGATTAATGTCTGTAATTGCTGTATCCATTGGAACCGGCAACTAGCACTGCGGAATTTGCAGCGAGAGCAGTGGAAAATAGTGTAACAAGGGTGATAAGAACGAGTTTATTCATTTTTTTCTTATTGATTTTGTGTGTTTTTTTATTATCTTTTGGGAGATTATCTTTTATAATTAGTTAAATCCCCCCTGTCATACTTGCATTTGAGCCATCAAAATATCTTGAAAAATAAGAGATCTCTTTCTACTTGATATTCACCTGCTGGTTTTTTAATTCTTTTATTAAGATAAATCAAGGATGGAAATGTTTTTGTTATTTTAGACTTTAAAATTCTTTTATTAGCTTCGGAAAAGACAAATCTATTTTTCCGTAAACATGCCTGTGCTTGAAAAGTTATTTTCAAACCAATCAAGACCCTTATGTTTAGGAACGCGCATGTAATTTTTGGGTGTTTAAATGAAACTTATGAAGAGTATCTCTTTGAATTGTTAAAAAAATACAGATTCCATTTTGCAAAAGAAAAAAGAACTTATATCACTCTCCTCTAAAAAATAGTTAGTTTGAGGATAATTTTGTCCATTTGAGATTGTTGTTGTATGATAAAGCTAAAGTATCGAATGGGTCTTTTTTTTAAATGACTTATGGCTAATATTGAATACCTAAAAAGAATGGAGATACATAATTGTAAGAAGTTACAGTTTTTAAAAAATATTGTTTAACTCTCCAAATAAGACTCAATTATTTAGGATATGTTTAACCTAATTTGCATCAAAAAGAATATGACTTTCTTTGAATAAAAAAGTGGGGATTTCTTAAGTTGTGAGGAGAGATTAGCCTTCAAATACAGTTCAGAAATGAAGTTTAACCAGTTCCAAATTTCAAATGAAATGGAGTATTTTTCCATGGTTATTTCTTGAACCATTGAATGATCTTCTTAATTGACTGGCTATTGATATGGGTGAAGTTTAAAATGATTGAGAAAAGTCATTCATTTTTTTATGAAGATTAAATTTAAGATTGATATTTATTTCAAGTGTTTTTTTTAACACAAAATGCTTTCAGTAAAGGAGGTGATAAATAATCGTAAAGATAAAAAAGCACATTATTTCTTTGAATTATTCATAAGAAATTGCTTTGAGGAAAACATAAATGGGAAGAGACTAAGTATTTCTTTTTTTATCATAGTTTAGTGAGTTTTTAAAATATATTAATACTACTTTAAAATTCTTTACAATACTGTGTTTTTTGCTATTAAACTTCATTCTTTATTTGTTGTTAATTTCTTCAACAACAACTATCTGAATCTTTTTTATGAGTACTTTTAGTTTAAAGATTAATTGATCCTGATGACGATGATGAAGCCTTTCTCTTCTTGATTTGCTCTGGTGACTGTATTATCGATCCATTTAAATCGCTATCTGTGCTATTATTTTTACTATTTAGTTTGAGTTCCAAATTCTCTGTGAAGAATCTATTTGCTATTTCCTATGTTATTGCTAAAAAGGCTTATTCTATGCCTTCGTTTTGCTTAGCGGATGTTGTAAAATACTTTATATTATTGTGGTTGCTAATTAGTTTTTGAATCTCTTCAGCAGGGACTTAATTCTGTGCAATTAAATCGCATTTGTTGCCTAGAATCATCCTAATAGCTTCATCGCCTGAATATTGAGAAATGCTCTCAATCCAGTTTGTCAGAGTCTTGAAGGAATTGTAATCGGTTAAATCAAATACAAGGATGATGCCCATTGCACCTTTGTAGAAGTTTTATGTGATCGATCGGAATCGTTCTTGACCTGCTGTATCCCAAATTTAAAGTTTTATGTCCTTCCCGTTGATTAGTAGGCGCTTTATACGATAATCTATTCCTGATTCAAGAACAAAGAAACATGTTGAAAGTTAATCTTTGGAATTAGATCAATGAGGGCTAAGAAAACTACATATTTTTAGTCATTTTATGATCTTTTACCTAGCGTTGGAATCATGTTCTCTTGAAACTAATTTTCAGTGTATCTTGTTAGGATCGATGTTTTTCCTACTTTCGCCTCCCCGATGATGAGCACCTTAGCTGTAATATCTTTCTTGCCTCCTGTTTTGCTCATTTCTCGAATTAGCTTTGTCCTTCTTCTTGGTTCTTTTGTTAGTGCTAGCAATGGCGTAATTATAAATCTACTTTACAAAAAATTTGATCTTTTGTGTTAATTATTAATTATTTGATTGTTCTGCAAACTTATTCTGATGCGAAATAAATACCCTAAGGAAGAATAACAATCACTGACTGCATTCATGCTTATAATTTTAATGAACATGCAACGAAAGAATTGGAATTTTCAATCATTGAATTCTCGTCAGCAAATAGTGTAATTCCACAAATTTCAAGAAAAATCTCCTAAGAATTCATCAAAAATTATTGAAATCATTGGTGTTAGAGAGTGAGAGAGATGGATGAGTTTAATTGTTTAATTAATTGATTAACCAAAGGCACTATGATTTGAATTGGTGGCTTAAATTGAAGTTAATTGAATAGTATTTCTGAACAACACTGCCTAATAAAATAAATTTCAACATTTTTTAAGATTTCTCTTTGTAGTTTCTTGTTCTGATGACTCAGGATTAGTCCATTGAGATTGATGCATCCTCTGCAAGATGAAATCGAAAGAACTCTAAAATAATTTGCAGAATCTATGAAAACTTAGTATTTTTGGAGGATTATGAAAAATTTAGAGATGTGCTTGTTTATTTTTATCAAAATCAATTTTCTTGATTTTCTTGGAGATTATTGATCGGTTGATGATTTTACTGTTTTGGAGTTTAATATTAGTTTTTTTCTTTCTTCCCTAATATCCCTCTCATTCAGAACCTTATCCTTAAACATACCCTCCATCTTTAGAAGCAGTAGTTATATTTAACAGGGATCTTGGAAGGAGTTTGCTGGTATTATGATTCAAAATCATATGTTTTCAACCATTGTTCATTGCTTTAGAATATTCGATGCTTTCAAATAAAGTCCCAAAGGATGATTGATATTTCAGTAGGAATTCAATAACTAAAAATAATCATGAGTTTTTATTTTAAATCAAAATAATTGACCATTATCAGCATATTTCAGGAAAAGGAATTTTAAAACAATAAAAAGAAAATTAAATATTATCAAATCGTTTCTGATTGAGGAGGGGGGAGGATTGGAGGAATTTTTCTTCATGTCTTCATGAATCTTATTCAGATTCTAGTCGTTTATTGATATTCTCACATCCTTAAAATAATCCACATAAATTTCTTTTTATCAGCAAAGTTTGAGTCTGTTAGCTCATATGAGTCATTTCCAAGCGATATCCCCTCTTTTTTATATCTAAATTAAATTTCAAAACATTTATTTACTGCTATTTCTAATTCTTATATTTCAAATTAAAGTAATAAGGATCACAATCATGTTGTCTGTTTGCTTTTTTATCTTTATCAAGAGCATAATCTGACAAATATTTTGGATTTTTTCTCCAAAAAAAAGCCAATAACTAAATCACATAATTTATTAAAACTCAACTAACAGCAGGAATTACAGATCTCTTTCAAAATAAAACCTCTCAGTGATTAATAGTGAATAACCACATAAAGTGTCTATGTTTACAATATGCATGCGTGTGTGATTTAAGAAATGAAAGAAGAAAATAAAGCAAATCAATAATCATATTTTTGTACAAATCAAATATAAAAAAGAAAATCTCTCTTTTCAGATACAATTCACAATCTGTGTATCATAATGAAAATGCTAAGGAAGGTCCTAGCTTTTATTGTTTTAATACGAGAGAGTGATATTTTAGTTTCAGAGTGAAAAGGAGCTTCTTTTAAGTTGTTGTTTTATAAGTTCGTGATAGTCATTCTCAAAGTATGTTTGTTTTGAGTCTCTTTTTGCTTTTTTACAGCAAGTCCTATCTCATTAATAATTAATTGTTTTTATATTAATAAATCATATTTTTTTATTATTCTTATCTGTGCGTGTCCTCATAGGATATTAGATCCAAATCTCACTAATCCAACATAGGGATTCGTTTAGAACTGCGCATTGTTGCGCACATAAGCACCTTATGAAGGTAGAACAGGTTATTGGGATGAATTCTAGAAACTCGAAGTGTATTGAGAGTAATTTGTCTTGTTTGCTAACACAGCATTGGATGTATTATTGTTGCTGTTATGGTGAGGCAATGCTGTAAAATGACTCAATGTTGGAATTTCATTGCTATGCTGATTGAATGGAAGTGGCTTGCTACATGAAGAAGTCTGTGAATTCGTATTGTAAGAATTACCTCCATTCTTGTAAGAGGCATATTCACTGTTCGCATTCTTGTAATTATTGCTGTTGGGGATGTTATTGTTCTTGAACACATATTTCGAAGGTGTGATAGCTGCGGTTGGTGGTTTATTTTGATTTTCTGAGTCTCGCAGTAATGTCGATGAGTTATTGGGGCTCAAGATAGATGGTCTTTTAGCAGCTAGTTGAGTGTTTTATGGCTGGAAATATTGTCTAAATCTGCTTTCAAGGAGATTCAAACATTCAGACAGTTGATATTCACTACTGATAAGATTATTGCTAAGAACTGACAATTGACTGCACCAGACTGGACTGATTCCATTCATTTTCCTTAAGAAGCACACACAAGCTGCACTTAATGTCTTCATGTCAATTTCGTAGAAATGATGGTCTGCAGAATTTAAAACATTATTGAAAGTTCAAACACCAAAAATCGATAAAGAAAAGAGTTAAAAATCATACCTCGAGAAATAAGATTCGCTAATCGAAGATAATCTTTTTCAATTTTGGAGACAATCGCAAAGATCCGCATATCGGAGAGATCTCCAAGAACAGTTTTCTTTTTGTTTTGCTACGACTAAACTGCAGTACTTGATTAGTTTTCTTTTTCACCGATGGAAAGCTAGTTAAACGCTGTTGTAAAATCTTTAGCCATATTATTGAAATTGCTTTTATCCTTGAAAGCAGTTTCCTCGATGGTATTACTAAGCTCATCGTTTAGAAGTACGTCAGTTGAGAAAATTATCCCCTGTGAGAGGTAGTACTCAAGTACATCAATGTTTGTTGGACATTACAAATTCCAGCTAAGTTCTCGTAGAATAACATGTTCTGCTGCAGAAAAGTCTTTTGGTTTGTAGGAAGTTAAACCGCTGTATCTCTGAAGTTTGGAAATAAAGGGGATGCGCTCATCTAACTCGATTGATTTTGCTGTTTGATAAAAATGAAATCAATATAATAAGATACAATTAGAATGATAACTTAGGGGGAATTAGATGTATGGATAGTGATGATTATGGTTACTGAGAATAATTCTTAAAAAAATGCTTAGTTTCAATTGAATTCAAAATGATTCCTCCCCCCATAGTTTTATTACTAATTTTTATGTTTAGAAGCGATTTTCATAATCAAGAAAATTAGAAAAAATATATTTAGAAATTGGGGAAGAAAGAGAGAGTCGTTGAAATTAACATTTGAAAGTGGGGGGGAGGGGGGGGGGGGGGGGATTCGATAATTTCCGAGTGAATGGCG